>Ga0307446_1000017_pt1 | contig 45224 bp, 68 predicted proteins | sample SalMarSW160320MG_FD_202141 | JGI IMG/M metagenome (GOLD analysis project Ga0307446, IMG submission 202141) | Salt marsh sediment microbial communities from the Plum Island Ecosystem LTER, Massachusetts, United States - SW1603-20 | ecosystem: Environmental > Aquatic > Marine > Intertidal zone >... | reverse complement strand
TCCAAGAGGATTGAATTTCCCACCTGACTCTACAGCCACGATATCTCCGGGTTCGAGATCTATGTCTGTGAAGAAGCTATAAAGAACTGGCCTTGCTGGTGAGTAGATACATTGGACTACTTTCATTTTGTTTTCCTCGTTAAAAGGGTAAATCGTCGTTGCCTACCTGAAGAGAGTAAGGGATTCGAACCCTTGGGCCAAAAGGCCACCGGTTTTCAAGCCCGGCGCATTAAACCACTCTGCCAACTCTCCAATTAGTATCCTAATGAATACCAGAAGAAGGATAAGCTTACTAACAGTGTCCACATAGCCACGAGCGCTCTTAACTATGAGTTTCTATGCTTCGTTGCTGTTTCAGCTTATCCTTCCCTTGCTAGTCGTTAGGGTCTTCGCCTATAAATTCTAGTCGCCAGTCTCGCATAAGCCAATTGATACGGCTAGTCTCAAAAGCTTTGTACATCTGCTCAAAACCTTCGTCTATAGCATATCTTATCTCATCACTAAGAACTAGCCCTGGAACAGCCCAACGTTTAGTCACCACGCCTCTAGATTTAGAGTTAATTGCCGCATTAATATGCTGGTCAAGCCGCTGAGCACTCTCGTCTAGCATACCTTCGTATTCTTTATCTATCCATTGACGCGTGGGCCAATTTGTAACTATAGGTATGCCTTCTCTTGTAAGGCGGTCAAAAAAGCGAGAACTGTGATCCTTTAACGTAGATTCGTAATCAATTGCTACCTGGCTATCCCCATCCTCACCAGCCGGATCAACACCAGCCCAAAATTTCTCTGGGCGTTCAAGGTGTCTTCTCAAGTCAGCCTCTGGTATTTTAGGCCATCCGGCCATCTCACGCTGGCGTACTTTAGAGAATTGCCTCTCCTGCAACGTTAATACATAATCTAAAAAAGTTGCTTCCGGCTTTCGAGTTTCTTTCAAAGGAACATCGCCCATTGTTTGGGCAATATAAGATGGGTCATTTACAAGGTCGTCTCGACGTTGGAATTCATCGCGGGTAATTTCTCTCCAAGGGACCTCATCGGTATCGTCTGGGTCTAATATACAAGCTGCGGGCAGTTCTCCAGATGTTACTAACAGACAGTTTTCTGAACAGCATGTACATGCCCAATATTTAGGTTTGTTCATTTTTTCTCCTTTGGAATCTCTTTTTTCCAGTTCTTTCGCAACCTAGAAGATATTTTGCAGACAGTCCCTAAGGCTATGATTTCTTCTGGGTAAAGGGCATCAGTGTCGAGCTTTTCGATAGCTTCAACGATAAAGGAAACTACACCCTTCGCGCGATTTCTCATATGCGCTCGAATAGAGTTGCTATGTAAGGTTCTTTTCATTTTGTCTCCAATCTGATTGGGTTTTCTGGATCCCAAGTTTCTACTGACCAGCGACGAATCCATTTTTCGTATTCTGGGCGGATATCTTTGAGAATTATGTGGAGGATCTCAGTCTTAGGGCCTGTTTCGGAGGCAATCGCCGGCCCGGTATAAGAGAAATACTTGCCGCTTATCCGAGATAGATATTTTATGTCTACCGACACGAGCTCATCAGTGTCGGCATCAATACCAGAAAGCATGGTAGGTGCCTTTTGGTGCTTTAGGTAGCCTGTTGCGGCCTGAACCCACCAGTTTTTTAGGTGGATTAGTTTTACGTCTGGCTGTACTGATAGGCTATCATAATTAGATGGAATTTTCCAATCTAGGCCATACTCACGCTCAGCGCGATATCTCATATCGCCAATATTGATAGAATCCACTCTACATATAAAGGCGCGCTCAGTTCCTTCAAGCATAGGCCTAAATATGCGAACTATCTCGCTAGGTGCCTTTTTTTGGTCTTCTGGATGAATTTCCCAGCCAAAATCTTTTAATGAGGCTAAAGATTCTTGGTGTACTATGCCTATCACATAACCATAAGACAGTTCAATAATAGGCAGGCAAAATACTACTGTTTTCATTTTGTCCTCTCCCAAGATAAGATTTTTAGTTCGGGCCTTTCCAACCGTGGCGATTAGCCCAATCTGCTAGGGCAGCTTCTGAGAAAATGTCCTCTGGCTTCTGATCGATGCAATAGTCTTGTACGTGTGCGGTATTATAGAGCTCTTCTAACTCAAGTTCACACCAGCAAAAATCTATAATATCATCCCTAGAATATACATCTCCTACACCCCAATTTTCAGCCACGTAGGTACAGACTTCTTCTGAGTCGAATTCACTTAGATCAACATCGACCGTTACGGTCTTTTCTATTTCAATAGACATAGATTTCCTCCCAAGCATCAACGATCTCCCAACCAGGAACGGGAGCGAGTTTCAAAAATGGGCCCTTTCGCTTTCCAAACATCTGAATGGGCAATGAACGGCAGGTCTTTACAATGTTCATACGTTCTGCCTGAACGTATTTTGGGGTGTTCTTGGGCATGCGAAAATAGGCATACTTTGGACATTCGGGCCGAGTGAAATTTATAAAGGCGCCTTTTATAAGTGCGCGTCTGCCAGTTTCTTTATGGCGAATTACTATTGACATTTTTTCTCCTTCTTTTAATAGACCTTAATTCAACGTTATTCATGAGTGCTCTCCAAGTGCAAAAGGTTTATAATTTTCTTGTCTCGAAGACCATATCCGCGGGGGCCTTGGCTCCGAATGTAGCCTTCACAGCATCTTTCCAGCTCCTTGCTGCGGCTTCTGCTTCTTCTAGATTCGCTACTAGGCCAGTGCGATCGAAACGAGAGTCGCTTTCGGATTTTAGCGTCCAGACTAAGCTGTTAGGTGTTTCTTCTTTCTTAGGAGCACTTTTTGCTTCCGTGGGTTTAGTTTTTTCTGCCACTTGTTTTCTCCATAGAGAGGTTAAGGAATCGGTAGTTTGAAAATAACCACCAAACAAGACACTATTTTGAGGAGTGTCCTGCGTGCTGATTACTTACAATTACCTAATAAAAGAGCACCTACCGCCCGACTAGGCCTTTAGAAAGGCTAGGGCGAGGAATCAAAAGGCCGAAGGTATCGGGTGTGTAGGTGCTCATCGTTCTTAGTTATCTTTCTTGTGTTCTTCCTCGTTAAGTCTGTGGAACTCATAATCATATGCCGAGATATGACCTCGCTTTCGAAGCTCTCGATTCAGTTCTAAGCGCATATAGTCAGCTTTCTTTAGGCGGCGTAGAAGATAGACTACCCATTGAATAAGAAACATAATGATAATGCCAAGTAGAACTATAACGAGCTTCTCCATCTTAAGCCTCCGCGTAGAGTTTATTATCTAAATAGAGAGCATACTTTCGATATATGCTCGTTTCGGCCGTGACATTGAAAGGATGATGCAAATATTCCTCGGCGCCTAGAAAAATAGGCTCTATCTCGGAGAATTTTCTCATCGTGGACGGCGTAAGGCCACTCGCTTTTAGCCAATTAGTCAGGCTTATAATACAAGCGTGTTTCTTTTTATACAGCTTTTCATATACACGACCGAGTTCGAATGTGTATAGAACCGTCCAGAGTAGGTGCTCCTTGGATTTACGAACCCATAAAGACATTGGATACAATCTATGGGCAGTCGTTTTGTAGAACTCACCGTTTGATTTGATAAGCCGCGGCATATCGAAGACGTCTGCTGCGATCGCGATCATCTGCGTGGCTTTTACAATTTGCTTTCGGGCCCTCTTTGGAGATCGTTGAAAGAAATAGACTGCCGATTCATGAAAGTCTTGGCAAAATATGAATAGGTTCATCGTGTCTCCTTTCTAATTTCTATGTTCGCAATTGCCAAGGCATAACGAGTGGATAGTAACTGATTAACGCTAGCCGACCATAAAGAATATAAGGAACTTTGTTCTTCGCAAGAGTTAAGAACCAACCCCTCAGGGTCTTTCCAGAGCCCGGGGCAAAATTTAACACACGACTTGTAATGAGGTTTAATCCATTCTGATTTCTCTACGATTCTCCCTTCTTGGCGTTCCACAGTATAATGGCAAAAATAGCAATCGTTGATTACGTCAGATGACGAGGGCTTAGGCCTGTAGGGTGTCTCATTCGCAATCCTTTTCCAGTATTTCCTATGTTTGCGTATAGCTTCGCGTTTTGTCCTTGTGAGCTTTTTCATCGCGCCTCCTTTCGATATTCTAAGTTTGCGATCTTTTTGGCTAGTTTTTGCCTGTCGTCAGGAAAGCAACTATCTCGCCAAAGACCGTAATATGACTCTTCACAAGGGGCCGCCCAATACGTTCGTTCACTTTTAATCGGCCATATCGCAGGGCAGTGTTTACGACATATGTCGTCTTGTAACTTACCAGCCTTGTCTACTACATACTGACAGAGATAGCAATTGTTCCTTACGCCCTTCAACCAAGGCTTTCTATCATGCCCAGTCTCCGCAAGCTCTCGCCACATCTTTTGATGCAATCGAAAGGCAACCTCCGATTGAAGTTGCTTCCTTCTTGCTTTCATCGCTCGTAGTATTCGATTTGCGGCGCGGAGTCTTTTTATACGAAGGCTCGCTGGGTTTACCAGTATCTTATACTCGTTAAAGTCGTCATCCTTACAAGGCCCACAGGCGATGCCCACGCAACAACGCTCACAATCTACCCCAATAGTACCGTTCCAAAACATTGCGCATAAATAACAGTTCCAAATCCGTATTGCTACCTCAGGATCTATAAGCTCCTTAATTGTTTGAATATCATACTCCTCTAGCTCATTAAGAGTAGCCTCGTCCATTGCCTGGAGTTCTGTAATCAGGGGCGTCCAAAGAGCAATAGACCTATTCAACGCTTCAAGTTCGACTTCCTTACTTATTTCTGTCATTTTGTCTCCTTATACATAATCCCTGACAGGCAACCCTGCCTTGATTCGTTTCTTTCGCGGCTGCATATCGATGAAGTGACTTCGTCCTGCTTCCTGCTCTCTATAGTGCAGGTAGCAAAGGCTCACTGTGGGTTTTTTTTCCACAAGACGCTGTTTCAGGCGCTTCGAACAATCTCGATGCGCGCAAGTCTTTGTGGATAGATCTATATGTTTGTGTTTTTTAGTCATCTTTTTTCTCCCTTCGAATCTCAATGTTTGCTACTTCTAAAGCGTAGTCTTTTGCCTTATCCGAGGAGCAAAAGGCCCATAAATAATATGAAGAGCCAAAACATACACATTTGCTAAGTATACGACCAGCAGCATCTTTCCAAAGTCCGGGACAGAAACGTTTGCAGTCTATGCGTCTTGGATAATATAGCCAACCGTTATCCAATATAACCCGACCTTCTCGACGCTCCACAGTATAGTGACAAAAATAACAGTTATTTATCACACCGCTAAGTTCCAGCTTCGCAGCAAGCGAGTCTTTTGCAATCCGCTTCCAGAGCTTTCGATGCTCTTGTACGGTCTCGGCTTTTGTTCTTGTAAGTTTTTTCATCTTTTTTTTTTCTCCCAAAGAAAAAGTTTTTACGAAAAAGAGGCAACAAAGAAAAGCCTCTCAGGCCGCACAATTTTTGTGCAACCTGAGAGAGTCTCCTTAGAGAGCTCTCATTGGGGATTTTATAGGGTCTTTGTTAGATTTCCTAGAGCTACGCGAGCGCTTATTAGGTTATCTGAAAGTGCCTCAAGACGGCCAAATAATTCATAGTAATCACAGTCGGTTGCCTCGATATGAAATAACTTATTAGCTTCTACGACTTTATCAAAGAACTTTTGTACCTTGTCCAGGCTATCTTTCCATTCTTTAGTGTTTCTGGTTTCTTCAGTAGGCATGTTATTTTCCTCCTTTATTGGATTAGTGGCTAGCCGTCAACTTGATTATCAACGTCAACCTTGTACCATCGCGTGTTGGATTTCACCAGCATTTCGATTAGGTTTAAGTTTCGGACTAGTTTTGAGTGTATGAGACGCGTACGAAGGATGTTTCCTTCAGAGTCTCGAAGGTCGAAGAGTAGTTTCATTTTTGGGTCTCCTGCTTTTGAAGCTCCGATCGCCGCTTTTTCATAGATCGAAGCATACGATTCGCAGCACGAAGTTTTTTGATTCTTGAGTTGCCATACTTAGTTAGTTCTGTGAATTGATTGTCTTCGTCTATATTACACTCACCACAATCGGCGGAGATGCAGCAAGCATTACAGTTTACGTCTGTAGGATCGCTATCGAAGTCATAAGCGACAGTAAAAAACTCGCATAGGTAACAACGCCAGGCACAATTCCGAATGCCTAGATCTATGGTTTCTTTTAAGCGAGTTAAATCGTGTTCGTCAAGCCCTTCTATCTCTGTAGTTTGCAAGGCTGATAAGCGCTCTACTAAGACTGTCCATAAAACTACAGACTTTTCTAATGCTTCGAGTTCGGTCATTTTCTTTCTCCTAGGACAGAATCAATCCAGGCCATGCAATCGTTCCAGTGATAAATCATCAAGGTTGCTGGGAATAGATAGCGGTCATCGTATCCGAGACGCTTGATGGATACTTTTACTGCCTCAGGATCAGGTAGTCTATACGATCCTTTTTCTTCGTCGAAGGAGGCTTCACGGATCGCCGCGGCCTCCCTGAGGACTTGTGCAAGAAGTTTCATTTTTTGTCTCCCAAAGATAAATTAAGGATAGTTATTCCAGATGTGTTTGATATCTATGCCACCAACCCAAGTAGTAGAAAAACGTTGCGCTTTCTTATCCCACATAGCTAAGATTTCCTCTTTGCTGTTGGTAGTGATAACACAGGTAAAATCTTTTGGCGGGCATAGTCTATTCTTTGTCTTAGATAAGCCTAACTGCCCGTCTCGAGTAATAAATACATCATTGACTTCAAAGTCAGGTTCTATTAGTCTCCAGGGCTTATCATAAAGGCCAGCTTCGCGTCCGGCTGCCGTATGATGTATGAAAAGAGCTTTCATGATGTCTCCCAAAGATATTTCTTAAGTCTCTATGAAGCAAAACAAATCGTATGAGCGAGACTTTGAAATCATACGATTTGCTAAGCTGCATAAATGCGAAAAGCCCACACGTCTTTCAGTGTAGGCCTTTGCAGGTTGCGGGAAAAACCAAAGGTTTTAGTCGAAAAGCTCGTCCAGATCGGTTTCTTGGTCGGCGAGTTGGGTTTCCAGGGCGGCACGTTTGTCAACCAAAGCTGTAAGTTGGGCTTTGGCTTGCTTCTTGTCGTCGGCTGTGACGTACTTGCCAGCTTTTGCAGCTTGTACGATTTTTCCTTGTGCTGCGATGCATTCGGCGAGTTGGGCTTCCAGGGTTTTTGGCTTTGTTACCTTGCCTTCCCAGCACCAGGAAATCATGTACTCTCGGACTTTCGAGAGTTTTTCCGGATCGGATCCGATTTGCGCGGCGTAGGCTGTGTAGTTTTCACGAATCGCTTTGTTGGGTTCGCCAAAAACGTCCTGCATATAGCCACGAAGTGCGTCGGCTCCCTTGATCCGGATCGAATGATCCACAAGGGTTCGCAAGGATTCTGAGCCTTTGGTCCAGGCGTGAAAGACGTCTGGTTTTTGGGCCGACATGTCGATCTGATACTTGAATGCTTTGCATACATCTATCTTGATGTAGCAATCTTCTGTCCTTGCATCCCGTGGTACATCCGAAGACGTCGCGGGATATGTTGCAAGATGGGTACTTTCTTCAGTCATGATTTTTCTCCCAAAAAGATATTAGATAGGCAATCGTAAGATTGCATTTCAATGAACAAGATACAGACAGGGATCACGGCATGATTTTGATAAGGTGTCTTGTATGATGTGATCCCCGTCTGGAGTCATGTATATATGTTGCAATGTGGGTGCCAAAGGACAAAAACGGACACATTTTTTCGTAATGCGTTGAAATGCTTGAGTTTTTTGGGCGTTTTTTCCAAGGTAATGCATAAGGTGTGCCAATGGGAGAAATGGCATATTTTGCCTGTTTTGGCGGCAATAAATGCCCATTTGGGAAGAATCTGCCGGGCCTGCTTGGAATGCATATTTTGAACCATTGGGTCTTTGGTTCCCTGGTTCAAGGGCTCATGTGTTCATGCTGGGGGTCCCATATGTTCACCGGGCGTAGGTGTTTGAAATTATGGGGTTTTTTGTGAAAAAGCGTGTTTTTGGGGTGTCCAAATGTTCACTTTTCTAATATGGCATGGGACTTGCATAAATGCATATGTTTGATATGTATGGGGTTTCTATATGTTCTTATATATTTTTTTTTATTCAAATATGATTTGCGATGTTGAAACATTTTTTGATCTAGGGGCACCCCTGGCATGATCACATGAGCCCTTGAACCGGAGACCCGATTGGATCAGGCCATTTATTTCTCCCATCTTGCCCAAAAGTGGCACGGAAATTGCAACATATACATATACCGTGCCATTTTCCGCGCGCAAGATACACCTTTTTTCCACATCATACAAAACACAAAATACAAAATCATGCCCGAACGTGGCCCAACACTTGCACCCATGCACACCGTGTGCCAAACTCAAAGGAACAAACATTCACCCAACTATGAACACTTGTACCCCCCTTTTCAGTGCGCGGGTCCAAGTATCTTAGACCATATTTCTAACTACCAAAAATTTCCACTCTGAAAAATAATGAATTTCAAAGAAGGATTCAGAAAACACCTCTCTCGGGGGCTCCAGCCCCAAACAAGAGGCGCCTTAGACAAACTGAAACAGCCCCCGGGCTTCGAGACTCTCTCTGTGTGCTCTCCCACAGATACTCACATGAGTCTCGAAGCCTTGGGATCCTTGTCCTTCTTCGATTCCCGAACTGAGACAAATCGACCAATGGATGGGCAACATGAGTGATATTCAACAAATGGAAGTCGGGGAGCCTTTTGCTGTAGGGCCTTTTGAGTTGTTGCCAGACACGCTGATGATTTTGTCTGGTGCAGTGTTTCGAGATATGCTTCCCGCGGTTTCTCATGGTGCTAAGCGGGGCCGAAAGCCTAGACCGAATCCAGGGTATGCAAATAGTATATACCTGTCGCGAGAAGAGGTAGATAATAATCCTGTGATGGCTCTGAGCCCTATGGAATATAGGACGCTTCGATTGCATATGCAAGGCTGGAAGACTCGAGAGCTTGCTGAGTTTTTCCATGTGACTGAGGTGGCGATTAATCTGAGGCTTCGTCAGCATAGGGTCCGCGCAGCAAAGGCATATCTAATGGAAAGTCTTGATGAAGACATTTCGTCACTTATGGGCTCTGCCTTAGAGGCCTATCGAGACGGTATTCGAAAGCATGTAGATTTGGATACTCGAATAAAGACTGCCGACCGGATCTTTCGACTGAATGGAAAAGGCCTTGCGAAGCGAGAAGATAAGCCTAAGGAAGGTGATATGAGTGCTGCTCAATTTATGAGCTCGCTTTTAAAAAACATCGATGCTAAGATAAATATAAATGTCGGAAACTCAGATTCTAGGGATATTACCCCAGATTCAGAAACAAAATCACTGGACGGGCACCTCAGAGGGTCTGGCTATGCAACAGACGTTGAGGATTGCGAATAAGAAGGCAGAAGACGTTGATTTTATTCTGAACTCGGCACAGTATTCATTAGACACAAAAATACAACTTATAAGGAGAGCGGGATGGCCAATCAGGCTTTGGGTCCCGAAGGCTCGTCAGGAAGGTGTTTCGGCGTATGTCCTTGGGAGGTTTACTGTCAAGGCTGTAGCTATGAGGAATCGAAATGTAAGGATAGTTGCGCATACTACAATTGCTACTCAGAGGATGCTTGCTCGGGTCAAGTACTACCTTGCTCATATGAAGGGGCCGAGTCCAGAGTTGCATTACAATACGAAGAACGAATTGACCTTCCCAGACACGGACTCCTCGATCTCTATCTACACTGCTGGTTCTCCGGAGGCTGCCCGTAGTGACATGATCACAGATCTACATTGTTCTGAAGTAGCCTTCTGGGATGATCCAAAGCCGATGACTGCGGCTCTTTTTCAGACGGTCCCTGCGAATGGCGAGATCTTTTGTGAGTCTACTGGGAATGGTGCAATGACTTGGTATCATAGAAGCTGCTTGAGGGCACAGGAAATGACCTATGATGCACAGCTTCATTTTCTACCGTGGCATGAATTTGAGGAATATACAATTCCTTATGATCCTAAGGTTCATGGTACGATAGAAGTCTCACTCGAGTTTGAAGAGCCGGAACTTCTTATGAAGTTTCCAAAGCTAACGCCGGGTCAGGTACTTTGGAGACGGATGAAAATTCGTCAGATGGATATGGATATTGAGCTATTTAAGCAGGAATATCCTATGACCCTGAGTGAGTGCTTTATGGCTATGAGAGATTCATTTTTCCATAAAGTGGCTTTCTTTCAAACAAATCGGTGGCGAGAAGTTGATAAGACTCTGTGGATTCTTGATGGCTATCCTAGATCGGATATGCACTACACAATTGGTGTCGATGTTGGTGCCGGTGTTGATAAAGACGCTAGTGTGATACAGGTACTTTGTTATGAGACGGGCGAACAGGTTGCCGAGTATAAAAGTAAGACGATCGCCCCGGATGCGCTGGCAGTAGAAATCGAAGCTCTGGGAAAGATGTTTCAGTGGATCTATCATGATCGAAGACAGCCAAATAAAGATCTCTATTGCTATCCACTTCTTGTCGTGGAATCTAACAACTACGGAATAGCTACTTTGATGGCCCTTAATGAGCGCCGTAACTATCCAATCCGTATGATCTATAGCGATGGTCGAAATAGCAACGTAACAGGTACAGGGCTTCTGACAACGAAGAAAAATAAGCCTATGTTCTTCTCGGCTCTTCGGCGTGATTGCGCTCTAGGAGAAATCTCTTTCTACTCTGACGATTTAATGAGTGAAATAGCTACATTCAATGGCGACCTTAAGGCAATGGAAGGCTGCTTCGATGACCATGTAATGGCTCTTTGTATGGCCTATGTAGGGCTTGAGCAACTACCATATATTATTGCTGCTCAGGCACCTAAGATTCCGACTCAGACAGAACCGACACACGATACACCTTTTCCTGCTGGTTGGGAGACTGTTTCAGACTGGGAAGGCCAACCACTACAACCTCAGCATAGTTTCTTGGAGATGTAATGCGTCTTGAGGGATACGATAATAAAGGAAATCCAAATATAAACTGGTGGATTGAACAGATCCATGCGGGGGAGAACTATGCCCGTGTGCAGACCCGTCAGGATAAGTGGCCAATATATATGAGCTACTATCGGAACGCGTTCCGTCCGGGAATCTTTACTAAGAATATGTTCTTTACTATGTGTAGATCACTGGTTCCGAGAACATACTTTCGAAATCCATCTATAAGCGTAACTCCAGCAAAGCCGGGGCTTGAACATCTTGCACTTGCGCGTATTATGGAAAGGGTATTAAATTCCCTTACTAAGACCATGGACATGAAGCGGCAAATGCAACGGATCGTGAATATAGCTTTTTTCACTGGGACAGGGGCTGGCAAGCTTGGTTATGGTGCCCAGAGAACACCTACCCCAGAGCCTGGTGGGACAGAGATTCCTATTGATAAGTATGGAAGACGCTTTGAATATCGGATGGGCCTTGAAAGTAACATGCCTTGGTTTCAAGCCATCACCGATATGAAAAGCTATGTACTTCCACAAGATTGCATAGATCAAGAAAGTGCCTGGTTTCAGGCCCATTGGCTTACGCTTTATGAGGATGATGTAAAAAGAGACCCTCGATATCCAAAGAATGCCTTTGATAAGCTCCATTCAAAGCAAAAGAATATGTTTGGAGAGCTTGAAGGAGAGCCAGTAATTTGGGGCAGTTCGAGTATGCCCAGTCGAGATACTATTCGATTGCTTGAAATCAGAGACCGGCGAAATAGAAAAGTGATGGTGCTTGCTCCTAATAGATCGGATATGGCTTTGATTCTGGCCGATGACGAACTACAGACGGACCATTCGAGCCCTTGGTATCTTTATATTCCGAATCCAGATATGTCTACTGTCTGGGGAGTTTCAGATGCCTCTATCTTGCATCAATTCCAAGATCAATTAAATGAGATCAAGACTAAGCAACATTGGCATATGAGAAGATCTCTCGTCAAGCTTTTGGTAAAAAGCGGACTTATAGAGCCAGACCAAGAGGCCAAGTTCTTGAGTGAGGATGTAAGTGCCGTGGTCCAGATCGCAGATCTGAATGGGGTAAAAATCATCGAGACCGATCATATTCCAGACGCCCTCTTCAAAATGGAACTCCAAGTAATGCAGGACATTCGTGAGACTATGGGCTTCAACCGTAATGCTTTTGGTGAATACCAGGCGACTTCTCATGGACCTACGGCGACAGAGACTCGTGAAGTAGCTCGTGCTCTTGATCTACGCATGGATGAGCGTCGAGACATTCTTGCTGATATGTATCTATCTGTAATGGAAGATACTATGCGTATCATCTTCCGGCATTGGGGCCAGGAACAAGTCATTAAAGTGCTTGATCCTCAGGGTGCGGCTGTTTGGGTACGTTTCACTGGAAAGATGCTTCGCCAAGGCGACTATGAGATCAAAATAAATCCTGATTCAGCGCTGCCTGAGACAAAAGAGATTCGCGAAAAACGGGCTATGGCCTATTATGATAGGCTACAAAACAATCCTTTGATAAGTAATCTCAGTCTTACAAAGTACTTTCTTGGTGAGCTTCCAGGAGTATCTTTAGAAGATATCCTTCTTGAGCAGACTCCGGCACAGGAGACGCCTTTGTCTGTTCAAGATTATGCTAATCGTTTATCTGGCGGAGCTCCTGCTCAACGCCTATTACAATAGGGAGATTTTATGAGAGAACTTACCCAAGACACTATGGCCTCTATACGAAAGACGTACAAGATAAATCCTGTAGATCCTGATTCTGGGGCGCAGGTGCTTATTCTTGAGGGCCATCATTATATCCATCTTGGAGAGGTATTTGCGCTATCTAATAATAATGCCTCGGCTGCGGCAATAAGTATAGCCTTTAAGACAGGATCTAAGGAGTTGCATGCTGAGTATAAATGGTCTTCTGAGTCTAAAGCGCATTTCCAAGTCCTCAAAGCGGCTTCTTGGACTACGAACACCGGGACTCTTATCGCACTGGATAATAGAAAGCTGGCCTCAACGAAGACTCTTGGTATCCTTGAAGATAAGACCGGCACTCCGGCATTCCAAGCGAATGAAAAATATCTAACAGATGTAACCTCCCCCACCGGTACTGAGGTTAAAGGCCTCACAGAATACTGTTTCAGTGCCAAGGCGTTTGGTGGTGGAGAAGGTAGAGCAGACGGAGAAATTATATTGGCGGCCGCCACTAATTATATATTTCTGCTCACGTCAGATGATGGCGCAAAGGGCCTTGGCATGAATCTTTCCATGTATGGCATAACGCCAGCTTCTTAATTAAGGAGGTAATATGAAAAAACGTTGGTTGGGACTTTTTGGTCTTATCTTGGCTGCTCTTCTCATTGCCGGTTTTACTCGCACTTATAATACTCCAACAAGAAAGGATCGTATCCATTCTGGGGAGTATAATAAGCATATCGCAAATCTTTCTTCGGATCTCAATGGCCTTGTGACAGAGCATAATACCAATGGAACTACGCTTGGTACTGCTACTACTGATATTACGGCCCTTGAGACTCTTTTGACCTATGGCTATATAGATCTAGATCTTGGTTCTTGGCGAGAGTTGGACGCAACTGGTGACGTGGCTGCTACTGCGAATGGTGCTGGTTTTCTAAGTAGTGATACTACTCCAGTATATGAGGCTATTACAAACTTTACTAAGCTAGCTCCGCAAATTAATTGGACCTCATCTAATAATGATCCCTTGATGCGGCAAATGATGTTGCCTTATGATTTTTCAGATTCCACGGACGTGACGGTAGAATTTCGGGTATCTTCTGACGGCACGACAGATGCGGTTGGTTTTACTATAGCCTATTATTTCAACGAAGGCGATGTCACTGGAGACGTGACTACGGACACGAACTCGACGACATCCTTTACAACTATCACTGCCACTATTCCAGCAGCCGATGTTACTACGGATTCTGAGAATCTAACCCTAACTATCACGCCCTTTGCTCATACCACTGACAAGCTCTATCTATCCGGGGCCCGTCTCAAATATGAGAGGGATCTGTAATGAATTCGCTATCTCCCACTGAGTTGGGAGTAGCGGCCGTTTTCCTACTCTTAGCTCTAAAAGAACTACTTAACTTTGCCCGTTGGGGAGTTACTAAATTCCTTCCGGGCAAGGTCACTTCCGTCAGTACCGATCAACTTAGGCGGGAGCTTACAAATGAAGCCATCCTTCGAAGACTTGCTTCCGTGGCTGAGAAACAAACAAGTATCTTACAACGCATAGAGCATTCTCTGATCGAGCATGAAAAAGGTCTTAAAGAGATTTCTAAGGAGCTCCATGAACATGTAAGAGATATGTCGCCAAGAAATACTACGGCGCATAGTTAAGGAGCCATTATGACACAGGACATCCTTGTGCAGATCGTGATTCCCCTTCTGGGACTCATCTTCGGTTTTATCGCCCGGCAGCCTTCGGTACAAAAGTACAAGAGGCTTGTCAAAGGGGCTGGAAAATACCTTGACGATTTGTCTGATCCAAATCCGCAAATTCAACACGATGCCCTTTCAAAGGGTATTCCAGAAATCGTTGAGATTCTTGATAAGTATATGAAGGCTCAACAGAAAAAGCAATAACCGCCTATTGGAGGGCTTCCAATGAGTAATGATAAATTCCCTAAGGTAGAAATCTCAAAACGAGACAAGAAACCTACTGAGCCTCTGGCTACTAAAGAGCTGACCCTTGCCGAAGCTAGGGCTGCCGATAAAGCGTCCGCTCTTGGCCACTTACAGGCGCGAGAACGTATCAAACCAGTACCAAAAAGAGACTACACGTCTGTAGTGACGCCTCCGCCTGATTTTGGTATTGATAAAGACCCAGAGCCTACTCGAATCACTATTGATTTTAATCGGCACGGACAAATCGCCAAAGTTAGTTTCTCTGGCAAGGCTGCTCTGATCGCCACCTCTGGCCGTCTACGTTCCTTCATGGGACGACTTGTAAAAGAAGGCGAAATTGAACGGCGTCGAATTACTCACAAACGCATCATTGCTAATGAGCAGAAAGAACTTGCTCAACAAGCCAAAGATGCTAAAACTAAAAAACCCTAGTATGGAGATCCCATGCCTTTTTGGAATCCGAAAACTCCGCCTTCGACTGGTCAGACAGGCGGGCAAGCAGCAGATCCTGAACTATCTGGACAGCTTGATAAACTTCTGACCTTGGTTCAAGACGTCGTTAAGAGAACAGAGGGATTGGAAGGTCGTTTTCAATCTCAAGTGGACAGCCTTAACGCTCGTATTGACAACTATTCGGCTAGTGCTGGAGATCAATCCGGAAGTCCCTCGGAACCGCCCAACGAGCCGCCTAAGTCTAGACTTGCTGAGATTTCTGAAGAGGAATTAGCAACCATGTCTAGACGAGATCTTTTACAACTTCAGAAAGAGGACATGATCCATGTAGTAACCGGCGCCGTGAAAGATATCGTGGCTCCTATACATGAGCAGATGAACGGACTAGTTACTGCTAACTCTCAAACCAGCTTACAGAATGAGATAGCTGCCTTTGTAAACGCCAAAACTGCAGATCAGAAAGTTAAGTATCCTGATTGGCCTGTATATAAAAATGATATGCAGAAGCTTATGCAAGCCAAGAAGGGCCTAACAGTTCTTGAGGCCTACACACTTGCAAAGGCTCGTCAACAAGACGAACAGCCTGAGCAATTTGCTGAGATCCAGAAGAAATATTTTCCGGAAGATGAAAAGCCAAAGGCCTCGGAACCTATTGACTTCGGTGGGCTTCAAACAATATCTGCTGGGGCGCATAATAGCACTGCTAATAATCTGCCTATCGAGCAAGCCTTGGCAGATAGTTTTGCGGAGATGAGAGAGATTCATGGTCCATTGCCTGATTTAAATTGAGCATAGAATGATTGCACAATTATTGGGCAGTCTGAGATATTTATTTTTGTAATCTCTTTATAAGGTATGAAAAATGGCTTATAGAACAAGAACTGAGTATATCAATGACTTATTCGTTTCGACTTATGATAAGTCTATTGGTGGGCTTCGGGATTCCGTATTTGATCCGTACTCCAGTGCTTTTTGGGCTATGCTACGTATGAAAGGTGGCCTGCAGCCGAAGCGAGGAGGACTTCATGTTAAATACGACTTAGAAGTCGGGAAGAACGAGCAGATTTATTGGTTGAAGAAAGGTGGTGCGACTGAACTGCATGACTTCGATATTATGGATCAGGCTCAATTTGATTGGTATAGAGCATCTAAGCCTATTGTAAGATTTTGGGCTGATGATCAGGAGAATGCCGGGGATGCTGAGGTTTATAGTATGATTAAGAAGAAGATTATGAATACTTTTAAATCTTGGAAAGAGGATCTGGACTCTCATTTACTGGGGGCTAATGACGAATCTGGAACTACAGTTGCGAATGCGCCTCCAGGGATTCAGCATTTGATCAGTGATGATGGCACAGGTACAGTTGGTGGAATTGTTGCTGGAACCTATACGTGGTGGAAAAATCAGTTTATTGATTATGATGGATCTGAGACGTATGTCGAGACTACGGGCTCCCCAACAGCGGCTGATTTCTTGGCCACAGGGCAGGATGCTATGCGTGAGATGGTTAAGCTGTGTTTGAAGAAGACCACGTTGATCTTTACCACGTGGGCAATCTACAAACTGCTGCAACAAGACTTGATGTCTTACTATCAATGGCATGGACAGCAGCCGGCCGATCTTGGAATCCTGGCAGAGACTCCTGCCTGGGAGGGTATTCCTATTCTGTGGGGTGATAATTGTCCTTCTGGTAAGATGTATTTCCTGAATATGGATGGTTTGAAGTTCACTTACGATCCTCGCTATTTCTTTAAGCTCGGTCAGTGGATGCCTATTCCAGATCAGCCGGAAGATATGGTGGCTCATACATTGCTTGCCTGTTCTTTTGGCACGAGTGATCGTAGAACCCAGGGTGTAATTCACGGATTACCAACTTAATCTGTTAATTTCCTAACAATTCTAATAACTACGTATCGGAGATTTGATATGAAAAAGACAAGTTGGGTTACCGACTTATTCGATGTCTATGATACAGATGTCGAGGAGCTTGGCGCGATCCGTGAATGGAAGGGTCGTCGGTATATGTGGGTTAAGTTCCACTATGGCGACGGCGAAGACGTGCCTTCGAAGGGCGATGCCTTAGGCTTTATTTCTACTGGCTTTACCGGTTATACTGTATCAAGCGATGTGAGCTACTGTATTGCTGATTGGCTGGCCGGTTGTGTGCAGAATGAGACCGGTGTAAATACTCCTACACATGGACAGTACTTCTGGATGCAGATTAGTGGACCGATTACATTATCTACTACTGTGGAAAATTCGGCTGCTGCCGGGGCGGGTATCAGTTTAGGCGCTTCGACAGACGGAGCTTGTGACAAGGCTACCACGTTGAAAGATTGCTATGGTAAATTGATCGACGCTACCGCCTTAACTGCGATCCTAAATTGCTACGCTTTTACGTATTCTCCATAATAAGGAGGTAATTTTATGGCATCCCTTACAAATTCTGAGTTACAAGATCATGTAAGGGCTGCCCTTGGTCGGGGCGGCTCTGTTATACAGACAAATCAGAATTCTAATATCATCTATGCGTTAAATAGCGCTATGGAAGATATGGCGAAGGAGACTGACTATCCAGAGCTTAAGCAAGACCCTGTAGATATAAGCACCGTAGCGCACCAAAACTACGTCGAATTGAGTGCTATTATAACTGCTGGGGGACATCAAAACTATGATCTCGTAGATCAGATATTCTCGTTACATGCTATAGAAGGAAGTTCGTATCACCCTATTGAAGGAAGGCCGCCAAGAGTTTTTCGAAAAAGTTTTCCTATGCATGCAGATACGGACAGTGAGAATCGTCCAAGTTTCTATACAATTATTGACCAAAGACTATATTTATATCCTACTCCGGATGCTGTATACACACTTACGACTCTTTACTCTTTGTGGCCTACCCCAATACAGCATTCAAGCGGTACAATTACTGCGGGAACTGACCCTGGACAGGCCTCAGCTTCTAACTCATTTCGAAAGAGTGACTCTTGTATTATAATCGGCGGTATCTACTACGCTTATATGATTCTATCAAATACTGAGAAGATGCGTAGTTTCTATCCTATTTTTGAGAAGCAAAAGATACAAGATCAAAAGAAGCATGGGAAAAAGCTTGATTACTATCCATCTGGAGGCTCGTGGGGGCATATTAATAAGCAGACTACTGCTCCTAGCTCAGATGCTCAAAGCGGCTATACAGCGTATGATGGTGTTTTTACTTCTACTCCTCATTGGGATTAGTATAAATGGTACAAGATCCTAGACAGATTATTATTAGGCGAGATGCTTTTGAAGATGGGCCTCTTGGCGATCGTATGTATTTTGAACTTGCCAATGCTTTTGATAAGGTAAATGCGCTTAAAGTGGTCGCGAATGTTGAGAGTTTACAGAGCGCTATAGACACCAATACGGCCGATATCGCTACAAATGCTTCTGATATATCTGATAATGCTTCTGCTATAGCGGCCTTTGGTAGTGCAGTTCCTGTAGGATCTATTATAGCATATGGGGGCTCTTCAGCACCTACAGGTTGGTTTGAATGTGATGGTGTAGCCATTAGTCGTACTACTTATGCGGCACTTTATACAGCTATTGGTACTAATTATGGTTATGGTGATGGCTCAACAACATTTAATATTCCAGACTTAAGAGGTAAATTCCCTAGGGGTTATGATCATGGCGCTGGGAATGATCCAGACGCGGCAAGTAGGACAGCACAGGCAACTGGGGGTGCTACTGGTGATAACGTTGGGTCAGTACAAGCTGACGCGATGCAGAGAACGACAGGCGATTTCATTGCAAAAAATGGATCTGGAACTGACACATCTCTTAACCCAACTGTTAGCGGTGTTTTTTCATCCGGAAATGGTCTAAGCGGGTATCTTATAGGATCATCAGTTGTTGCAAATAAAGACAGAGCTATATTATTTGACAATTCCTTGTCAATGAGCCCAAACCAAGCAAAAACAAGTGATTATGAAACAAGGCCTATAAACGTATCAGTAATGTACATTATAAAATATCAATAGGGAGTAAAATGGCATTTCTACAAACGTGGAATACTAGCTTTGGAAACAATCCAGAGGATTCTGAAAGTCGCCGTTATGGGGCGCAGCAAATTAGAAACTTTAAGGACGCCGTAGTCGAGAGGATGCAGGTTGATCACGAGTTTGGTCAAGAAGTTGCGGCCTCTGGGGTAGACGATCAGACAGATTCTGGATACCATAAACGAGTTACGCTTAAGAAGATAGCTGGTGGGCCGAGTGAAGCGGCGAGTGGGTATGCTGAATTAGGGTATAATTCTACCGATGATACATTAGAATACTATCCTGAGGGAGGCACGAAACGAGTTTTAATTCACACTACGTCTGAAATCTTACAGAGGAGCGCTCCACCTATAGGATCTATTATTGGGCTTTATCCTAGCGTTACTATTGCTAAGGCTATTGATACTAATTACTGGGTTGCTTGTGATGGAGTAGGCACTTGTACCTTTACCTATCCTGATGGAACTACTACAACAGGGGTAAGTGTTCCAGATCTTACAGATGGGCGATTTCTTATGGGTGGTACTGAAAGTGGTACTGGTGGATCAAATACTCTGATTGATCATACACATACGTGCAGTGATTATGATACAAGTCACTCGCATGGGGCTATTGTAGGTGGTTTAGGTCTTGGATCTTATGTTGCTAGCGGTAATTCTAACTTAGCTACTAATAATACAAATGTAGATTCTGATACTCATAACCATAATATCGGCTCTGGCGACGCTCCGACATCCACGGACTCTCGCCCACTCTATTTTACTTGTTTATACTACATGAGGATAAAATAATGAAAACTTATACAATTATTTTTTATCGTGAATATGTATATAAGGGAAAAATAATCAAGTCTGACTACGTATTGGAAAACGTAGTAGGTAATAATACCCTACGAGATATTCCTAATGCTATGCTCGTGGTTTATGAAGACGACACGCGTGAAGTAGTCATGCTTGATAAATATGACGGCTATAAATTATCCCGTGAGTTCTTTGAGGTTCAGCAAGAAAGAGTACGGCAAGAATCTCAAGGCCAGGCAAATATTCAACCACTGAAAAACTAATGCCTACTAATTATAAAACTACCCCTGGATTTGGCGGCGGTATAAATCTGTTGAATCGGGCAGATGCTATTCAAGATAATCAGGTAGTGGCTCTTACAAACTTAAGAGTACTTAAAGATAATCTTGTCTTAGATACTGGATATGTTTTTGAAGATCCTGACATAGGCGCTGAGACTATTAAGCTTACGTATACTATGAAGGATCAAGATGGGACTACGCAAGCTCTCTTATTTACTAAAAATGCTTTATATCGATGGGCTGCTAATGCGTGGGTAGAAGTTCAGGATTCCAGTGGCTACTATCTTGATGATGCTGCGAATCGAGGAGATGATGCAATTGAAGGCCACGACACAAAGCCTTTGATAGCTGTTACTTTCTCTGGCTCTTCTAATGGAAATGGCCACAACATGGTCATTTGGACAAACGGTGTAGATCGTGTTCATAAGTTCTACTACGATGGCTCCGGCTGGATTTGTGATGCTCTCACTGGGCTCCCCGGGATAAGCGTGGAATCTGTAGATTTCCTTCGGGTATGGCAAGATGCTGTTTGGTTCTTGTCGATTGAGGAGGATGGCATAAAGTATCAGCATAGAATAAGATATTCGGTTCCTGGAAATGAAGAGCATGTAGACGGGGGTACTTATACAGCGGCCGGTTACTATGATCTTCTTAGTGAGAATAATCAAATAAAACAAGCAGAGCTCCTTGGCCCTTATATGATTGTCTATTGCTCTGATAGTGTTTGGCGAGGAACTTGGACAAATACTACAAGTGCTCCTGTTATATTTGAGAATGTTGTAGATAATGAGGGTGTAATTGGTGGGCTTTCTGTCGCCTCTCTTGGAAGTTGGCATATATTCCTTGGGCGTAGTAATATCTTTCGCTACCTTGGAGGGCTTTCAATTGAGCCTTTTGGAGAACTTATTCAGGATCGAGTATATGGAGACTCTGGAATTCTTAATCTAGACTATTTAGATTATATAAGATCTATCCATCTAAAGGAAACTGACACAGTTTGGTTTATGTTTCCTGTGATCGATGAAGGTGCTGGAACAGCTACTACGTATATTATCCGTTATCAAGTGAAACAAAGAGCTTGGTCTGAGCGTCGAGTAAGTCTTCTTTTAACTTCGATGTCTCTTCGTAGGGTTGAGGAAGATGATATCTGGGGAGGTACTACAGGGAAAGAGGGTACGTGGCTTGTAGAAGATCCAGGTGTAGAAGCCGTTGGCCCTGATCGTGCTTGGGTATCGCAAGTTTTCTTAACTGAGTATCCATTTGTATTCTTCTCTTGTCTAGATGCTAGTTACGTAAGTAAACTTATAAGATACGATCATATACTACCCAAAGATAGGATGACTGGTTCTTATGACGCCGATGGTTATCTAGATGTAGATTATAGCACGGGGACAAATATTCCATATCTCGTTCAGACAAAGAATTTTCCTTCTGGTGCAATTGATTCAAGGCTTGAGCATTTACAAATTGCTGCTTCTGGAGATTTAGATCATCAAATTACAATTCGTGTAAGTGTTGATGATGGGGAGACTTGGTACTCCTTCGGCACTATCACAATTGATTCTTACGAACTTAAAAAATATATGATTGGCGACAATATCGAATTCGAGAATATAATGTTCGAATTTTCTGGTACTGGCGGGAATGTAAAGTTTGGTCCTTTAACAATAGCTTATAGAGCTGAAGAAGAATAGGAGTTAATATGGCAGATGATTTACAAGGGCAAAAGGTACAGGGCTATCAAGGAGGCGGCAGTAGTACTCCTCAGGGAGCCATTATTAACGCAATTACAACTGCGATGACTACGCCTTATGGCGGTGGTGAGTGGAATGTTGATTGGACAAGTACACAATCTCCGGAGCAACGAGCCTTCTATCAACAGCTCCTCAAGACAGCTGGGCAGGGCTCTGCCCAACAAGCGAAATATATAGGTCCTGAGGATCCGGAGGCCCTTAGTATTGCCGGTTTGGATGCCTACAATACAAGTAAGGCCGTACAATCTTATCAAACATTTCTCGACACAGAGGCAAATAAGGAAAAGATTCAGGCTGAGGTTAATTTAGCTAAGCAAGCGGCTAGTGAGGGCATAGGCGCGGTACAAACCCAATTTGCTGGCAAGGGTCTCAGAAGTAGCGCTGCTAATAGGGCCGCTGGAAATGTACAACTGAAACTTGGTCAGGATATTACAAAGGCTTATACAGACGCCTTTAGTGAATCTGAAAATAGGCGCCTTGCCGCTACCCAGGGTCTCGGAGGCTTAGAGGCCCAATTCGCAGCTCAGGAACTACAAAGACTTGTAGCAAATCAGCAGACTGAACTGGGCGTTCTTGATATGGCTAATGTAACGGCTCGTCTAAATGCACAGCTTGGCACGCAGTATGATGCTGCTCAGATGCAATATCTTCTCGGTCTGGCGACTGCTCAAACTGGTGAGAATATTGCGACCCAGTCTCCTGATAAGACTCTTCATGGGGATCTTTGGTCTAGCGTATCTAATTTATGGAGTTAACTTATGGCAACAGTTTTACCAGCACGAAATATCAATTATGGCCCTCTACAACGGGCTATCGGTGGAATTGGCACTTCTATCGATCAACGGCAGGCTGAAGAGCGAGATCGTGCCTTCCGTCTATATTTGCTGGATCAGGAATATAAAAAGCGTTCTGATTACGCAAGGGAAACGGCAGATTATCAGGCTACTCTTGATAATAGAGCACAATCAACTGCGATTGAATTTCAATCCGACTTAAATGCGGCGATTCAAGGTACTATCCAAGAGTATTTTACTGGTGGGCAAAGATCCGCTACTCCAAAGTCCACAGAACCTAAACAGGCTCCAACGGATACTGGAGTAATGAAGCCCGGCCAAGCAGCTACAAAGCCTTCTACGCCTATGCAATCTGGTACATATGATCCAGAAGAGCTAGTACCTATTGAGAGGCAAGGACAGACCATTTACTATAAAAAGAAAGAGCTTCTTCAAAAAGGGCTCTCCGACGGTTTTTGGGATCCTGAAGAACATCGAGTTGTCACTTATACTGAGCTAAAAAATAAGAAGAATGCCGAACTTCTCGATAAGCAGATCCTTGCCGAGGCGGCTTTAGAAAAACAGCGTAGTCGTGCTGGCGTAGCTGAACAGGCACGTATAAATCTCTTACAAGCTCAAACAGAGGCGGCCCGATTCAATCTAAAGGTAAGTAAGGAGCAAGTAGCCCGAGACACAGAAGCCCGCGATACCCAAGATTTCGTCTTGACAGCTAACCTAGCTGATATGCTAACCGAAGGTAAGTACTCTTCGATGTCCCCAGAAGAACAAGCTCAAGTAAGGCAAAATCTGCGAGCCAAAGATCCTAAGGCTGAAGACATCGCAGGACGTCTTAGCAAGGTAGATCGACATAAATACTTCTATAATGAACAGGCTCGGGCAGCTAGGCAGCAATTCTTCTTTACTTCTTTAGTACCTAAGCGCGAGAGTGACCTAGGACTTCCTGAAGAGGGCCAAGTTTCTTATCAAGATGCAGAAGGCCGTGTAGCTACTGCAACTTATTTATTCGATAGCCTATATAAGGACTATGCTCTTCAAGGACGTTTCGAGGAAGCCCAGAGACTTCCACAAGCAATCGTACAAGGCATGAAGATGTATACCATGAATAGCCAGTTGCCAATTAAAACTTCAGAGAGCTCCATCGATGAATCCGGCACGCCCCGGCTCACTTTGACTCCAGAAGGTGCTAATATAGTAGTAGCTATAAAGGCTCTGATGAGTGGGGACTTCGAGAGTAACCCCGACCCTCCACTTGCCGATGACGAGCGAAGTATGTGGGAACAACAAATCGCAGATCTTGATCGTCGAGGTCTTCGGGCGTCTCCTTCGGATACCAGCGAAACTACACAAGCAAAAGTTGCCGCTATGTATAGTGCCCTTACGGAATCTTATATAGTTGCTCGCTCTCATGGAAATGTCGAAAGGCCTCTTCCACGATTCGATAAGCTTGTTGCCATGGCAGGAGCTCTTACAGGCGTTGAATCAGGCAGGGCAACAGAACTTATTCAAAGCTATGCAGATGTCTTGGCAAAGAATCCTACTATGGAGAATAAACGTCAGGCATATAAGTCCGAACTTGTATCGCAATTCAATAATAGCGCGATGGCAAATACCCGATCCGATGTATATAACCTACCCGGGAAAGGCCAAACTACAGTTGGGCAGCTTCCTGCTACGTACTATCCAGAGTACTTCGGTGAACGTACTCAGAAGGGTCTGCGGGCGCAATTATTCATAGGTAATACCTCTACCAAGGAAGAAACGGCCGCTAGGCAAACCCTTGGAAGCCTTATAAATGACTACATGCTTGATAATGGAGAATACATTCCTCCTACAGCACTTGAGCGAGACCTTAGAAAATATGGAATTCTTCAGAATTCTGAGATTCTTCGTTACTTGCTTCAACAATACTCAACTCAATATAATTCAAAAACACTACCTGAAATAGGAAAATAACATGGGACTTTATGATCAAGCCCTTATTCGCTATAAGCAGAATGAGGAGATACGACAACAAAGTCAGACTTTAGTACCTGCAGGAGCTGATTCCGACCGCCCTCAATATGCCCAACGATTGGACAACCTAAGTAAAAACCGCACATACACAGCTGTTTCGAATAGTGTAAACTATGCGGATCCAGGGCTTCTAGATAGAGCCGTGGCTTTGCCCGGGCGTTTTGCGCACCAACTTGCTAAGGGATTCGTAGACTCGACCGCGGATTTAGTAGAACTTCCAGAGCTTCTAGTGAATCATGTAGGGGATGCTCTCGGTTGGAATCCAGAAGATCGCCTTGATGTACTGGGAAATGTATCTAAGGTGATTCGTGAGTCTATAGATCCTATACAAGGACGAGACACTATTGCCGATAAGATTGCTTATTATGTAGGCTACTCAGTGCCTGATTTGATTGGTCTGCTTGCTGGGGGTATTGGAGGTGCTAAGACAATCGGTACGGGGCTTGCCCGACTCTCAACAAGGGGTGTGCTTCGATTGTCTGAGAAAACCGCAGTATCGCTTGGCGCCGCTATGGGTCGAGTTTCTTTCGGCGCCTTAAAAGGTGGTGCTTTTGGTGGCCAAGAGGGAGCAGTTGCTGGGGCTAAGCAGTTTACTATAATGGAGGCCGGCCTTGCTGCCTTAGGGGGTTATAATCTTTCAGTACGCGTTCTAGGCTCGGCTCTGTTAAATGGCGGCATGGCTGCTGCTACGACTGATTCTAGTCGGGCTGATTATAGTGATGAGTGGATTGCTGCGGCTATTCTTGGGGGTCTGTTTGCTGCTATGCCGCAACATCAAAGAGAGCGAATCGCCCAAGACCCTGCCACAGCACAGGCTAAGGTTAAAGCATATGTGGCCAAGGAACAGGCTCTTGGGCGAGCGCCCGATTTGAATAGCGTACTTGCAGAATTTGCTGAGCGGGATTGGGATTATATGCGCGCTGCTTATATGCAAGATCCTAAGGCTGAGACACCAATTATAGACCTTCGAAGAAATCTCGAGCTTGTATACGGAAAAGGCCAAGTATCTGAGGATCGAGCCATGCTGGCAAAGCAATTAGGGGCAGTGCTTTTTGACTCTGGAGAGCTTGAGTCTCCTAGAGCCTTGACACTTGCTGAAAACTTCGTACGTACTGCTGAGTATCTATCTGACCCGGATACGATTTCTGGCCCAGCGGTAATTGAGAAGTTTGTTGATATGCATAGAGATATGCTTATTGTACCTAAGAAGAAATCTTATGAAGTAATAAAAAATAACGTAGTCGTTGATGATAGTGGAATTCAACTTCAACTGTCGGAAAAAGGCGCTCGGGATTGGAAAGTAGAAAAGGCCCAAGAGGTCATCCGAAACAAAAACCTGGAAGCTCGTGCTGCAGAACAAAACAAGCCTGTCAAGGGTTGGATCTCTAGGACCTGGCAAGAGTTAGTCAATCCCGAGGGGCCTGCTTATGATAAGTTGATGAATCTTCCACTAGGAAAGGATCTACAAGAACAAATCAAATATAAGACTTATGATGTTCCTCATAGGGTAGGCTTTCTTGAGAAGCAAGTCGAAACAGCTGCTAATTTTGGGGCTTTTGAAGGTAAGAGCCGAGAGATCCTTGATACGCTTGCGACAATTGCGTGGCATGAAGATAAAAGAACTATTCAACGCGCCTCGAAACAGACAAGCCCGAAGAAACTTCCTTGGAGCGAGGAGCTAGTAGACGCGAAAAAGCAATTCGCTTATAAATGGATCGCGGAGAATGAAGGGCCCGATGCGTTTCCTAGATATGAAGAAGCTCTTCGTGTAGGTTTCAAAGCCCTTCAAGATCTTAATGTTCGGAAGCATGCTTCAGGGATTATTAGCGAGGATACTCTTAAGGCTTATAATGCAAATGATTATCTGCCAGACAAACGCGCAGTTCGGTGGAGGCCAAATAAGACCTTGTATGATGTGGAGGCCTCCATTCTTTTAAAGAATGATCCGATCTTTCATGAGACTTTTGGTTTCACTCGTATTGATCCCCGTTTAAAAGGAGCTACTGGAGAACCGCTTGTACTGGATTTTGAATATCTGGTAAAGTCCGAAATCCGGAAACAGGAATATGCAATAGCTAAGAATAAGCTTTTGAGAACTTGGTACGAGGCTGCGAGGAGTGGGAAAGGCGATGCTTCTCAATTTGCCCGACTTCCAAGGAAGCGCTATAAAGTTCAGGGCATAGAAGGCTTTCTTGACGAGAATCAGATTCGCGAAGTTGTGACTATAAATGAACGCGTAAAGCGAGCAATGAAGAATGCTCGGGATCGAAGAAATGAGAAGCTTGAAAGTGGTGAGTATTCGATTCGAAAGAAGAAGACTCCTGCGGAACCTACACTTGAGGAGATAAAAAAGGAAATCGCGCAGCTTGAGAAGCGAGTTGATTCTTTGAAGAGAAAAGACCAGAAGCTGACTGATTGGGCTATGCAAGACTTTGACACATATGATGTTCAGTCGGTGAAACATATTGATGAGCGTCGAGATCCTCGAAGCGTTGTTATTAATGATGAGACGGCCACGTATATGACTGCTAAGTCTATGCGAGATGAGCTACTAACGCAGAAAACTCAGCTTGAGCATATGACAAAGCTTAAGCAGATTGAGGAGATTATCGAACCAATGGAAGGCTTTGAGCCAGTGCCTTTTCTGCGAGATGGTAAAGTTGAGTATGTGATGCTAGATCGAGAGGCAGCACGGCTTACAAACCTTAATCACAACGTGACGAGGCTTCAACAGAAGGTATATAAGGCAATGTCTTTTGCCTCTGGCGTGGCTCCGGTTAAGTTCTTCGCAACGGCTATTAATCCTGTATTTCCCATTCGTAGGTGGTGGGCAGATAATATGCACTTCTATACGGCGAATGAACTTGAGCGCGGGAATATTTTGAAATTCACTAAGGATGCCCTTCTCGAACAGCCACAACTTTTCAAAGATGTGATAAGTGATGGAAAATGGAGTACAAAATACAAAAGCCTTGGCGGTAATGTTCTTACAGTGACAAGAATCGCGCAGGAAGATATAATGCTTCGACACCATGGAGAGCTTCCAATGACTCAACGAGGACGCACCGGCTGGGAACGCTTTGTTGATAAGATGGGTTGGATTGGAACAAACACTGAGCTTACAATTCGTGTACACCAATTTAAAAAGATGGTCGAGGCCGGTATCCCAGAGACAACGGCAGTTCGTCGAGTGAATGATATGTTGAACTTTGGGCGTAAAGGAAACTTCATGCGTCTTATGGATTCTATCTATCCGTTTGCTAACGTAGCTGCTCAAGCCCTAGATGCTCAGATTCGAGCCGCCAAGGGGAATCCTAAATTGTATGCCGCTAAGCTAGCTCAGTATTGGGGACTTCGCCTTACAGCTGCTTGGGCCGCATACACGCTGGCAGATTATTGTATGGACGATGTAAGTCCTTATCACAAGGTGAATAATTTTATCCTTCCTATTGGAATTTCTACCACGGACGCTAATGGTGATACGTCTCATGCTTATCTAGCTATTCCTACAGATAATTCGCCTATAGTACGAGCGATTGATGCTGTGATGTTTGCGGGAATAGACATAATGCGCGACAAGACTAATACCCTAGGCTACGAAGAGATTATTAATCGTGTCTCTCAAGATGTTCCAATATACGAAGCCGGTTCTTTTCTGCCTTCAATTGCAGCCTTTAAAGCACTATATCGAAATCAGGATCCAAGAACTGGTGATAGTATTTGGAAAGGTTCAGAGTTTGTAGACCCTTCCCTAAGAGCCTATCGAGATACTACAGATGTTGCACGAAATCTTGCTCAAGTCATCCCTGGCGATATAAGTCCTGTAGGAATAGATCGAGCAGCTTCGATGCTTGGATCGAATCCAATTACATCCTTCATGGGCTATCTGCTTCGAGACGTAACGGTTGAGGAGAAAAATAGCATGTTCCGCACTATGACAGAGGCTGTGCCTGGCATGCGTAATCTTTTCAAGTGGACTCGGCCACAAACATCCATTGCTCGAACAATTCTAAGGCAAGGCGCAAGTGATAGAGAACGCACCGTAGGGAGTATTCTGGACCATGCAGTAGAGCAGATAAAGGAGCAAGGAATTCCTTATGAGGTAGCTGCAAGAGAGATCCTTCGACACGACGATTTGAATAGCCTCGAGAAAAAAAGTACTGTCTCTCTTTTGAAAAGGAATCTAAAAGGTTGGAGGCTTTATAAGCACTATCAAGAGAAACAAGGAGAGGAGTTTATATATGACCTCCCCTCGTTTCGTGAATGGCAGGCAGTCAGTTCTGCAAATGTAGAATCTAAGGCTCGCTGGTACATGGTAAATCTTCCTAGAAAGGATGATGTTGCATATACGCCTTATAGAAATCTCGCTAAGGCTTTTGGCTTTTATGGGAGTCCTCAGTTCTTTTATTATCTAAGGGCTTTTGAGAAGGAGAAGTTCTAGGACATATCTCATAGTTAGTAAAAACATCTCCAAGAGCATTAAACATATAATTATTCTTAATGTATAATCTCTTGGAGGATGCGTTATAAAAAGCCATAGAAGAAGAATTTTTAAGTTTCTCATCTTTATCCTCTCCTTGCTTCAGTCCAAGCATAGCACTGTTCAATAGACGAAAACACAGGCTTACCCAGCTTAATAAACAGTGCTTTCTCTGCGTCGGCTCCTGTAGAATCTTCCATAAAATACCCTAGTTCTACTATATCCGCATTCAACCTAATACAACCATCCATAATACGGATTATTTCGTTGTCATACTTTATCCACATATGATAAGGCTGTGGATATAGTGTGTGCTGGAAATGTGTCCAGAGCGGTATATAAGGAGTTACTATATTATCAACAAGTAATTTGTTAAAGACCTGCATCTGGAAATGTGTATTCATACATGGATCTCCTTTTGTATAAGGAGACGCGATATAAATAACTGGTTTATGTTTCATTTGCGCTCTCCTCTTCTTTTTGTCCATAAGACACCCTGCCCAATAATTGTCCATCATAAGAGTCTTTATATTCTTGGCACTGTTTAAATAGATCTAAGTAAAGGCTTCGTTGTTCTTGGGCTTGGCGAAGTATAAGTTTGAGATTTCGAATAAGCCAATCCCGAGGCATCTCTGATATTATCTGCCCCGCGTATACGTCAAAAGGCTTAAGTTTTTTCTCTTTATTCATACGCCTGTCTCCTTTGTCCAATCACGTTTAGAAACTTCATTCCAGGCAGTTGTCACACATTCGTCTAGGGAGATTCCATAAGAAGCACAAAAATCGGCGAGGTAGATTACGATATCCCCTACGGCATCTTTGAGTTTTGCCTCGTGGTTTTCGTTTTGTCTTATCTTCTGGGACATTTTAAGGTATGCATGGTTTAGCTCACCTAATTCTTCGCCGACGCCAAGTAGGGGTTTCCATGCTTCTTGGGTTCCAAAGTTCTTTTCTGACCATTCGGCTACAGCTTGTTGTAAGGTTACGAGGTTCATTTTATCTCCTTTGTATGTTGTGTATCATCTTGTGATGAAAAATGCCTATCTGGATGTCGGCCCTCTTCGAATTCAAGCATGCAGAGATTTGCCGCATCTACAAGGTGTTCGAGATTGTGATCTTCTTGATATTTTTGTATACGCTTTATTATATTTGAAGCGCGGTCCCGAGAAGGTTTTCCAGGGGCATTTAAAGGTCCATAGCGTAAGGCTCCCTGGACAAGCCTATGCCGTTGAAGCTCCTCGAAGTCTGAGGACCATTCAGAATGCCAAAGGGCTTTGAACGTTATTGGGCGAGTGTCCTCCTCTGGAATTGGCCGGAGGAATTTTCGCATTGAAAAGCCGTGACGCATGGATCTCATCTTTTATCTCCATAAATAAGTAAATCCTATCTCGCCAAGCGTCACATATGCGAAGCAATAGGATGTAAAAGGAAAACCTACTTGAATTAGGTCTTCTAAAGAAACGCGGCTCGTAATGGGAGCGATGCGAATATAGACGTTATCGGTCATATAGACAGCTCCGGCTGAGCCTGTGAATGTGTAAGTGTTATAACGAAAACTTAGGCTTATGTTTTCGTATTGAGTAGGTATCCAGATTCCAAGGGCGAAATCGGAATAGGGTACATCGGTTTGTAAGTATCCTGGATTTACCAGGGTTGTTTCGAGTGTTTGACCTCTTACTAAACAGATTAAAGAAAAAAGCCAGGCAACTACCAGTAGTGTAATTATTAGCAATTCTAAGATAATCTTAATAATATGACTCATGTCGTCTTCTCCTGTTCTAGTCGCGTTAAATATTCTTTAATAGTCTCTGCATGGCATCTTTTAGGGACGCACCAACAAAACAGACGAACGTGCCCATATTTTCTATAGGCCTCTGTTATATCAGCTAAATAGGTAAAAAAGTCTTGTGTATGCGCACATTGCCAAAACCAGGTGTGGTACTTATCACACACTGAATCTCTTTGTTCTTCGGCATTCAAAATAAATTTGTTTCCTAGAACCGTTCGTCGATCGACTATAAAATCGAAGTTTTCAGTTGGTTTGGAATTTCGCAAGTTCATTATTTGAACACTCATATCTCCTCCTCCTTCTCTATAAGATTATAATAAACTTCTCCGGTCGCGGCTACGTATGAGAGCTGCATAACGCCCCGTTCTTGGAGTGTTCGTTCAACGATCTGAATTGATTGCGCATCCAGTTCAGAAGCAAAATTGTTTAGGATTTCTTTCCTGGATGCCTTGCCACGCATGTGTAAATACTCACGGATCGCGTTTGTAACCTGGGCATAAGTATTAATCCCGACGCCACTAAATAAGCGAGGCATCTTCCTTTCTACGTTTCGTAGAACGCGAATTGCCCTGTGAAGATCGTCAGGTTCTACGAGCCAATTAAAATTCTTTCTAGCCACAGCAAAGACCATTGCTAGCTTTCGTACATGCAGAGCCCGGCGATTACAATAGCCACGAAAGATTGGATCTTGTACAGGCCACTTATCTTTCTTTATGTTGTCTTCCTGATTGATATAATACTTATCCCAAGCTGCCCAACCAGTATCACTGAAGGATATTTCTCCATTAAAGGTCTTCGCAGCAATCTGGCGGAGATCCTCTATGAGGCATTGCCGAAGGATTGCAAGCTTGTCATTTACTACTGGGCGAGGCATAGACTGAAACTTCGCCCGTTCGACTACGAATATAATGCGGCTTGTAAAACCTCCTCCAAGAGCTTCTTGGGGAATCATACTAGGAAACCAATCAGGCGCAGAAGCTCCGAGCATATTTAAGCATACATTTGGAAGACTCTCTTCGCCAGAGGTTTTAGTCGCATTCTCCCATAGTTCGTGGGAATCAAAAAGATCTGTGAGAATCGAGAGTTTCTTTATATTTCGCTGCCCAAGAAGAACAGAAAGTTCCTCGGCAAAGATCTGCATCGACGTATGACTGATTGGTTTCTTTGTAATACGATGCATAAAGACATCATTATGCTTAGCCATATGGACTAGAAGTTGCTCAATCGTGATTGAGGCAGGCGATACAGGAAGCCCTGTTTCTTTAAAGATTGAAATTGCCGGCTTCATTGATCGACCCTTGCCCAGGCCAGAATGGCCAACTAGGACAACGAACAGATTAGGATATATTATATCCTCGGCGCCCCAAGGCATACATAATCTTCTTTGCATAGCTCCAGAAATACAACAGATCGCGTTCCATAGATGAAAAGACCTTGGGTATTCATTGTCATAGGTATACTTAAGATATGCCTCAATCCAGTCATTACACTGCCTCGGTTTTGTGTTTTTCATGACTCTCCAATAGTTTTTGAATACCTTTCATAGTCGAATCTACAGAGCTTATATCGATCTTAGTCTTGGCTCCCCAATCAAAACCGGCTTTGCATTCTGCTCGGATTACAAACTCTCGGCCCTCATAGGTGATGGGTTGCTCTAAAGCTTCCTTCACCATGATTGCAAAATGCGCAAGAGCCTCAATTCCCTGGCTTAGCGGATATTGATATCCGACCGAGTCATGTGTCTGCGAAAGCAACTCAGAGGGTCGTATAATGAGATCTCCTTTGACATCCCTACGATATATAATATCGATTGCATTCCTCACTTGATCCGCCACTGTCGATTGCGGACGGAATGAGTATGCCTGATTGAACAACTCAGGGCTCCAGCGACCTAGAAGTCTGATTCGTCGGCCAAAAGGATTTATAAGCGTTCGATTCTTATTCAGTTCATATTGAGTCCTTTGATACCAATTAGATAATCCTGGATAAGCTCGGTGGTAGTGAGTATGAAACATACGCGCGTCGGCAGTCGGAGTCTCATTCGTCAAAGCAAACTTATCAGGGCCCATACCATAGTTAAATCCATGATTTGATTTCTTTCCACATTGTCGAAATGAGAAGATCCGAGGCATAAATGTGATCTTTCTTAGGGCAGCAAGGTATTCTGGATTCTCCCGGGCGATTTCTTTTCGGATACCTTCGATTGCATCTGGATCTGACGTATGCCCAATTCGCTCATCTTCCATCTTTATAAGAGGCAGTGGCATGTTTGTAAGCATCTCAGCAGTCGCTGCGTGCGGGTCTTTTCCAGATTCTACGACTTCCATCATGCGGGCTTCATTTGCGATATATGCAGTTGCAACCCACTCTGCCTGGATTCCATCGAATTCCATATAGAGGTATCCTTCATCAGCCAGAAGAAAATGTTTAAACTCTGCCGGTAAATTTTGCTGGTTCATACCAGTGTGGAAGATCGTCTGAGACGAAGATAAGCGTCCAAAGATTGTACCTCTTGGATTATACATACAACGAAAACGATCATCGGAATCGAACTTCATATTTAGATAAGTGTTTCGAAACTTTCGATGCTTTCGAAGCTCCTGTATAATAGAGGCTGCTTTTAAAGGGGCTCTTGAGGCAGTACCTTTTGCAAGCCTTTGCAGGGCCTTATCATCACAGGTTGGCTTTTTCTTGTTTAGGTAAGGGGGAATTCCTAGATCATAGTAGAAATACTTCATTACCTGCTTAGGAGAGCCTTCATTTAAGAGCCCCATCTGCTGGGTTTCTTTATCGACGACCTTCAATGTATTATCTTCAATTGTCGCCTCAACTTCTGAGTCAAGCTCTTCCTGGAGACGCCATATTGTGGCTTCGAGATCGTCCTTTACCTTATGCACTGCTGGGGGATCTGCCCGTACGCCTCGAACCATCGGATAGAACATAGGATAGTGCTTTTCTACATCCATTCGATAAGTATCCCAGAAACCCTGCGTTCTAAGTTGTGGCTCAATTGCATTCTCCCAGATTTCCAGTGTACATGCGGCGTCTTTTGCGTTGTAGCGCCAGAACTTTGGAAAGTCCCGAATCTGGCGCCACTCTTTTCCGTCGGCTTTATAATAAGGCTCGTCGGTATATATAGAGCATAAGAAATCTAAGCCCTTCGGAAAGTCCGGATATACCACATTATGCCCAATCATAGTATCCTCAATCCGACAACGTGGATGAATATTATACTTACGAATCATAAACATTAGATCGAAGTTTATATTCTGACCTATGATAGTCATCTCTGGATCTTCTAAGAGCTCGGCCAAGATGAGAATAGAGGCCATCTCATCCTGAGCACTATAATGATCTACTGGAACACAAATTGCCTCTCGATAATCATACGAAAGAGCAAAACAGGAAAGCTCTAGAGCACCTGTAATTTCGATATCAAAGGAGATTTTCTTCGGCAGATTTTCAAGATTACAAAGGTTTTTAAATTCTGTATACCAGAGACAAAAGTCTGTGATAGTTGGATTGATAATTAGATTCCTTTTAGGAAGCCGAATATCTGGAAATTCACTTTGCACAAGCGCTTTCTTTAGGTCGTGCGTGATAAAGTATTTCTGTATATACATACGCAAGGCTGCCGCAGGATGTATCGTTGGAATTACCTTTCGTCCAGGAAGCATCGTGGATTCCATGATGGAACCTCGATATTTCGTGATTGATTCTAAGCCGCAGATAGCAGCAGACGCAACATTCCCAACAGGCACTATTACATTAGCCTTTGTCTGTACAAGCTCATCTCGTAGTTCTGCGAGATAAGGTTGAGCACGCTCGGTAAACTTACCTTTCGAAAAGAAAGGGGTTATTACATTATTCTTTGGCCGTTCTTTTATAACGTTTGTCATATAGAGTTGATACTCTGGAATACCTGCTTTGAGCGCGCAGTCACGAAGTAGCCGACCAGACATACCTACAAAGGGCCGACGTTGCCTTTCCTCTGTAGCTCCTGGGGCCTCTCCTACTAAAACGATAGGAGCGTTTATATCTCCGTGCCCAGGTACTCGAATCTTCTCTTCTTGTGTTCCAAGGATATTAAACATTAAGGCTCCTCCTTTACAAATTTACATACCGTCATCATAATAGGGTGCTCTAACTTATGATATGGCTTAAGACAGACTGCAGTCATACCATTTAACCGTTGGCCCTTTAGATGGTTTTCAAGAGCTATACGAAAAGCTTCATGTATAGGTAATTTATTATACAATCCACGAAAAGATATAGCTTCAGTAATATACCATTTTCCAGAAGAAGTAAAAAAATCCACTCGACACATATAAGGATCTTCAGTGTAATTAGTCATTAAGCCTCCTTATCTTCGAATTATATATCGATCTTTATACTCCTGAGATTTCTCATATCCTTTTACCTTTATACCAAGATTCTTACAAGCAATCAAAGTATTACCACTTCCAAGAAAAGGTACAAGGCACTGCGAAGTAGATTTAGGGCTGGCAACGGTTTGAATGACCTCTTCGATCAAGGCAATAGGTCGTTCAGTCGGATGGATCTTGTCCTTATCCGGAACCGTGTCGAAGGCGAAGACATTCTTTGCTCCGAATTTTCCAAGGATCGGAGTGCCCTTTCGAAGTAGTAAGAAAGGCTCATAGACATTTGACATATTCACCCGGGGTTGTTTGTTTTGTCCTGTTATGTTCGGTTTATACCAGATGGAAGGAATAGGATTTACTTTAAATCCAACGCTTCCAGCGATCGACATGATTGTAGGATACCATTCAGGCCCGTACCAGAAAATTACACGTGCATTGTTTCCTAAGATACGATACATTTGGAACATAAGAGTATTCAAAAACTCTGGATAGTCCTGTCGAGAAATCTCATTATAGACGTCCATCATAGCAGGAGAAGATTCTTTATTCTCATCCAAGCCAATTCCATAAGGAGGATCGCATTCAATTAAAGAGTAGTCTCCAAGCTCTCCATCCGCCATCTTATCGACAGCCGTAAAGAAGTCATCTATAATAAACTCCGGAACGGCCGGCAAGATACGATTTCCATTTTCATCCGTGATTCCTTCATCTTTTAATTGCTTACAACGATCAAGGAGCTCTTGGACCTCTTTTTTAGACTGAGCTCGTTGCTCTTCTGTGAATACGCTTTGAGGTTTCTGTGGGGCCTCTACAGGCTGTTCTTCCTTTTGTTCTTCTTCCGGCCTTGCTGCGAGCTCTTTTGCGTATATATTCTCATACAAAGCATCGATCTTTCGAAAGGCTTCTGCTTCGGTAGGAAGTTGATCGAGACCAGGAATCACGGCCATCATCTTGGCAAGTTGAAGCTGATTCAGAACAGAGCTTTTTGATAGACCAATCACGCGGGCTGTATCCTTCGCCGACCATTTATAGTCCTTTTCCAATCGAGCTTCGTGTATCTTCGATACGCCCCGGGCAAAATCTGGCCAAGCGAAATCCTCTCGCTCGTGATTCTCTATGAATTCGATTTCGTAGGTATCCTCGGTATTAATGATCTTCGCTTCAATCTCTTCCCAACCATTAAATTTTGCTGCAGCGAGCCGTCGGCCCCCAGCAATCAAGCGTATATCAGGAGTTACGAGAATTGCTGATAGTTGTCCCTTCTCCCTAAAAGAAGCCGCAAGCTCTTCGACACCAGCATAAACGGTCCGCATACGCTCCTCGATCTTGATATCATTTATTTGTATCTTTTTCGTTTCCATAAAGCAAATCCAATATTTGTTGAGGTGTTAGATTAAGTTTCTTTGCTAAGGCAACGCCCTGCTTCTTTTTTGTGGCTTTGGTCTTCTTAACTTTCTTTTCGACCTGTTTCACAGTTTGTACACGACCCCGTCGAATCTCTTCGATCCGTTGGCGTAGCTCTTGCGTAGTCATCTTCGATGCGCTCTTTTGAATATCATCCAGTAACATTAGAACCCTCCTCAATCTTTTTAATTTCTATGAGATCATCCATCACCGTAAAGCAATTGCTGAGTTTATTAGAATTCTTGTCAGCATACGCCTTATATGCTCGCAAGAGTCCTCGAACAATGGCTGATCTATAATTATGGGGAATTTCTGATATGATCTCTTGAGTCCGCTTATCGAGACCAATATGTATAGATGTTCTCCGCTTCATAATAGAATCCTTTGGTAGGAACTAGAAGGCCCCCCTCTTAGGAGGCCCTGCTAGTTTGCTGGTTTTTACTGTTCTTCAATGTCGGGAAGTTTCACTTCGTTTACCCAACGATCTTTATTGTTTTTCTTCTTTTCCAGGGTCACATCAGCAGTTTTGCCTAGGAAACTTACTACATCAATATTTCCGTCGGGCTGAACGTCGATATCAAAAGCTTGAATAAAACGCTTCAGTTCTTGCTTGATGAACTTGTGACACCCTGGATAAGGTAAATTCAGATTATACCAAATATTAGGCACGTCATCACTTTGCCCTTCAATCTGCATTATAACCTTAACCATAGGATTACCTTTCTGGGAAGTCGTTAGTTCAGCTTCAGCAATTACAACACGATAGAAACCAAATTCGACTGGCTGATCTTCTTTTATATCGGCAAAGTCCGAAGGTAAAGAAAATACGGTACCTCCAACAGTTTGATCTGACATTTTTATTCTCCATAAATATTTAATGAGAATGACCGCCCAAATATTGGGCAGGATTAGGGATAAAGAAAAATGCCCTACTTATATTGCTATCCCGAGGGCGGGGGATTTCATTCTAAGGGCGCTTAACTTAAGGCGCGTTTTTTGACTACATTGCTATAACCACGGCTAGCTAAATCTGTCATAGTCATATTAAGCTCGGTGCATAGCTGACTAAGATGGTATAACACATCACATAACTCATCTTTTATACTATCTACTTTATTATCAGTCCATTCTGGATCATACCAAATTAACTTCTTTATTTTATTAGCTATCTCTCCAGCTTCGCCACATAAGGCTAAAGAATTTAAAGTCAACCTGGCTTTTAAATCCATAGCGGAATAATTTATATCGCTATTTAGTCTAGCCGATATAGTAAGTTGATAATCATTTAGTTTCATAATTGCTTCTTAATAATGGCCCCAAGACCGAAGTCTTGAGGACGTGAGAAATCTGTGATTGTTACATCTTCTTTCGGTTCGAGCCCAACGAAGGATGTTCGAATCTGTTCGGAATAGTTATCAGGCGCTGTTTGAAGATAGCACTTTACTCCAGTGCGCTCAGTCATTCGAGTGCAACGCATTAGATGATTTACCTTCGTGATACAGCGCTTTCCAGATTTACCAGTCAGCAAAGGTTGGTAAGATATTCGCTTTGTTACCTCGTCTTGAACCATCTCATCATGGATTAGAAAGATCGCGTTCATTGGAAGGCGACAGATATTATCGAACCAGGACTCGACTAGGCGAGCGGCTGCTGTGTAGTCGGTCATAGTGGGGACATGCGCAGCTCGGTTGTCCTTTGCCATTACGGAATCGAGGGCGTGTCCTTGGAGAGTTGTTACTGTATCTGTGACTATGTTCCGATATACGCCTGGGACTACGCCATCATTTACAAGCTTAGATAAAAAAGCTCCAGCATCTAAAAATACTCGACCGGTCTCGCGTTTTTGTCCTTGTGCGGGCGGTGGGGGATTCGTCATGTCTTTCGTTGTGTAGGGCGTAAGATCTTGTTGCTCTGGCATTATCTCGATGATGTCTACGTGATCGCTACCAAACTTCTGATAAGCAGGACGAGCAGAGACATCAAAGGCCAGGACAAGAGTCTTGCCCGGAAGTGTTGCAGCGAGACTTGATTTACCTCCCCCAGCCGGCCCGACTAGGATGTAGTTATCGTTTTCAAACTTTGGTAGGCTGTTCGCCTGGACAATCTTTAGTTCGTTCGCCATTATACTCCTTGTATGCACGGATTAAAAAGTACTTTGCCTCCAAGTAAGGAAGAAGACGATCTGGTTTCTCTATGAAGAGATATACAAGATGATCATTCATCTGCCTACAAGGGAGGCAATGGGATTCTTTGGGCAGGGCCGGAGCCCCGCAGATTATGCAGCGCATGATTACCTCTTATACGCAAATCGGACGCGTGTCTTCAACACGAGCCGCTTCTTGGGTCTTCATAATCAATGCCTTGAGTTCTTCTTCGTCGAAGGGCTCCCACTTTTCGATCTTGAATCCGATCGGTTGTGCGATTTCCTTATGAGGCTCGTGGATCACTCGACAGATATCATAGAATTTACACGAGCCAAAACGCGTTTGGCAAGACTCAGGATTCCGCGTGAACATCTGCGAACCTTTTGCAAGATCACTCAAGATGCGATTTACATAAAGACAGGTCTCAGAATACCACTGATAAAGGGAGTTGAAATCCCTATATTGGGGGTACATATCAAAGACGTCCCAATGGTCTTTCTTCGTCATACATGCATTGATTACTACAGCCTCACATGACCCATGAGTCATGATTGTCGTGTAGTAATAACCATCGATCTGTGAGTCGATATGAAAGCTGTCGACAAAAGAGCGTTGAAAGCCTCCTATTTTTGCATACATAGAGGAGGTCTTAGTATCGAAGCAATACTTTTTAGAGCCTTCTTTGTATACAAGGTCTCGCCGTCCGATGAGCATTGTCTCAGTTAAGGGGGCATGACAGTGAAGACAATACTTGTTGTTCTCCCAATAGGACTCCGATAGGTGTTCCATGCAATAAGGGCATTGGTGCCGAGAGAAGAGCGGGACTGCAAAGGGCTCTTCGATTTCTAAGACTTCGATCTTTGAAAGCCAATGCTTATACTTATCAAGCCAATTACTAAGCATTGTGGCCGCTACGGAAGGGATTCGTGGAAACCACATCTCGAGACCCTCATCAGTCGTAGGGCCGTTTCGCTTCTTCCATTCCGCATCAAAGGCGAGCATAGCTGCATTTAGGAGTTCAGCTTTTGGAAGCTTATCTTTCAGCTCGAAGATCTTCGCCATCCCTTCATGGTAGGCCCCGCCAAAGACAAGAGCTGGAGCGTCTTTGTTCACGGCCCAGTATAGGATGTGAGAAAGTTGAAATTCCCGAGGACATTTTTTGTATGTCTTTATCCGGGAGTTATCATAGGTCAGGATTTGTTGTGTGGGCATTCTGAGTCCTCCAAGATAGCTTTTAAAAGATTACGTGTAAAAATATCGGTATCTTTTACAATGAGAGTTTTCTTGTAAAGTTTTGGGGCTGTGGCTCGTGCATGATAATTATGCACCGCCTGTCCGTCAGGCCAACTGCGACTCAACTGCTCCATAATACTCTCCTCAGAGCCTTTCATTACACAGATTTGAATCGCCATTAGTTCGTTGCTCATTTGGCCTCCAGGATAGTATTCTTAACGCACTTAAGATGAAGCTCCCCAAGGGAAGAACTTATCTTAAAATCCTCACCCTTTACCATATCTCGAAGTTCCTTATAGAAACAATACTTTTGTATATCTACAAGCATATCCAAGCGGGCTTCCATTTCCCGATAAAGATTCTCAAAGCCTACGATCCCACTAAGTTCGTAGTCATTCTTAGCTTTGGCTATCAGGGCTAGGATTTCCTCCTTAGGATTACGCCCTTGCGGAGTTTTTAACCAGTCTTGCGATTTCATTTCGTTGCTCATTTGGATTCCTCCTTTAATTGTTCATTATTCTCTTTCCATTCTTGTCTAGTGACTAACTCTTCAAGGTATACATGAGCAGAGAAGATATCACTTATCTCTGCTAACTCGTCTGGATATGCCTGAGTCAGGAAATTCACAGCAACATCGATATTACCTTCGGCAAGGTCGAGATATTTCTGGGCTTTTCTTTGAATCCATTCGGCAGTGCTTTGTTTACGTGTAGCTAAAGACCAAATCTCGACGATTGGGAGTTCGAGCTTTTCGCGTTGTTCCGAAATCCGATGGTACAAAGCCCTATCCTCCTGCCAATTAGTATGAGCTGCTTGATACTCATACATAGCGGCCCCTCGTTTTTTCTCCTCAGATTTAGGCACAAATACGCATTCTTTAATTTCCCAGATATTGTTCTTGTGTCGTACATAATGCTCATGATCCAGAATGTCGTGTTGATGGCTACGAAGACACCCTTGTATAGCCTCGGCAGTATCTCGCGTCCTACAAGTAATTCCTGCTAGCTCATAAGCATTTGGAGCGTCATCATAATGAGGCTTCTTCGGTTCCGGTAAAAGCTCAGGAAGTAACGGAATCCCTTGTTCGGCACAAGCAAGATCGACAAGTCGATTAATGTCATCTTGGTCAAGTTTGATGATCTCGTCATGAGCCATCTCAGTTATTTTTTTCATTCTTTTTCTCTCTAAAAGAGGATGCGCCGCTCCTTACGAAGGGCGCAGACCTCAGGGTTTATTTATTCTTCCAGGATTTTTGACTATTCGAAGTCTTCAGGTTCGTTGATACCTTCGTCTTCGTCCTCGCCTTCCTCGACTTGAGAAGCGACGAGCTCCTCGACATCCAGATCGGCCAGGGCAGCTTCGACTTCTTCTTTAGACATACCAGAGAACAATTTAGCCAGTTTATCTTTGGTAGACAATTTAGACCTGTTCCCACCAGTAAGTTTCCAGGCGGCCGCAGCGGCTGTGACTTCCTCTTCTGAGTTCTTCACTAGGCCGGTCTCATTGTCTTCGGCTGCGAGCTGACCACGAACGAATGCTTGGAATTTAATAATTAGCTGGGCGTTAAAAGTATCAAAGACCACTTTCTCCCCAAAGATTTCTTCCGCTTCTTTAATGCTTTCCGGAACCATTAGAGGCACTTTGATACTTCTCTCCTTCTCACCTTTTTTAGCATTCGCAACAACTTCGATGATTTGTTCTTTCATTTGTAATCTCCGTAAAGAGTTTAGATGCCTCTCAATTAAGAAAACAAAGGAGCGATTTTGAGAGGGCTTACTTTAGGTGCTCCTTTGTAGGGAAAGGATCCCTTATAAGAGCGATTATATAGTAGATAGGATTCGAACCCGCACCTCGTCAAGCTGGATGGCTAGAGCGGCTAGCTTCCCTTACGACATCGTATGTCAGCCAGGCATTATTTTTCGCTTAGAATTTCGAACCTAGGGAGCAAATTAGGTTCTACTAAGCGCTTCTGCCACTACTATAATAATCGCCCTTATGAGAGATCCTCCTTTAAAAGTTTCTGTAAGGCTACAATTCCAGATACGATCTTTTGAGCTCGCTCTTGATTTTCTAATTTGCCCTCTACATCCTTAAGTCTTTCTCTAAGATATAAGATCTCAGCTTCTAGCGGATCGGTATATTTCTTTATATTGTAAGCCCGGGCAAGTTTGTGTACAAGCATTTTATCTATCATTCGTATGTCTGCTATCGCTGTACAATACTCAATAGAAGGCGTCCTTACTTGTGCGGCGCGTTTAAAAGCCAAGTGAGTTAGTAGCCTTACAGAGTTTTGTAGACGAGTCCAATAATCTATGGCGTAGTCTTGTTTGTCTTCCATATCTAAGCTCCCAAATTAATAAGTTTAACTCTCTGTGGAGAGTTCTCGAATGTAACCTCTGGAAGCATTTGCTTAGGAAGCTCCCAGCAATTCTCCGGAGTCGTGAAACTTTCAAAGATTCCAGTCTTTTTAAGAAGTGTAGGTTTTCGCCTATGGATGTATAAGTATCCATCTCTATCGCGAGCTATCCAGAGAGCCATCTTCTGCTCCTTTTTCTATGATTAAAGATTTTCCAAAGTTGGTTATTAGGAGATATGTTTTTCCGGGGCGTGCATACAATTTGCCCTGGATGAAAGTTTTTAATCTCTCTGCATAATATGCCCAAGGCTTTACTTTTTTCCCGCGTATGTCTTCACTTGGAATAGGATAAAACCAATCCATAAGAAGAAAAGTTACTGGTTTGGCGCCCGAAAATAAAAAGCCTTCTGGATATTTGTCTGGTAGTTCAAATATACGACAAAAATTAGTGTCATTGGACACGTAAGACTCAGTTTTGTTTTTCATTTAGATACTCCTTCGATGTGTAGATTGTGTATGTCAGTCTTTTCTATGCGCCTTTGTTGCGGGAAGAGCCACATTACATAGCCGTTTTCGATTAACCAAATTAAGGCTTCCGCCCTGCCTTCGGCCTCTGTATCTTTGTAAAATAAAGGCGCTTTACTTTCCCATTTAGGAAGATAATAATCATCCAGTAGCCGCCAATAAATTTTTCCATTATCTACATTCCTCACTACAGTATAAGGTTGTAATAGAACGCCGAGTTCGGCGACTGTCAGTGCCGGATAAAAAGACTCCGGATAATCATAAAGTGCAATTACGTCTTCCGCTTCTAGATAGGCTAATTTTGGAGTTTCAAAATTAAAACACTCCCAATGAAAAGTTGTATCTAGCGTAACTCCAAGCTCAGTTAGTTTTCTTGCCTGATCAAACGAGCAAACTTGATCTTCTAATTTCATTTTATCTCTCCATTACAATTTTTACATTCAGGATTCATACATTGCCCGGTAACTTGATGAATCGTTTTTCTATTACAGATATCGCATACTTCAGAATATTCACCGGCTTGCTCTTCTGGTGTACATTTTCTCGCTTTAACTAATTCAGAATAAACTTCTGCCTGAACCTTTCCAGACGATCTCGCTATTCTATACGAATCCGACCAACATTTCTCACATGATGACATAAGACTCCTATTCTTCCCACTTACAACTATTACAATTAAAAAGAATCTTCGTACGCAAAACTCGAACAGGGCTTGTTCTTGTCACATAGAGGACCTGGATGTGTCCTTCGAGCGTTCGAACAAGATAGCAACTATAATCCGGGCTTTGCGCAATGAAGTATACGTTTGTGAATTCATTCGAGCTTCGAATCGCCTGTTCTGACAGGGCAGTCGAGCCTAGCTGTGTCGTGCAGCCCAGGAGAAGCGAACAGCAAAGCGAAAATAGAAGCTTTTTCATCTCTTTTCTCGCTTTTCTTTCTTAGGCGTCATTACTGAGATGCCTACATAGCAGCCAAATGCCCAGATGGCAACAAGAGTAAAGCCCAGAGCTTCAAGAATTCTTTTTAGTGTTTTCATTTTGTTTCCTTATCAAAAATCCCATTGCCAAGTATGTTCATAACCACAACGAGGACAAACTAGAGTGCCATAAGAACACTGCTCGTTTGTTATAGTGAATAGACTATTTAAGCTCTTATGCCCAAATAGATAGCATAATAATTTATGCCAGCGAGTTACTTTCATTCTTCCTCCTCATCATCATCTACTCTCCCTCCCGATGGATAAGGAAACAAATCCCCAAAATCATCCTGATCTGCAGCTTGTTCACTTCGGATAAAATCTAAGGCGTTTACATTATCTGGAAGTGTTGTATCTTCTTCCGCCTGTCGAAGGGCATCTAAATTATCTACGGAGATATACTCCTCCCCAACAGGAGCTCCAGACTTGAATTCACGAAGCTTCGCTATTGCGGCCTCTTCCGAGATTGGCTTTAACGTACCGTCTTGGATACGCGAAATAATCAGAGAGTCGATAATGAGCTGGAAAGCCCATTGAAAAGATCGGCCAGCCGGATCTCGACCCATCTTTCGACAGTATTCTAGGACCTGCCAGACCTGAGCCTTCGTTGGGCGGATCCTTACCGTCGTCCGATAGTCGGCAATCTTGCCGGCGTTTATTTGTGCTTGCGATTTTACAGGCAAGCCGACAGAAGCTTGTTCTTTTCGATATTCTGAAGCATTCCGTTGCTTCATGTATTCGAGTTTTTTCTCAGACATCTTTTATGCTCCTTTTTTCTCCCCAGCCAACCAACCGGGAGGACCCTAGACACAAACTCCAAGACCCTCCACAGCTAGCCCTCTTTGGGAGAGAGTTTTTTGTTATCGAGGTGTGATCTTTTGAATTACCCACTTTTCAGCTTTTAGCTCGTCACCCTTCGGAATTCCTTCTGTTCGATATACTTGAACAATCGCGATTCCAAGAGGATTGAATTTCCCACCTGACTCTACAGCCACGATATCTCCGGGTTCGAGATCTATGTCTGTGAAGAAGCTATAAAGAACTGGCCTTGCTGGTGAGTAGATACATTGGACTACTTTCATT
>Ga0307446_1000016_pt1 | contig 45669 bp, 42 predicted proteins | sample SalMarSW160320MG_FD_202141 | JGI IMG/M metagenome (GOLD analysis project Ga0307446, IMG submission 202141) | Salt marsh sediment microbial communities from the Plum Island Ecosystem LTER, Massachusetts, United States - SW1603-20 | ecosystem: Environmental > Aquatic > Marine > Intertidal zone >... | reverse complement strand
TGACGGCCTCAGGCCCAGGATTGGTCGTTTCGGACGGTGCTGCGCCGCCGCGGGCAGCGTCCTCACCCTCCGGCGCGCCGGCCTTCGCCTCCGCTGAGGCTCCCCCGCGGGCCGTGCCCCTGATCACCAACGGCGGCATCTCGATCTCGGCCGGCCTGCCGGTAGCGCCGCCTGGGCCGCCGGTCGTATGGCCGGGCGCCGCCTCGGATGTGCCCTCGGCCCCCGGGGCCACCGCAGCCACCGCAGCCGCCCCGGCGCCCGCGCCTGCCGCGCCCGCGGTCGCCGCCTGATCCTCCGCCTGGGGCGTCATCGCCTGCCATTGGTGGATCGCCTCGACCGCCTTCGGGTTGGTGCGAGGCGGCCGGCCGGCCCGCTCCGCATCGGATCCAGCCGGCGCCTCCTCGGCTTCGGCGACGGCCGCCCGCTGGACGACCGGCCGAGCCTGGCGACTCAGGAACCCGGTGACGGCGGAGTTGCCGGCCATGCGCTGGAGCGCGACGACGTCCCGCGTGCGCAGCATCGCCGACGGCGGCCGCCGCGCGGGTGCTTCGGGGGAGCGCGGTCGCGGGGTGCCTTCGCCGGGAGGCGGGGCTGCCGGGCCGGCGAGACCCGGGCGTCGATCGGCGAGCAGGCGCTGGACGGTGCCATCGTCCAGCCCGGGCGCGTCGACATCCGGAGCCTCGTGCGCATGGGCGCGATCCCTGACGCCTTCGATCTCGCGGGCGTGCGCTGCCTGTGTGTCGACCATGGCCTCGCCGGAACGGACCGCCGGGCACGGCGCAGGACACGCCGCCGGACGGACCGGCTGCAACACTCGAAGGGTCCCATCCCGGACTGCGAATCCGGCCGATCGGCAGGCCAGACATCGAGGCGATCCGCGACGTCAGCAGGGCAGCAGGACGGGTTCAGCGGGGTAGGACAGATTTCCCGATCGGGCAACCGGATCCGCGAGCGCCCACACCGGACACTCGGACCCCGGACCGAGGAGTCAGGCCTGAAGCTCCTCCTCTTCCTCCATGTCACGCTGGCGCTGGACGGACGCGGCTGTCTCGTCCTCGAGGAGCTGGGCCGTCGGCCCTGATCCTCCGCGAGAGCTCTGCCTTGGGCCACCAGCCTGGACCGACCCCATCACCTGATCGGCCGTCCGATCGGCGGCACGCTCGAAGCGGTCGGATGGATCGCTGACCCTGATGCCGCCTGGCGCCTCGGTCCCGTCCACCGGACCCTGCGACTGCTGCACGACGTGGGACAGCTCGTGGGCGAGCGTCCGCTGGCCGGCGGCCGACGAGGGGTCGAACTGGCCGCTTCGGAACACGATGTCCGAGCCGACGGTGTATGCGTTGGCACCCACCGATTCGGCCGAGCGCGATGCCTGCGCGTCGGTGTGGACCCGGACTCCATCGAACGATGCCCCGAACGCCGATTCCATCGTCGAGCGGGTCTGCTCGTCGAGCGGCGACCCACCGCCCGAGCCGACGACGTCGTGGACGGGGGAGGCTGCTTCCTCCTCCGCAGACAGCAGCTGGAGCACGCCCTGGTTGCCCACGGTCCGCTGGAGATGCATGATCGATTCGGCGCCCATCGCGGGTGAGCCGCCTGGCGCGATCGGTCGGCCCGCAGCCGCCGGAGCCGTGTCCTGGTCGCGGACCGGGGGCCGCTGGACGGGTGCGTCGAGGTCGAAGTCGCGCATACCGGTTCCTCCTGCTGCCTCCGCAGCATCGCTCACCGACCGGCGTCCCGCAATGGCTGCGGCGTGTCCGGAAGGCAGATCTGCCTCAACGGGCAGGGGACGCCCCCCGCCCGGTTCGCCCCATTGCCTGCCCGAGCGTCATGTCTCGAGCAGGGGCATGTACCGACCGAACTCGGCCTCCACCGTCAGGCGGCCGAGCTTCCGGTACTCGCGCTCGGTCGCCCGGATGAGGTCGGTCATCCCGATTGGACGGTCGCCGGCCGCCGCGAAGTAGGCAGCCGACACGCAAACGTTGCGGATGCTGCCGCCCGAGATGCGGAACTGGTGAGCCAGGAACCCGAGATCGAGATCGTCGCCACGCGGCACGCGTGCCGGCAGGTTGCGATCCCATAGCCGGAGCCGGTCCGGCTCCTCGGGCAGTGGGAAGTCGACGATCGCGTCCAGGCGGCGGGTGAAAGCCTCGTCGACGTTGGCTCGCAGGTTGGTGGTCAGGATCGCGATGCCGTCGAACAGCTCCATCCGCTGGAGGAGATAGGCGACCTCGACGTTGGCATACCGGTCCCGGGCGTCCTTGACCTCCGAGCGCTTGCCGAACAGCGCGTCGGCCTCGTCGAACAGCAGCACGCCGTTGACGCGGTCCGCCTCCGTAAAGATCCGATCCAGGTTCTTCTCCGTCTCGCCGATGTACTTGTCGACCACCGTCGAGAGGTCGATGACGTACAGGTCGAAGCCAAGATCATCGGCCAGCACCTCGGCCGACATCGTCTTGCCGGTTCCGGAGTCGCCCGCGAACAGCGCCGAGATGCCACGGCCGCGCGCGGTTGTGTGGCCCATCTGCCACTCCCCGATGACCCGGTCCCGGTGCCGGGCTCGGGCCGTGATCTCACGCAGCTGCGTGGCGACGCCGGCCGGAAGGATGAGATCGTCCCAGCCGACCGCCGGCTCGATCCGGCGCGCGAGCTGCTCGAGGCCCGCAGCATTCTGCGAGCGCGCGCCGGCCGAGACGTCCGCGACCGTGGGCCGCCGATCCGCCGCCAGCGCGGACCGTCGGGCGGCCCGTGCGGCACGGGCGATCTGCTCGGGATCCAGGCTGAAGGCCCGGGTCACCACCGCCGGGTCGAAGTCGGGCGCCACGTCGCCGTCCAGGGCCTGCACCCATAGCTGGTGACGCTCCGCGACGGCAGCGACCGGCGCGTCGAGCACCAGCGGATCCTCGCGGGCCCAGGCTGGATCCCAGCCGCGCTTCCCCACCAGGACCACCGGCGACGCGGATTCGGCGAACGCCCGAACCGTGGCGGTGCCGCGCTCGCTGATCGCATCGACGGGGCCCACGATCAGGCCCCCGCCCCGGAGCCGGGCGTCTCGCGAGGCTGCCGCGGCGATCTTGAGAGCGTCGTCGGCCGGCGCCAGCCGCTCCAGGTCGATGTCGACCACCGGTTGGCCCGCCCTGTCGAAGGCAGCGTGGGCCATGGCGCGACCGGAGGCGCCGGGTCGCTGATGGAGATACACAAGCGGGACGCCCGCCTCGAGCGCCCGCGCCAGCGCCTCGACGTCGCCAAGCGGGACGGCGGATGCATCGCTCAGCATCTGGGCGACGGCCGGATCGGGCGCGTCGTCGCCGAGCAGGTGGGCCGTCACCCGGTCCGGGACGCGCAGTGACCGGGTCAGGAACGGCCGATCGGCATCCTCCACCATGAGCAGCCCACCAGCAACGAGCGGCCCGTGCGGTCCCAGCCTGGCCCGGGCGGGACCGGCGGCCGACAGCTCCAGCCGGCCGGCGAGCTCGAGGGCAAGACCGGCGCTCGCCCGGCGCCGCGAGACGTCGTCGTGGAGATACCCGTACAGGCGCTCGAACCGCGGATCCAGGTCCGGTGCGAGCGCCACGAGCAGCAGCTCGAGATCGATCGGCTGGAGGTCGAACGCTCGTCCCAGCTCGCGCAGCCGGATCGGGGCACCGGCGGCCTCGGCCTGGTCGGCCGCCTGGTCGATCGCATGCCGCAGGGAGCCGGCAGCCTGCTCCATCTCCGGGGGAACCGGCGGCTCGGCAGGACCTGCCAGGAGGTCGTCTACCTGGATATCCGAGATGTACAGGCCGCGGAACCGGTCGTCGGGATCGGGGTCGGTCGCCCGCCGCCGGTCGACGGCGGCGCGGACGCGCCGCTCGAGCAGGTCGAGCCGGGCGTACAGGTCCCGCAGCGACGGGTCGGCTGCGAGATCGACGCCTCTGCCGGCATCCGGCCCGACCGCGTCGTGCCCAACCACGACAGCCGGGGCCTCGTCCGCCGGGGAGAACGCCGAGCGCTCCCCGGGTGCCGTTGCGGGGCCGGCGAACGCGCCGCCGCCCGCGCCCTGGCCAGCCGTCACTTCCGCGGGCCGCCCACCCGCAGCTTCATCCCGGACTTGCTGGCGTTTGAACCGCCGGGCACGGTCTCCTCCGGCGCTGGCTCGAGCGGCACACGCCCCGCGCGCGAAAAGGCGTGGCCCGTCGCCGTCTCGCCGGTACTCGGGCCACTTCCCAGCCCGATCGTCGGTCCGGTCGTCACCGGTGGCCCGAACGGCGCGATCGCATCGACCGCGATCGGTGCCGTCACGACCACGTCGAGGGCGGGTTTGAGCTCGCCCCCGAGCGCCGACCAGATGTCGGCAAGCGAGCGCTCCTGGCTGGCCGGCTGGCCCACCTCGATGTAGACAGGGAGGTCCGTCTCGTCAAGCGTCCCGCCGAGCTCGCCCGGCTTGAGCATCGCGTTGCGCAGGAAGCACGCGAGCATCGACGACAGCAGGCGGTGCTCGTCCTCCGGACGCTGCGTCCAGGCGGTCACCAGGTATGCGAGCCGGAAGCGCCGCGGCGGCTGGCGCCGAGCGGTCACCTTCCCGTCCGCTTCGCGCGCGTCCTCCCACGATGGCACGCGTCGCTGGAGGTCCTCCCGTATGTCGTACAGGTAGAGGTCGATCGCAGGCCCGCTCCGCCGGGCGACCCAGTCCTTGGTCGGCGCCTCGAACACGAGCTCGACGCCCGAGCCATTAAGCGCATCGCGGCGAACCAGCCGCTCGAGCAGCTGGTCGACATCCTGGATCATCGGAGTGATCGTCGACCCGCGGACCTGCCGTCGCCAGCCGGTCGCGGGCATCCATCGGGGCACCGGTGGCCGCCCGAACGGGCAGCGGCCCCCGCCCCTGCGCGCGCCCTGTCGGGCCTTGTCCGGCCATCTGCCGCGTGGGAGGGTCACGGCGTTGGGATCCCACCAATCGGGAGAGGACCGCGCATGCCGAACTATCTGTCACCCGGCGTTTACGTCGAGGAGGTGGAGGCCGGGTCCCGTCCGATCGAGGGCGTTGGCACGGCCGTCGCCGCGTTCGTCGGACTCGCGGGCCGTGGACCGGCCAATACCCCCACGCTGGTCACCAACTGGAGCCAGTACACCTCAACGTTCGGGGAGTTCATCGAGGGCTCCTATCTCGCTCATGCCGTGTACGGCTACTTCCTCAACGGCGGTGGCGCCTGCTACGTCGTGCGGGTGGGTGCCGACGGCGTGACGCCGGCGGCGGTTGCGGAGCTGCCGAGCGCAGGCGATAAGGGCAAGCCTGCGTTCCGGGTGGAGGCCCTCGAGGCCGGCCCCGGGGGCAACGACATCAGCGTGGACGTCGAGTCGCCGTCCGAGGCCGGCGAGGGCAACTTCAAGCTCGTCGTCAAACAGGGCGGCAAGACCGTCGAGACGTTTGACAACCTGACCACCGGCCGCGGCAAGCAGAACGTCGCCACCGTGGTCAAGAGTCAGTCCAAGGTGATCGCCATCGAGGAGGTCGGGGGCAGTCTCGCTGCTCCCGCCACGGGCACCATGGCGCTGGCAGGGGGTGGAGCCGCCGTACCCGCGCGCGTCACCCCCGATGACTACGTTGGGAACTCGGCCGATCGCACGGGCTTTGCCGGACTCGAGGCGGTCGACGACGTCACCATGCTCGGCGTCCCCGACCTGATGGCCGTCTACGAGCAGGGCATCATCGACCTCGAGGGCCTCCAGGCCGTCCAGCTCGCGATGATCGCCCACTGCGAGCTGATGGGCGACCGGGTCGCCATCCTCGACGCACCGCCAGGGCTCAATGCCCAGCAGGTCAAGGAGTGGCGGGTCGACAAGGCCGGCTACGACAGCAAGTACGCATCGCTGTACTGGCCGTGGATCAAGGTGTTTGACCCGCTGTCCGGGCAGGCCAGGTTCGTGCCGCCGTCCGGCCACGTGGCCGGCATCTGGGCGCGCAACGATGACACCCGTGGGGTGCACAAGGCGCCCGCCAATGAGGTCATCCGGGGCGCGATCACGCTCGCGCTCAACCTGACCAAGGCCGAGCACGACCAGCTCAACCCATCGGGGATCAACTGCATCCGGGCATTCCCCGGGCGCGGCATCCGGGTGTGGGGCGCGAGGACGATCTCGAGCGATCCCTCGTGGCGCTACCTCAACGTCCGCCGGCTGTTCAACTACATCGAGGAGTCGATCTTCGAGGGCACCCAGTGGGTTGTCTTCGAGCCCAACGACCAGCGCCTGTGGGGCCGGGTCAAGCGGACGATCAACGCCTTCCTGATGCGGACCTGGCGGGACGGTGCGCTGTTCGGCGCGACGCCGGATCAGGCCTTCTTCGTGAAGTGCGACGAGGAGAACAACCCGCCCGAGGTGCGGGACGCCGGCCAGCTGATCATCGACATCGGGATCGCCCCGGTGAAGCCGGCCGAGTTCGTGGTGTTCCGGATCGCCCAGTTCTCTGGCTCGCCGGACACCGAGTAGCCGTCTGGACTGAACACACCAGCGCACGGAGGCATCCATGCTCACGGTCGATCCGCTTCTCCAGGGAAACGTCCTGCTCGATCTCGACGGTGTCGGGGTGGTGGCCAACTTCAGCTCGGTCTCGGGCGTCTCGAGCGAGGTGGAGATCGTCGACAACCCGTATGTCACCGATCAGGGCAAGGTGTACATCGGCAAGCTGCCGGGCAAGCCCAAGACGCCCACGATCACGCTCAAGCGTGGCCTGACCGGTGCCAACGAGCTGTGGCAGTGGCACCTCAACGTGATGCAGGGCACGGCCGATCGCCGCAACGGCTCGGTTGTCATGTGCGACACCACCGGCATGGAGGTCCTTCGCTACAACTTCGGCAACGCGATGGTCTCCAAGATCAGCCTGTCTGAAGGTGGCGCCACGACCAGTGGCGTCCAGATCGAGGAGGCGACGCTCTCCTGCGAGACCCTCGAGAAGGGTTAGGCCGGTGGTGACAGCCGCGACCATGCCCGGGGTTCCGATCGAGCGCGGGAGCACCGGCGCGTCCGATGCATTGCGCACCGAGTACGCGTTCGTGCTCCCTCGCGGCTACGTCGACGGGTCCGGGACGGTCCATCGCGAGGGCGTGATGCGCCTGGCGACGGCCCGCGACGAGATCAGCCCGCAGCGCGACCCCCGGGTCCGCGACAACGAAGCCTACCTCACGGTCCTCCTGCTCTCGCGGGTGGTCACCCGGCTGGGCTCGCTGTCGCAGGTGCACACGGGCGTCATCGAGGGCCTGTTCGCCTCCGACCTGGCATTCCTCCAGGATCTGTACCGACGAATCAACCAGGAAGGACACACGCAGGCCTCGGTGACCTGTCCCGCCTGCAACCACGCGTTCACCGTGGATGTGGCGGGTGAGCAGCGCCTGGGGGAATCGTGACGTACGCGGCCGACCGGCTGTTCGAAGAGGTCGCGTACGTCGCCTATCACTTCCACTGGCCGATGGACACGATCCTCGACCTCGAGCATCCACTGCGCCTGCGGTTCGTGGATGAGATCGGCCGGATCAACAAGCGCCTGTCCGAGGAGGATTGAGCCCAGTGCGCCTGCCCTGGCCGTTCGGCCGCAGCGCGTCGAGCGATGGCCGATCGCCCGAGAGCGGAGGGCCGGTCCCGGCTCCCGCCGGACCGACGCCTGCTCCCGCCACCGGAGCCTGGGCCGCCCTGCCCCCGATCCAGCGGACGGCGGGAGCTGCGCCGCTGGTGGCTCCGAGCAAGCCTTTCCTGGCGGACGTCCCCGGCCACAACCCGCTGCCGCCGATCGTTGAGCCGCTCGGCCACGAAACCGGGCCCGGCGCTCCGCCCGGGCTCGTGGTGGCGCAGGCCCGGCCCGTGCCCAGCCTGACGTCGAGCGCGCCGCTGCCGACGCGGCCGATCCAGCCCCGCGCCGCCCCCGGCGTTGGCGATTCGGGAAGCTCACCGTGGGCTGCCGTTGTGCCGACCGCCGGTGACGCGACGCCGACCGGACCCGACGGCGGCTCCGCAGCTGCGATGCCGGCGATCGCGCCCGTCCGGACGCTGGGCCCCATCACCGCCGCCGCCACCGTGCGGCCGGCGGCTCGGCCGCTGACCCAGGCGCCACCGCTTGCGTCGTCCGTCCAGCGTTCGGCCCGCGGCGCCCAGGCCTCGTCGTCGGGAGCGCCGGGGGGTGCCACCGGCCGAGCGCCGTCGCCGCCCGCCGCGCCGGGCGGCGATTCAGGACCATCGGTGGCCTCGTCCCGCCCCGCGCTGCCGTTCCAGCGCGGGGCATCCAGATGGTCCGAGGGCGGCAGCCGGCGGTCGGAGGGATCCACACCCGATCGATCGCCCGCCGAGGCGGGGGCCATGTTCAACGCGCCCTCCCCCGCCCGCAACATCGTCGCGCCGCAGGCTCCTGCCCGCCGCCCCGGTCTGGGAGCACCGATGAGCGTGCCACCGGCCACCGCCGTCGCGCAGCGCCTGCCGATGCGCAACGCCGGCACGCGCCAGCTCGCCTCCGCCACGGGTCCGGGCTCTCCCGGGTCGCCACCCACAGCGTCGAGGCTGGGGCGTGGACCGGCGCCCGCCCTGCCGGCCCTGCCTTCGCGCGCGCTGCCCGTGCTGCCGGTGGCTCGCCAGCGCAGCGGCGAACCTGCCCGGTCCGCCGAACGACCTTCCGCCACGAGCCTGCCTGCACCTGTGAGGGGATCAGCCACGGCCGGGGTCGCCCATGAGCATCCGGCGGGCGGCCACCCGGCAAGCCTCCCGACCCTCGGCGCCCGGCCGCTGCGCCCGGTCTCGGTGACCGCCCAGCGGCAGGCGGCCGGCGCGCCGACCGAGACGGCATCGGTCCGGCACGAGCCCGTGCCGGCGCGCTGGACGAGCCACGACGAGCTGCCGGCCACGATCACCGCGCAGCGCCAGCCCGACGTCGTCCCCGGGGTGCCGGAGCCGGTGCGACTTGGCTCCGCCGGGCCAGGCTTCACCGAGGCGAGCAGGCCCGCCTTCCCGTCCGGGCCCGCGGGCGCGGGCGCCGGTGCGTCCCGGGAAATCGTGTTCCCGCCGCGGGACGAGGCGCTGTCGGGAGCAGGAGAAGGGGCCACCCGCGCGGCACCCGCGGTCCAGCGCCTGGCCGCCGTGGAGGCCCTGCGCGTGCCGTCCCGATCCGTTGGTGCCCCGCTGACCCTCGCTCGCCCCGGCGCCTCGCCTGGCGCGACGGCAGCCACGGTCAGGGCGTCCCAGGCTGTCACCCCGGCCGGGTCGCCAAGCAGCTCCGCCACAACCGCAGTCGGCGGATCCACGGGGGAACCGGCCGTCCAGGCGACGCGGATCGAGACCGGCCCGGGGCTGCCGGCCTTCACCGCGATCCCCGTCGTCCAGCGCATCGACGGCACGTCACCCACCCCATCCGCCGACGCCGACGAGCGCTCCGACGCGGAGCTCGACGAGCTCGCCGGCGCGCTGTTCGGCCGCATCCGGGCCCACCTCCGCTCGGAGGTGATCCACGAGCGTGAGGCCAGGGGCCTCACCTTCGACGCGTTCTAGGAGGAACCGATGGGCGACCCCGCCGTCAACATCGTCTACCGGTGCACCATCGACGGCCTCATCCCGCTCGGCATGTGGACCAAGATCGAGGGGCTGGGATTGGAGTATCAGCTGACCGAGTACCGCGAGGGCGGTGTCAACGGGTACACCCACAAGATCCTGGGCCCGTGCAAGTACTCCAACCTGCGGCTGAGCCGGCCGGTCGACTCGACCTCGGATCTGCTGATGATCTGGCTTCAGAGCAACATGCTCCATGTCGTGCCCCAGACCATGGCGATCAGCGCCATGACCATGGCCGGCGATGAGATCACCACCTGGAACCTGTCCGGGGTCGTGCCGGTGAAGTGGACGGGCCCGAGCCTGGACATCATGAGCAACAACGTCGCCACCGAGACGCTCGAGCTCACGTACCAGGAGATCATCGGCCTGGGCGTGCTGGGCACCGCGCTGGCCGGCGGATTGTCGGTCGCCGCCAACGCCAACATCGGGCTCTGAGGGCGGCGCGATGGTCATGGACGAGCTCGGTTCGGCGGCCTCGCAGGTCGGCCAGTCGCTGGGGCTGGTCAAGCCCGACAAGGCGAAGCTCATGTGCGTCGGGTCGAACCTGCCGCCGGAGCCCCGGTCGATCGAGTGCATGTTCAATCCCACGGAATACCGCCTGACGCAAACCCTCAACGTCACGCGCTACAAGACGAAGAGCAAGGACGGCGGAACCGCCGAGTTCGCGGGCACGAACGCCATGACACTCACGGCCCAGCTGTTCTTCGACGACTTCGCATCGGCAAAGGGCGACGTCACTCCCAGGATCACGACGCTGCTCAGCTGGACCAAGCCCACACCGGACTCGCTGCGACCGCACAACGCGCCGTGCCCCCCGCTGGTCAAGTTCGTGTGGGGCAACAAGCAGCTCGACGACTTCAGCGGCTATCTCAAGAGCGTGGTCGTCAACTACACCGTGTTCCGCAAGGACGGCACGCCCGTCCAGGCGAAGGTCGACATCACCATCGAGGGCCAGCCCGACCCAATCGGGACGCAGAACCCGACCTCGCACGCGGCCAACAGCCAGCGCGTGCACACGATGATCGAAGGGGACACCCTCCAGTCGGTCGCGTACCTGGAGCTCGGCAAGCCGACGCACTGGCGCGCCATCGCCGAGCTCAACGGCCTCGACGACCCCCTCCGACTTCGGGCCGGGACGGTGCTCCTGATCCCGAGCCGCGCTGACGCGGCCCGGAGCTCCTGAGGTCTCGCGATGCCCGCCCCGACAGCCTCCAGCCAGCGGACCGTCGAGGTTGACGGCTCGGAGCTCGCGTCCGATGTCGAAGTGCAGCTCGAGAGCGTGCTGGTCGTCGACCGTCTCGCGATGCCCGACATGTTCGTGCTCGCGTTCCGCGATCCGGATCGAGACGTCCTCGGTCGCGCGGGCCTCGAGATCGGCACCAAGGTCGCGATCTCCACGACGTCGCTCACCGGCGACACCCCCGAGATGCTGATCACGGGCGAGGTGACCTCGATCGAGACCGAGTACGACGCGCTGGGGACACGTGCCGTCGCGCGCGGCTACGACCGGTCGCACCGTCTTGCGGCCGGCCGCAAGACCGCGACCTTCCAGAACGTCAAGTACTCGGACGTCGCATCCAAGATCGCCGGCGACGCGGGGCTCAGCGCGGACGTGGACGATTCGGGCACCACGATCGAGCACCTGCTGCAGGCCAACCAGTCCGATCTCGAGTTCCTGTACGCGATCGCCCGGCGGATCGGCTTCGACTGCCGCGTCGAGGACGAGACGCTCCGGTTCAAGAAGCCGGTCGCCTCGTCGGACGCGCCGGGCGAGGGTGACTTCTCGAGCGAGAACCCGGTGCAGCTGGTGTGGGAGGGCAACCTGCTCGAGTTCCGGGCCCGGATGAGCGCCGTCGCCCAGGTGCGCGACGTCAAGGTCCGGGGCTGGGACGTGACGGCCAAGGAGGCGGTCATCGGGCAGGCGGCGGTGACCGCCACCAACGCCGAGGTCTCGATGACGCCGGCCGACCTGGCGAGCAAGGTCGGTGGTGGGACGATGACGGTCGTCGATCATCCTGTCGGCAAGCAGGAGCCGGCCAACGAGCTCGCCACGGCCCGCTCGCAGCAGGTCGGCAGCGCCGCGTTCGAGGCCACCGCGGTCGCCGTGGGCTCGCCCGCCCTGCAGGCCGGGACCGCGGTCAGCGTGAGCGGCATCGACCCGGCCCTCGAAGGCAAGTGGGTCATCACGGGCTCGCGCCATGAGTTCGCCAACGGCTCGTACCGGACCTGGCTCGAGTTCTCCGGCCGCCAGGACCGGTCCATCCTGGGGCTCGTGTCCCAGGGCATGACCGGCGGCCACGAGCGGATCTTCGGCGTCGCGATCGGGATCGTGACCGGCAACAACGACCCGGACAAGCTGGGCCGGGTCAAGGTCAAGTATCCATGGCTGGGCGACGAGGTCGAGTCCTACTGGGCCCGGCTGGTGGCGCCGGGTGCGGGCAACAACTACGGCGTCGTCTGGCTGCCCCAGATGGGCGACGAGGTGCTGGTCGCCTTCGAGCACGGGGACATCAGCTACCCGCTGGTGCTGGGCGGGCTGTGGAACGGCAAGGACAAGGTCCCGTTCGACTACGGCGAGGACCTCGACGCGGGCAAGGTCACCATGTGCGGCTTCGTCTCGCGCTCGGGTCACAAGGTGCTCTTCAACGAGTCAAAGGACGAGGCGTCGATCGAGCTGATGACCAGCGCCGGCAACGTGACGGTCGTGCTCGACGACAAGAACAAGAAGCTGATCGTCGACACCGGCGGCGACATCTCGTTCGCCGCCCAGGGCAACGTCGAGATCAAGGCCGACGGGTCGCTGAAGCTCACGGCCCAGAAGGGGATCGACATCGAGTCGTCGGGCGGGAAGACGTCGATCAAGGGCACCACGGTCGCCCTCAACTAGGAAGCAGGAGATGGCACAACCCCTCGTCATGGGCGACAAGATCCAGGGCCAGTGCGCGATCCACCAGGTGCCCTCGCCGTCCGGCGCCCCGATGCCCTCGCCGGCCCCGCTGGCCTTCTCGGCTCCGCTGCTCCAGGGCCTGGAGCCGACCGTCACCATCGGCGGCAAGCCCGTCGCGGTCCAGGGATCGTCGGGGTTCAACACGCCGCCCCACGTCGGCCTTCACGCATCCGACCCGTTCCTGCTGCCCAATACGCAGCAGGGCATGGTGATGAGCGGCAGTCCCACCGTGACCGCCGGCGGCAAGCCGGTCGCCACGTCCAGCTCGCAGGTGTCGATGTGCGCCCAGGTGCCCGGACAGGCGGTCGCCACCGTCAGCAACGTGACCGTAGCGTGAGGAGTCGGGCATGAGCGAGGAGTTCATCGGCCGCGGCTGGGCCTTCCCGCTGCGGACGGACGCCACGGGGGGCATCGCGCTGGTCAGCCGCGAGCGCGAGGTCGAAGAGGCGATCCGGCTGATCATCGGCACCTCGCCCGGCGAGCGGCCGATGCGCCCCGAGTTCGGCTGCCGGATCCACGACTACGTGTTCGCATCGGCGGACGGCACCACGGCGTCGGCGATCGCGGCCGAGGTCAAGAGCGCGCTGCGACGCTGGGAGCCGCGGATCGACGTCGATGACGTCGTCGTGTCGTTCGATGCCCGCGATGCCGCCGTCCTGTACATCGACATCCGGTACTCGATCCGGCAGACGAACGACCGCCGCAACCTCGTGTTCCCGTTCTACGTGATCCCGGGAGGAGACTGATCCATGGCCCTGCCGGTCCCCAACCTCGACGACCGCCGCTTCCAGGACCTGGTGGACGACGCCAAGCGCCTCGTCCAGCAGCGCTGCCCGGAGTGGACCGACCACAACGTGTCCGATCCGGGCGTGACCCTGATCGAGCTGTTCGCGTGGATGACCGACCAGCTCGTGTACCGGCTCAACCGCGTTCCGGACCGCAACTACGTCAAGTTCCTCGAGCTCATCGGCGTCACGCTCTACCCGCCCACTGCCGCGCGCACGGCGGTCACACTGTGGCTGTCGGGTCCCCAGCCCGACGTCGTGACGATCGCCGGCGGGACGCAGGTGGCCACGGTCCGCACCGACACCTCGGAGGCGATCGTGTTCACGACCGTCGAGGACCTGGCCATCGTCGCGAGCTCGCTCGCCCACCTGGGCTCGATGATCGACGGCAAGACCTATCGCGACCATTCGCCGGCGCTCGAGAAGGGCACCGAGGTGTACTGCTTCCAGAAGGTGCCGGCCCCCGGCGATGCCCTCTACGTGGGGCTACCGGATGCGGTGCCCTCCAACGCCGTCCGGCTCCGGTTCCAGGCCGATATCGACGGCGTGGGCGTCGATCCCAACAACCCACCCCTGGCCTGGGAGGCCTGGACCGGCGACGACTGGGAGCCGTGCGAGCTCGACTCCGACACGACCGGCGGCCTCAACCGCGACGGGGACGTGGTCATCCACGTGCCGCGAACCCACGTCGCGTCCCTGGTCGCCAAGCAGCGCGCGGGCTGGATCCGGGCCCGGGTGACGGAGCTCGCCGATGGCCAGCCCGCGTACAGCGCCTCGCCCAACATCAAGGGCCTGTCCGTGATCACCATCGGGGGCACGGTCGACACCGTCAACGCGGACCTGGTGACCGGCGAGGAGGTCGGGGTCTCGGAGGGGGTCCCCGGCCAGCGGTTCCTGCTCAAGCGCGGGCCCGTCGTGCCCGGAGACGAGGACCCGGTCCTCGAGGTCAGCGGCGCCGACGGCTGGGAGGAGTGGCGCCACGTCGGCGACTTCGCCAACAGCGGTCCGGACGACCGGCACTTCAGCCTCGACCTGTCCGCGGGCGAGGTGCGGCTCGGGCCGGCCGTGCGCCTGGCCGACGGTGCCTTGCGTGGCTACGGCGCGGTGCCGCCCAAGGGCGCCCATCTTCGCCTCCGCGAATACCGCACCGGTGGCGGCCGGCTGGGCAACGTCTCGCCGCGGGCGATCAGCGTCCTCAAGTCGTCCATCCCGTTCGTGTCCCGGGTGGAGAACCGCCGGCCGGCGCGCGGCGGTGTCGATGGCGAAGAGATCGACAACGCCAAGATCCGCGGGCCGATCCGGCTGCGGGCCCGCAGCCGGGCGGTCACGACCGAGGACTACGAGCAGCTCGCCCGGGAGGCGGCGCCGGAGATCGCCCGGGTTCGCGCCGTGGCGGCCGGTGACGGCGCTGATGCCGGCGCGGTGCGCGTGCTGGTGGTGCCGTCGGCCGTGTCCGAGCTCGGGCGCCTCCGCTTCGACCAGCTGGTCCCCAGCCCGGACACCCTCCAGAGGATCACCGACCGCCTCGAGGAGAGCCGGGTGATCGGCACCCGGGCGCTGGTCGAGCCACCCGTGTACCGGGGGATCACGGTCGTCGCGCGCATCCGCACCCGGTCGCGGATCAACCCCACTCGGCTCCAGGAGGATGCCCTCCAGGCGCTCTACGACTACTTCCACCCGATCACTGGCGGGCCCGAGGGCAACGGCTGGCCGTTCGGGCGACCGATCAACGTGGGCGAGGTCTACTCCGTGCTCCAGGGGCTGCGCGGGACCGAGCTGGTGGAGGATGCGCGGCTGTTCGGCGCCGACCCCGTCACCGGACAGCGGGGCCAGCAGGCGCAACGGCTCGAGCTCGAGCCGCACGCCCTGGTGTTCAGCTACGAGCACCAGGTCATGGTCGAGGGCGCCTGATGCGGGGGCTCGTCCCGGGGCTCGCGACGGCGCATCCGCTGGGATCCACGCTGCCTGCCCTCTACCAGGACGATGACTTCGCCCAGCGCTTCCTGTCGGGACTGGACGAGGTTCTGGCGCCCATCCTGAGCACGGTCGACAACTTCGACACGTACCTCGACCCGTCGCTCACACCGGACGACTTCCTGGACTGGCTCGCGGGCTGGGTCGGGATCGTCCCCGACGACAGCTGGGACGAGGGGCGGCGGCGGGCCATCGTCGCCCGGGCGACCGAGCTGTACCGCATGCGCGGCACGGCCGCCGGGCTGGCCGGCCAGGTGGAGATCCAGACCGGTGGCTCGGTCGAGATCGTGGAGAACGGCGCCACGGGCTGGTCCGTGGATCCAGGCGGCGAGTTGCCGGGCTCGCCCGACCCGCTCGTCGTGGTCCGCGTCACCGTCGCGGATCCGAGGTCGATCGACACGGGCCAGCTGGATGCCATGGTGGCGGCCGCGAAGCCGGCGCACGTCCCCCACAGGATCGAGATCATCAAGGGCGGTGGGACGGCGGAGCAGTGACAGCTGCGGGCGCCGAAGCTGCGGGGGCCAAGACTGCGGGGGCCGAGACCGTGGCGGCTGAAGTCCCATCGGCGCCTCGATCCGTCTATCCTCAGGGACACGCCTGCGGGAGTCTGGACCCCCGGCGGGATCGGGGAGCGCACGCGTGATCATCTGCGGCAACTGCGGCCATCGAAACGAGGACACGGACGCGTTCTGCGGGAACTGCGGCCAGTTCCTCGAGTGGGTCGGAAAGCGCGCCGACGAGACCGCAACAACCGGGGGCGAGGCGGCAGCAGCCGAGCATGCGGCCGCGGACGTGGCGGCGGAGACGGCGGAGACCGGAGGACCCGGTGAGAGAGGTGGCCGATGGTCTGCCTCCGATCGAGTTGTTGTGATCGAGCCCGAGCCGGTTCCCGAGCCACAACCGGAGCCTGTTCCCGAACCTGAAGCTGAACCTGGGCCCGAGCCTGTTCCCGAGCCTGTTCCCGAACCTGAGCCCGAACCTGAAGCTGAGCCTGTTCCCGAGCCTGTTCCCGAACCTGAGCCCGAACCTGAACCTGAGCCCGTTTCCGAGCCTGGGCCCGAGCCTGGGCCCGAGCCTGCGCCCGCACCCGAGCCGGCTTCTGAGCCCGTTGCCGAGCCACAACCGGAGCCTGTTCTCGAGCCGGTTCCCGAACCGGAACTCGGATCCGAACCCGTTTCCCAGCCCGAGCCTGCACTGACGCCACAGCCCATTCCCGAACCGGAACTCGGATCCGAATCCGAACCGGAGCCCGAGCCTGCGTCTGCACCCGAGCCGGCTCCTGAGCCCGTTGCCGAGCCGGAACCGGAGCCTGTGCCAGAACCGGAGCCCGTTTCCGAGCCGGAGCCCGAATCCGCTTCCGAACCCGAGCCGGCGCTCAACCCTGAGCCGGAGCCCGATCGTGAGCCGGAGCCCGATCGTGAGCCCGGGCCGGCGCTCGTGCCACCGCCACCGCCGCCGGCGCCACGTCGCGGCGGCCCATCGCATCGCGCATCGCGGGTGTTCGGACCATCACTCGCGGATACGGTCGTTCCTGGCGTGGCCCCGGCCCCCACGCCATCGGTGCGATCGCCGTCGTCGACCCCAACGGCACCTCCATCGGCGACGTCCGGACCACCTCCAACCTCCCCCCCGACGAGCCTGCCGCCGCAGCCGCCTGCGCGACCGCCGGTCACGTCGCCGGCCAGCCAGCCCGCGTCCGTCCGGCCCACTCCGGCCCAGCCGGCGGCCAGCCAACCCGCACCAGTCCAACCCGCAGCCCAGCCACCGGCCCGGCCGCCGACCGCCGCCCAGCAGCCCCCCGGACGCCGGCCTGACGCAGCCGCCCCGGCGCCCGCCGCTCAGCCGGCCGCCCGACTACCCACCTCCCAGGTCGCGGCCCGCCCCAGGCCGGCCGCCACCGTCGAGCGCCGTGTGGCGCAGCCGGGCGACCGGATCTGCTCGAGTTGCGGCGAGCCCAACGATCCGAATCGCAAGTTCTGCCGGCGATGCGGCAACAGCCTGGTCACGGCCCAGGTGGTGACCGCGAAGCCCCTTCCCTGGTGGCGTCGCATCTTCCGTCGCAGCCCCAGGTCGCCCAGGAAGTACGCGGCGGGTGAGCGGGTCTCGACCATGAAGGCCGGCTCACCCGGCTCGGGGGTCAGATCCGGGGTCCGCCGGCTGTTCAGGGTGCGAACGCTCATCGTCGCCGGTCTCGGGATCATCGTCATGATCGGGATCCTCGGCTACGTCGGTCTTCCGTCCTGGCGGGGTTACGTCGGCGATTTCACCTCCGGCGGGATCCCCGGCATGGTCGATCGCGTGCGTGAGCTGATCAACCCGCCGCTGCTGCCACTGCACCCGGATCCGGGTTCCATCTCCGCGAGCAGCGAGTCGACCGGACACGAGGCGAAGAAGGCGTTCGACGGCTTCGTCAACACGGACTGGCAGGGCACCGGCGCCTCGCCGACGCTCACGGTGAAGTTCAAGCAGCCGGTCAACCTGGGTGCGACGATCATCCGGATCGGGAACGGCGATGCGTTCGTGGACATGCGCCGGCCGGCGACGCTGGAGCTCGACTACTCCGATGGCACCACGGCCACGCTGACCCTGGAGGACACGCACGATCCCCAGACCTTCGACCTCGGAGCGTCAGGGGTCGATTCGATGACGATCAAGGTGACCTCCACCAACGGTCCGGACGGGACGCCGGTGTCGATCTCCGAGATCGAACTGTTCACGAAGGGTTGACCCAGCCACTTCCGATTCGAGCGGCGGTGTGACCGTCAGGTAGCGCTGATCGAGACGGACTCGGCGACCCCCAGGCCCTCGAGAATCGCAGCGTACTCGCGGCGGGCGCGCGATGCGGCGCCCGTGTCGCCGGCGCTCTCGCGCGCTTCGATCAAGTTACGCCACAGCGCATCCTGGTAGCGATCGAGCTCGAGACCGAACCGGCAGGCGCGGACGGCGGTCGCCAGATCGCCCGCGAGCAGCGACACGTCGGCCAGGCCCCGGGCGGCATCGACGGCCGCCTGGCGGTAGTGGTCGCGACGCACCACGACCCACTCGCTTGGACCCTCCTCGGGCAGGAGGTCGCCAGCGTAGATCTCGATCGCAGCGGACAGGGCGGCGGCCGGGGCCTCCCCCCGCGACCGCGCGGCCCGTGCCTCGGCCATCGCCTCGTCCAACCGTCCGAGATCGACGGCCGCGGCCGGCAGCGCGAGGCGGTATGCATCGCCATCGCGCTCCACCAGCTGGCCTCCGATCGGGGCGGCCACCTCGTCCAGCCAGCGGCGCAGCGCAGACAGGGCGACATGCAGGTTGCGGCCACCGGCAGCCGCGTCCGCGTCCGGCCACAGTGCATCCTGCAGCACCTCGCGGTGCACGGGTGTCCCCGCGTGAACCGCGAGCAGCCGCAGCAGCGTGCGCACTCGCGGCTTGGCGCCATCGAGCGAGACCCGGCGGCCGCCGACATCGAGCGCGAACCCGCCCAGGGTCGTGATCCGAATGCCCAGGGCACCACCGTCGCCACCCGCGGCTGCCTCGTAAGGTTGGCCATCCTCTGCCCCGGTCACCTGCCTGCCGTCCCCTGATTGGCCACCCCACTGCCGGGGCAGCGCCAGGCCCGTGTCCATCGCGACCGCCTCAGCCATCAGGGCGTAGTCGGCGGCGTGGGCATCATCGGCTTCGGCGAGCGCCGCATAGGCGAACAGCCGGGGCGCCTGGGTCCCCGCGGCCCGGCTCGCCGACTCGGCCACGAGCGCCACCTCGCGGGCGTCGGCGCTGCCCATGACGGCCGACGCCATGGCCGCGAGCCCCCTTGACCATGCCTCGAGCACACCGGCGCCGAGGCGACGGAACGCGGTCGCGGCCTCGTCGGCGGTTTGCTGCCAGACCTCAGCATCATCGGTTCGGGCCCAGGCACGGGCCAGGAGCTGCAGGGCCGGCGCCCATGGATCCTGATCGTGCCGTCCACCGGCGGCGGCTGCTCCGTACCCCGCAATGCCGGCCCCGCTCTGGGCGACCCGCTCCCGACCGTCAGTCCGGAGACCGCCGGTCGCAACGTTCCCGTCGAGCTCGGCTGCCAGGCTTCGCCCGAGCCTGGCCAGCCACGGCGAGCCGGCCCGCTCCGCCGCATCGACCGCGCGATCGGCTGCGACCGGGTCCCACGCGTCACCGGCCAACCTGGCGGCGACCAGCGCACCCAGCCGGGCTGCCGCACCGGCGAGCGGACCCGTTTCCCCGGAATCCGCGGCCAGCGACAGCTGGCGCCGGGCCGCCACGACGTCCCCCGCCGCCAGCGACAGCAGGCCTGCCGCCACCGGCATCGCCGGGTCGTCGGTCTGGGCCGAGTCGCGCGCGATGGTCAGGGGCTCTCGCACCAGCCCGGTTCGGAGGACACCTGCCGCGTCGGCGGTCGGCAGAGCGGCCGGATCCAGCCAGGCGGCGATCGCCTGGCGTTCGCGCCGTGGGGCGTCGGCGGCCCGCGAGGGTCCGAACATCGTCTCGGCATGCAGGTAGCCCTCGGCGGCGACCGCCCAGCGGCCGCTGTTTCGTGCCCGGCGGGCGGACGCGAGCGCGACCCAGGGGTCGTGTCGCTCGATAGCGGGAGGCACAGCGTCCACCCACCCGCTCCGCCCGGCCGCCGCCAGGTGCTCGCCCTGCCGCCCCAGCAGCCGGCGCACCGCATCCCAGTCCTCGGCACGACAGTAGGCACGCAGCGCCTCCGACAGGGCGCCGTCGGCCTCCAGGAGCTCGCCCGCGCGCCCGTGCCGGGCGCGCGCCTCGGCCTCGCCGCACGCCTCCACCAGCATCCGGTCCAAGTGCTGGCGGAGCACCGAGTGGTAGCGATACGTGTCGTCGGCGTCCTCGACCGGGACCGTGAACACGCTCCGGCGGGCGAGCTCGTCGAGCTTCGCCTGACTTCCGGTGGCCCCCAGCAGCCGATCGCACAGCGAGCCCGACAACCGCCCGAGGACGCATGTCTCGAGCAGGAACCCGCGCAGATCCTCGGGCAGGCCGAACAGGACGTTCTGGGCGAGGTACTCGCGCAGCAGGCGACCGCTCACGCCCGCGCTGCCCAGCACCCGCCGGCGCTCCTCGACCGGACGACCGCGAGTCGCCAGGTGGAACAGCTGCAGCCCGGCCGCCCAGCCCTCGGTTCGACGTGCAAGCACCGCCAGGTCGGTCGGCGGGATCGGGTCGTGGTAGACGTCGCGGAACAGCTGCTCGACCTCCCAGGATCGGAAGCGGAGGTCGTCCTGGCCCAGCTCGAGGAGCTCGCCCGAGACGCGCAGCCTGGGCAGGTTGATCGAGGGTGGCACCCGTCCCGAGATGACGATCGCGAGCCAAGGCGGAGCGTAATCGACGAACCGGCCGAGCGCCGACTCGGCGGCCGTTCCCTCGAGCGCGTGCCCATCGTCGATCACCAGCGCGGCGGCTGGCACCGGATGCGTCTCGAGCGCCCTGGCGAGGCCGTCGACCGTCCCGGAGCCGTCCCGGAGATCCGGCAGGACGCCTGCCAGCGCGGCCTCCACGTGGCGCACGAGGGATGGTTCGTCGGCGTCCCAGCTCTCAGCCCGATACCAGCCCACCGGGACGCCGGCCGACGCTGCGAAACGCGCCACCAACGTGGTCTTGCCTGAGCCGGCCGGGGCGACGACGAGCGTGAGCCGATGCCGCCAGGCCTCCCCCAGCCGCGCTTCGAGACGCGAGCGTTCCAGCGCTTCAGGTGCCGGGATGCGGATCTTCGCCGGGACGACGAGCGGTGCAGGAGCCAGATCAGGCCCCGGCGCCGATCGAGCCGGACGGTGTCCGTCTCGCAATGGCGTTCTCCACCTCACACCGCTTTGCTAGGCGCGGCGTCCGTGTATGGTGCCACCGCGGTCGGAAAAGGGTCCACCCCCAGTTATCCACGGTACGCGATCAGGGACAACCCGGCAGCCGTCCCTATTGCCGAGCCCACCCCACCCGACCGCAGCCGCCGCGACCGCACGGAACCGCACGGAACCGCACGGGGGCCGGCGCTCAGCGCCAGTCGGGCCAGCGATTGGCCGCGCCGTTCACGCCGAGCTGGACCAGGTCCTCGCCGGTTGCCACATCGACGATGACGATCGGCGAGCCGGTGCCGCCCCTGGCCACGGCGATCAGCTTGCTGTCGGGCGACCAGGTCGGGTCGCTCTGGTTGACGTTGACGTTGGTCAATCGGCGCATGCCCGTGCCATCGGGATGGACCACGTACAGCTCCTTGAGCGCGCCGGCCTTCTGACGGCGGGTGAACGCCAGCCACTGGCCGTCCGGCGAGAAGGACGGGTCGTCATAGATGCCGGGGCCCAGATCGATCTCGCGCTGGTTGCTGCCGTCGGCGTTCATCAGGAACAGGTGCCCATCGCCGGTTCGCCGCGAGGCGAACGCGATCGTGCTGCCGTCGGGCGACCAGTTCGGATCCCAGTCATCGGCGGGATCGTTGGTCAGCCGGTGGGTCACGGTGTTGTCGGCCACCGGACGCGTGTAGATGTCGAGGCTGCCGTTCAGCGGTCCCTGCCCGTGGCTCCTGGTGGATGCGAAGGCGATGAGCTTGCCATCGGCGGACCAGGCCGGATTGAGGTCGGCCCCGTGGTGTGTGAGGTCAGGGACCGCCGGCGCGCTGCCATCGGCGTTGATGATCCGGAGCCCGTCCGCGGTGCGATACACGACCGCGGACAGGTCCCATGCCCAGGATGTGTCGGACTGGCTGCCCGAGCCGCCCACCAGCTTGTGCTGGCTCTGGTCGGCAGTGTTCCATACCCAGACGTTGGCGTTGCCGTTCTTGTCGGCCGTGAACACGATCTGGCCCGTGAGCGCGGTCGCCGGGGTGGGCGTCGGTGAGGGCGGCGGCGTGGCAGGCGGCGGGATCGCGCTGCTCGCCGGGCTGGCGCTCGGGCTGCTCGCCGGGGAGCCGGTTGCCGGCGGAATCGCCGAGGGGCTGCCGGCAACGAGCCCGGAGGCACCGGGCGAGACATCAGCCGATGTCGACGGTGCCTCTGTCGCCGAATCCGACGGGGATCCTCTCGACAGCAGGAAGGCGCCGCCCAGGAGGACCAGGACGATCACCGCGGCCGCGCCCCCCAGGAGAGCCAGGGGCGGGCCGGAACGCCCGGCCGGTAGCGGTGCCGGAGGCTCCGCCGGCGGCGGCGCGAGCTCTGTCGCACAGCGCTTGCAGAACGTTCGGGAAGGCTCGTTGGCAGTTCCGCACGCCGGACACACGAGCAACGCCCCGGTCCCCGGATCCGGCGGCGGCGATGCCACAGACCCGGTCTGGGAGCTGGATGGCGATGTCGTTGGCACCGCCGCCAGGGGCGCAGCTGCCGTGGGTGCGGGGGCCGTCGGCGCGTCGTCCACGGCTGGCTCGCCGTTCCACTCGAGGAACGAGCCGCAGGACCCGCAGAACGCCGCACCCTGCTCGTTCTCCGTGCCACAGACCTTGCATACGACCACGCGTCCGCTCCTCCGCGCCGAAGACAGGGCGACAGTCTAGCGGCCGCCGACGAGGGCGCTCGCCCCGTACCCGCCCGGCGCTCGGCCCGATCGGGCAAACGAACGACTGCCGCTCGGGCGGCCACCCCGATAGACTGCGCCTGATGTCCGCCGTCGCCACCCTCGCCCCGGTCGATCTCACGGTCGATCCCGGTGCGCTGGGCTCGACCACCATCCGCGTCCGCAACGCCGGCTCGATCGTCGACCGCTTCGACATCGACGTTGTCGGTGTGACCGGCTGGGTCAAGGTCGATCCGCCGTCGCTGTCGCTGTTCCCCGGCGCCGAGGGCACGGCCACGATCACGTTCTCGCCACCTCGCGCCAGCAAGCCTCGCGCCGGGTCGCTTCCGTTCGGCGTCCGCGTCCGCCCCGCCGCCGATCCACACGGCTCGACGGTCGAGGAGGGGCGGGTCACGGTCACGCCGTTCAGCGCCGTGAGCGCGGACATCGCACCCCAGACCTCTCGCGGGAGCCGAGGGTCGCGCCACGACGTCGCCGTCGAGAACCACGGCAATGCCCCGGTCGAGGTGGTGGCCGTCGCGGTCGACCCCGACCGCCGCCTGGAGCTGACGGTGGCCCCGGGTCGCGCCGTGATCCAGCCCGACGAGCGGGCGGGGTTCGGGGTCGCGGTCCGTGTCGATGACCCATTCGCGTTCGGGCCCCGGCGCCCGAGGCCGTTCCAGGTCAACGTGGCGCCCGGACGTCAGGCGCCAATCCAGCTTCGGGCCACGCTCAGCCAGGGGCCGATGCTGCCCGGCTGGATCCCGCCGGTGGGCGGCCTCCTCGTCGCAGCATTGGCCCTGGGCGCCGTCGCGTTCGTCGCCGGGCTCGGGCCGTTCGCCCCGAAGGCCACGCCCGCACCGAGCCTCGCCGCGTTCGCGACCGCGTCGCCCGGGACCGCCTCGGCGAGCCCGAGCGCCGGCGGATCAGCGTCAAGCGGAGGACCGGGCGGGTCATCATCGGCATCACCGCCGGCGGGCAGCCCCACCCCGTCGCCCACGCCGAAGCCGCTCTCGCTGGGCGACTTCACCCTCAGCGTCACCGGCGACGACGTGGCCCTCGGCAACGGGCTGGCGCTCCGCTGCGCCCCGGCCGACGACGCGTGCCGCAGCGAGGCCAAGGACACGGTCCGGACCATCGTGACCGAGCTCCAGAACCCGTATTCGGGAGCCGGCATCCCCAGCACGCGAAGCCTGCTGGTGGCCAACACGCTGCCCGTCGTTCTCCATGCTCCACGGGACTTCCCCTGGCGGCAGCTGGACAACGGCGAGAGTGGCGAGACGCAGACGGCGGTGATCGACTTCGGACCGTTGCTCGCGAACCCGTCGACCTACGTGTACGCCGTCGTCGACACCGCGAACGGCGAGGAGACACGGCGGTTCGTGATCGATCCCGCCATCGCGAAGCAGCTGTTCGACATGCTCTACCAGCTGCCGCCCGAGATGGGCCCGGTCATCGCGGCGACCCCGCCGCCGGGCTCGACGATCAAGGACCAGCTGTTCGTCGATCAGATCAACTGGAACAGCATCAGCTGGGTGCTCGCGTCGCCCGCTCCGTAGGTTCACGCGAGCGCCGGGCGAGGAAGCGGACCGGCGATGAAGGGTGGGCGCCGACCGTGGCCGGCGCCCGAGACGCGCCTAGCCGGCCGCCGCCGCCAGCGTCGCCTGCGCCGCCGCCAGCCGGGCCACGGGGACCCGGTAGGGTGAGCAGGACACATAGTCCAGCCCGACCCGCTCGCACTTGTGGATCGACTCCGGGTCGCCACCGTGCTCGCCGCAGATCCCGAGCTCGATGTCGGGCCGCGTGGCGCGCCCCTTGTCGACGGCGATCTTCATCAGGCCGGCCACCGCGTCGTCCAGGGTCTGGAACGGGTTGACCGGCAGGATCCCCTCCTCGACGTACTTGAGCAGGAACCCGCCCTCGGCGTCGTCGCGGCTGAACCCGAACGTCATCTGGGTCAGGTCGTTGGTGCCGAAGCTGAAGAAGCTCGCCTCGCGGGCGATCTCGTCCGCGGTGAGCGCCCCGCGCGGAACCTCGATCATGGTCCCGAACTTGTAGTCGACCTCGACATCGCCAGCCGCCTTGTGGACGGCCTCGGCCTCGGCCTCGAGCAGGCGGCGCGTCGCGGCGAGCTCGTTCACGTGGCCGACCAGCGGGATCATGATCTTGGCGATCGGGTTGCCACCCGCCTTCTTGACCGCGATCTGGGCATTGAGGATCGCCCGGGTCTGGATCTTCACGAAGTCGGGGATCATCAGGCCCAGGCGGCAGCCGCGCAGGCCCAGCATCGGGTTCTGCTCGTGCATCGACTTGATCGTCGCGAGCAGCTCCTCGTCCTCCTCGGACGCCCCGCCCGCATCCTCGGCGCGGGTCACCTTGACCAGCTGCTCCTCGAGGTTGGGGAGGAACTCGTGAAGCGGTGGGTCGATCAGGCGAACGACGACCGGCAGGCCGTCCATCGCCTTGAAGATGCCCTCGAAGTCGCCCTGCTGGAGCTTCTCGAGCTTGGCCATGGCCGCGTCGAAGGTCTCCACGGCCTCCTGCTCGGCGGCGGTCGGCGTCTCGCCCGCGGCGAGCTTCGCCTTGGCCCGGGTGGCGACGTTGGCGACGAGGATGGCGCCGCGCACGATCTCCAGCCGGTCGCCCTCACGGAACATGTGCTCCGTGCGGCACAGGCCGATGCCCTGGGCGCCGTACCCGAGCGCCTGCGCGGCCTCCTCGGGCTTGTCGGCGTTGGCCCACACGCCCATCCGCCGGATCTCGTCGGCCCAGCCCAGGATCTGCTGGAGCTCGGGCTGGTCCTCGAACCGCGCCGCGACGGTGGGCAGCGCGTCGAGGAACACCTCGCCGGTCGAGCCGTCGACGCTGATCCAGTCACCCTCCTTGAAGGTGAGCCCGGAGTCCGAGCTCCGCGCGGACCCGGTGCCGTAGTCGACGACAAGCTCCGCGCAGCCCGCGACGCACGGCTTGCCGATCTGGCGGGCCACGACCGCAGCGTGCGACGTCGCACCACCACGGGCGGTCAGGATCCCCTGTGCCGGGACCATGCCGTGGAAGTCATCGGGGCTGGTCTCGACCCTGACCAGGACGACCTTCTCGCCCCGGGCGACCCAGTCGACCGCGTCGTCCGCGCTGAACACCGCCCGGCCGACGGCGGCTCCTGGCGACGCATTGAGGCCCTTGGCCACACGCTTGGCACCCTGGCGCGAGTTCGGATCGAACTGCGCCCGAAGGAGCTGGTCAACCTGCGCCGGCTCGATCCGGGCGACCGCCTCCTCCTTGGTGATCAGGCCCTCGCCCACCATGTCCACGGCGATCTTCACGGCCGCGGCCGCGGTTCGCTTCGCGTCCCGCGTCTGGAGCATGTACAGCCGGCCGCGCTCGATCGTGAACTCCATGTCCTGCACGTTGCGGTAGTGCTTCTCGAGCTGCGACCCGATCCGCTTGAACTCCTCGTAGACGGCAGGCATCTCCTGCTCCATCTGGGCGATCTTGGGCGCAGTCCGGATGCCCGCCACGACGTCCTCGCCCTGGGCGTTGGTGAGGTACTCGCCGTAAAGCACGTTCTCGCCCGTGTTGGGGTCCCGGGTGAACGCGACGCCGGTGCCGGAATCGTCGCCCATGTTGCCGTACACCATGGTCACGACGTTCACCGCCGTGCCCAGGTCGTGGGCGATCCTCTGACTGTTGCGGTAGTCGTTGGCGCGCTTGCCGAACCAGGACGCGAACACCGCCTTGATCGCGAGATCGAGCTGCTCGTACGGGTCGGTCGGGAAGTCGCGGCCGGTGTCCTCACGGACAACCTGCTCATAGGTCTCGACCAGGCCCTTGAGGTCGTCGACCACGAGATCGGTGTCCTTGGCGCTCGCCCCGTGGGTCTCCTTGGCTGCTTCGAGCGGCTCGTCGAACCGTGCGCCGTCCACGCCCATCACGATCCGGCCGAACATGGCGATGAACCGGCGATAGGCGTCCCAGCCGAACCGCTCGTTGCCGGTCAGCGCGATCAGACCCTGCAGCGTCTGCTCGTTGAGCCCGAGGTTGAGGACCGTGTCCATCATGCCGGGCATCGAGAACCTGGCGCCCGAGCGCACGGAGACCAGCAGCGGGTTGGCCGGGTCGCCGAAGCCCTTGCCGGACCGCTTCTCGACCTCCTTCATCGCGCCCAGCACGTCGTCCCACAGGCCGCCAGGAAGCTGCTTGCCGCTGGCGAAGTAGTCGTTGCAGGCCTCGGTCGTGATCGTGAAGCCCGGCGGGGTCGGCAGGCCGGCGAGCGTCATCTCGGCGAGGCCCGCCCCCTTGCCGCCCAGCAGGCCCTTCATCTGTCCGTTGCCTTCGGCGGTGCCGCCACCCCAGGCGTAGATGTAGCGCTTGGCGGCAGCGTGCGGACGGTCGGCGGTCGTGGTTGGGCTCTGGGCCATCGTGGCGGGGCTCCTTGCTGACAGGGCGGACACCGTGGGGGACACGGCCCGCAAATGCATCTCGAGAGGACCCCACGATTGTACGACGGTGCCCGGCGTCGGCCCGGTTGCGGGCGGGTTGTGAGGCACGGGCCGATCCGTCCCCAGGAAGACGGGCCCTTGCGCGGGGAGGCCCGGGTCCTCGGGGCTTGGCGCCGCGCGGGACCGGCCAGGAATCGGCCATGACGGGAGCCCGGCGGTACACTCAAGGTCGGCCGCCTCTCGTTTGAGCTCGCGGCCGCGCGCGATCCACCGGGAGCCCGTTCCGTGACCGAACCTGACCACGACACCCGAGTCATCGAGCCGCAGGCCGAGGGCTACAACGCCACCCTCGTGCGACGCGACGAGCTCACCCACGATCTGGCCTACTTCTGGGTCAAGTTCGACGGTCCGGCCACGCCGTTCAAGCCCGGGCAGTACATGACCACGGGGGTGATGACCGAGGGCCGGATGCTGCAGCGGCCCTATTCGGTCGCCTCGGGCCCGTCGACCGCGAACACCGAGGGCTACGAGCTCTTCGTGCGCCACGTCCCGATCATCCGGTTCACGACCGCGCTCTGGCGCCTGCCGGTCGGCCACCGGATGCGGATGATCGGGCCGAAGGGCAAGTTCATGCTCGAGCCCGACGACCGTCGAACGCACCTGTACGTCAGCACCGGGACCGGGATCGCGCCGTTCATCTCGATGATCCGGGAGACGATGGCCCACGGCCAACCGCGCAAGACCATCCTGCTCAACGGCTGCTCGTTCGAGGACGAGCTCGGCTACCGTCGCGAGCTCGAGGCGTGGCAGCAGGATCCGGCCTATCGGCTCACCTATCTGCCCACCATCTCCCGCCCCAGCGATCCGCGCAACACGGGCTGGAACGGGCTGACCGGACGCGCGGAGCAGGTCGTGTGGCAGGTGTGCCGCGACCAGGGCCTGAAGCCCGACAAGACCGTCGTCTACATCTGTGGAAACCCCGACATGATCCTCAACGTGGAGCGGACCCTGATGGAGCACGGCTTCCCGGAGTTCCACGTCAAGAAAGAGCTGTACTGGCCCAAGGGCAAGGCCCCGGCACCCGTGCCCGCGCGTGCAGCCGCGCCATCGGATCGTTGACGACCCGGCGAGGATTGGCTGGGTCCATCGGGCCGGACCACGTCCAACGTCCATCGCCGGTCGCCGGACGGCCTGCCCCGCTCGTGACCTTCGGACCGCAACCCGGGGCCGGTGGCAGGTAACGGGACCCGGGCGACTGGGCGACCATCGATACAGGTGTCAACATATTCGTGAGGTCGCATGCACCAGGTTGTCGAGCGTGAGCAGCTCTCCCCGAACGTCGTCCGCCTCGTCGTCGAGGCTCCTCGGATCGCGAAGGTCCGGCGTCCCGGCCAGTTCGTCATCGTCCGGAAGGGCCCGGGTGCGGAGCGCATCCCGCTGACGATTGCCGACGACGATGCCGAGGCCGGGACCATCACCCTGATGATCCAGGCCATCGGCGCCAGCACGACCGACCTGTGCGCGCTCCAGGTCGGCGAAGCCATCACGGACGTGGCAGGCCCCCTCGGCAGCGAGACCGAGCTCCTCGAGCATGGTCATGCGGTCTGCGTCGGCGGTGGCGTCGGCACCGCGGTGCTGCTGCCGATCGCCCGCGAGCTCGCTCGCCGCGGTGTCCACGTGACCAGCGTCATCGGCGGACGCTCAAAGGAGTGGGTGATCCTGGAGGACGAGCTGCGCTCCGTCGGTGATGTCGTCCCGTGCACCGACGACGGCAGCTACGGCCGCCCGGGCTTCGTCACCGAGGCGCTCAAGGACCTGCTCGACGCGGGTGGCGTGGACGCCGTCTACGCGGTGGGCCCGGTCCCGATGATGAAGGCGCTGGCCAATCTGACCCGCCCATACGGGGTCCCCACGACGGTGTCGCTCAACTCGATCATGGTCGACGGCACCGGGATGTGCGGCGGCTGCCGGGTGACGATCGGCGGCGAGACCAAGTACGCGTGCGTCGACGGCCCCGAGTTCGATGCTCACCAGGTCGACTTCACGGAGCTGGCGGACCGCCTCACCACCTATCGCCCGTTCGAACAGCAGGCCCTCGACAAGCGCGGCGCCTGCGCCACCACCGAGGTCAAGGCATGACCGAGAACGCGTCCCCCACCCCCGCCCCGGGCACCGATCCGGCAACCGAGAAGCCGAAGCTCAGCAACAAGGAGCGGATGGCCATCGAGCGGGTCGCCATGCCCGAGCAGGAAGGCGAAGTCCGGGCGGCCAACTTCCGCGAGGTCAACCTGGGCCTCACCTACCAGCTGGCGATGCTCGAGGCGGAGCGCTGCATCCAGTGCCCCAAGCCGTTCTGCGTCGACGGCTGTCCGGTCCGGGTCAACATCCCGAACTTCATCAAGCTCATGCGCGACGGCGATATGGCGGCAGCCGCGGCGAGCCTGCTCGACGACAACGCGCTGCCCTGCGTCACCGGTCGGGTCTGCCCGCAGGAGACGCAGTGCGAGGGTGTGTGCGTCCGGGCCAAGAAGGGCAACCCGGTCGCCATCGGCTATCTCGAGCGCTACGTCGCCGACTGGGCGATGGACCACCCCGCCGAGATGGCGGAACGTCGCAAGCCTGCCAGCAGCGGGCGCAAGGTCGGCATTGTCGGCTCCGGACCGGCCGGCCTGACCGCAGCCGGGGAGCTGGTTCGCAAGGGCCACGACGTCACGGTGTTCGAGGCGTTCCACGCGCCCGGCGGGGTGCTCATCTACGGCATCCCCGAGTTCCGCCTGCCCAAGGACATCGTCCAGGCCGAGGTCGACCGGCTCAAGAGCGAAGGCGTCAAGGTCGAGCTCGACGCCATCATCGGCCGGACATACACGATCCCCGAGCTGCGCGAGGAGTACGACGCGCTGTTCCTCGCGGTGGGTGCCGGGCTGCCGGTGTTCATGAACGTTCCCGGCGAGAACTTCAAGGGCGTGTACTCGGCCAATGAGTACCTGACGCGGGTCAACCTGATGGGCGCCTGGAACCCGGACTCCGAGACCCCCATCCTCCACGGCCAGCGTGTCGTGGTGGTCGGCGGCGGCAACGTGGCCATGGACTCGGTGCGGACGGCAAAGCGTCTGGGCGCCACCGAGGCGACGATCGTCTACCGCCGCTCGGCGGACGAGCTGCCCGCCCGCGCCGAGGAGGTCCACCACGCCAAGGACGAGGGCGTGGTGTTCCACTACCTGGCCGCGCCGGTCGAGGTCCTGGGCAGCGAGGACCGCTGGGTCACCGGCCTCAAGTGCGTCCAGATGGAGCTGGGCGAGCCCGACGCCTCGGGTCGTCGCCGGCCGACGCCGATCCCGGGCTCGGAGTTCACCATCGACTGCGACCTGGTGGTCGTGGCGATCGGTACCAGGGCCAACCCGCTGCTGACCGGCAGCGCGCCCGGCCTCGACGTCAATGAGTGGGGGTACCTGATCACCGACGAGCACGGGATGACGAGCATGCCGGGCGTGTTCGCGGGCGGCGACATCGTCCGCGGTGCAGCCACCGTGATCCTCGCCATGGGCGACGGCAAGCGCACCGCCGCAGCGATCGACAGCTGGCTCAACGGGATCTGGCCGCCGGAGCCGGATGAGGAGGGCGAAGCCACCCCGAAGGCGAAGCGAAAGGAGGCGGCCGTCACCGCCTGACGCCGCCCCTACCGCCTGACGCCGCCCCTCGGGCCCGCGCGCGGGTCACCGGCGCCGACATGGATGGGCGCGGCCGCCAGCCTTCCGTGCACGACGACCGCGCCCTCTGCACGATCGTCGAGGACGCCGGTCGGCGTCGCCATGACCCGCTAGTCCCGATCGGTGCTGGCTCGCACCGGACCCGCCGCCGACCGCCATCGGCAGCCAGCGAGGCGTCCCGTCATCCGTCGACTCAGATCCCCGTCAGCAACCCATGCGCTTTCAGGCTGGCCGGCCCGGAGGCTGGCTGCCGTCGCCGCTGTCTGGTGTCCCGCGATGGGAGGCAGCGGCGCGAACCTCAGGGACGCGCCACGGCCATTCGGTCGAGGATCAGACGCTTCACCCCTTCGAGCGGAACGCGCTCCTGGGTCATCGAGTCCCGGTCGCGGACCGTGACGGCGCCGTCCTCGAGCGAATCGACATCCACGGTCACGCACCACGGCGTGCCGATCTCGTCCTGGCGCCGGTAGAGCTTGCCGATCGCGGCCGTGTCGTCGTACACGGCCATCAGGTCTCGCTTGAGGTCTGCCAGCAGGCGATGACAGGTCTCGACGATCTCGGGACGCTTCTTGAGCAGCGGCAGGACCGCCACCTTGTACGGCGCGAGCTCCGGATGGATGCCCAGCACCACTCGTTTCTCGCCCCGGACCTCCTCCTCGCGGTAGGCGTCGATGAGGAACGTGAACGCGGCCCGGTCGGCGCCCGCGGCCGTCTCGACGATCCACGGGATGAAGTGCTCGCCACTCGCCTGGTCGAAGTACTCGAGGTTCTCGCCCGACGCCTTCGCATGGTTGCCGAGGTCGAAGTCGCCCCGGTTGTGGATCCCCTCGAGCTCCTTCCAGCCGAAAGGAAAGCGGTATTCGATGTCGATCGCCTTCTTCGCGTAGTGGGCGAGCTCGTCGGGCGCGTGCTCCCGGAACCGCAGCCGCTCCGGCGTCGCGCCGTAGGCCTCGTACCAGGCGCGTCGCCGGGGCAGCCATGCCCCGAAGGCTTCGGTCGCAGCCTCGCCCGGGCGCACGAAGTACTGCATCTCCATCTGTTCGAACTCGCGCATCCGGAACACGAAGTTGCCGGGGCTGATCTCGTTGCGGAAGCTCTTGCCGATCTGGGCGATGCCGAACGGGATCTTCTTGCGCGAGCTCTGCTGGACGTTCTTGAAGTTGACGTAGCTGCCCTGCGCCGTCTCGGGCCGGAAGTAGACGACCGAGGCGTCGTCCTCGACCGGACCCATGTGGCTGGTGAACATCAGGTTGAAGCGACGGGGCGGCGACAGCGGGCCTCCGTCGTTGGGACACGCGAGGCCGAGGCGCGACACGATCGTCTCGTCGCGCAGCTCGGTGGCCGACAGGTCCTCCGCACCCGGCAGCTCGTCGAGGCGGTAGCGCCGGTGGCAGGTCGAGCACTCGACGAGCGGATCGCTGAACGATCCGACGTGCCCTGACGTGACCCAGACCTGGGGGTGCATCAGGATCCCGGCGTCGAGTCCCACGATGTCGTCGCGGTCCTGGACCATCGTCCGCCACCAGGCACGCTTGACGTTGTTCTTGAGCTCGACGCCCAGGGGCCCGTAGTCCCACACGGCGTTGATGCCGCCGTAGATCTCGGACGACGGGAAGATGAAGCCGCGCCGCTTGGACAGCGACACGATCGTGTCCAGGTTGGCGACGGCGGGCGCGACAGCGTTCGAATCGGGGTCGAGGGTCGTCAAGGGTAGTCTCCGCTGATACGCGACCGTGGCATGGCCGCGCGGGAAGGTGATCCTATCAGCCGTGCCGGTGCCGCCGCGTCACTCGGTTCCGGCGGCCGGCCCAACCCGTGCGCCCTCGACGCCATGTACAGGGCGCGGGCGAGGATGCTGCGCCAGGTCCGGGGCGGCCAGCGCTTGGCGAGCGCGATGGCGAGCACGTCGTCGCTGGCGGCCTCGTTGCGCTCGATGTTCAGATGGCGCGGCACCTTCATCGAGCACGACAGAACCTGGAGCGCGACCCGGCCTCGATCATCCGCGGGACGTCCACGTGCCCGCGATCGGCGTGGGTCAGGAGATCGCGGCCAAACAGCAGTGAGTCCGCGTGGAGGTCGGTCACCCGGAGGGTGGCGTGCAGCTCGCGCGCCCGGTCCGAGACGGGCGTGGACGGCGCGGCAGGTGTCGGGTTGTGCTTCCGCTCCGTTCGCGCGACCACTGCGTCCAGCGCAGGACCGGCCGCCGCCAAGGAGCCGACGGCCATCGCGCTCGCGGCCAGGGTCGCACGGACACCACCGGCAGCCTCATGCTCCGAACGCGACCCCGCGGGTGGGCCGGATCCGGACCGGGACGTTGTAGATGGTCGCCATCTCCTCGGGCGAGCTGAGCGTCTCGACGATCTGCTCGCCGTACTTGGCCAGATAGGCCGCGTGCTCGGGGACGGGCGGCGTCGATGCGTCGATCCGGGCCTCGCCCTCGACGATCACGACGTCATTGCCATGGTCGTCGCTGTTGAGGTGCAGGGATACCCGAGGGTTGGCGGCGATGTTGAGGTTACGTCGCGCGCGGCGGTCGCTGTAGATCAGGATCTCGGTGGGTTCGCCGTCGCCCGCCTCGTCCCACAGGAACCAGATCGGGAACGTCTGCGGTTGACCGGCGGCAGTGACGGTCGTGAACCAGCCGATCATGTCCGTGCGCAGCCGCTCGAGCGCATGCCCGTCGGCGTCGCTGTCGGAGTCGAACACCATCGAAGGACCCTCCCTCAGGCCGGCGCCGACGTGGCACCGGACGAAGCCCCGGACGTGGCACCGGACGAAGCCCCGGATGTCGCGCGAACCTCGTCGAGGAACGCAAGCGATCGCGCGTCCCGCTCCAGCGCGAAGCGCATGAAGTCCCGCATCGCCGCCTCGACCTCGCGCTCGACCTCCACCGACAGGCGCAGGGCGGCGATCGCCTCGACGTCCATCCGCTGGTAGGCCTTGAGCAGCTTCAGCCCGTCGAGCGACAGGGCGGCTCGATCCACCGGCGGCCCCGGACATCGATGGCACACGACGCCGCCCAGCGGTGGGATCCACCGGAAGGTCTCGCTCGCATCCAGCATCCGGTCGCACTCCACGCACCGGTCGACCTCGGGACGCTGCCCAAGCTCGTCAGCGAGATGCATCTCGTACCAGCGGGCGACCCGCCCGGGTGCCATCCCCGCGTCGAGCAACTCGTACGCGCGCCGCAGCAAAGCGTACAGGGGCTCCGCGGCGTGGCGCTCCTCGAGCGAGCGATCGGCGAGCTCCGCCAGGTACCAGGCGGTGGCTGTGCTCTCGAGCCGGTCGCGCAGGGCCAGCCAGGCGTGCCCGACGCGGACCTCGGTCACGACATCGAACGTCCGACCACGAGCCAGCGCGACGTTGAGCTCGGCGAACGGCTCGAGCGAGCCACCGAGGCGGGACGCCGGCCGGCGGATGCCCTTGGCAATCGCCTTGAGCTTGCCGTAGCCGGGGGTGATCAGGGTCAGCACGCGATCGGCCTCGCCCAGGTCGAATCGCGACAGCACGATCGCGTCGGTGACGTAACGGCGAGGCGCAGGCACGACCCGACGGTACCACTCTGGCTCCGGCCGGAGACGATTGCCAACAGGCTACTTTTCGCGGACACGTTTGCGTCCGGAGCCGGTACACTGCGGGGCGATGACCGTGACCTCCAACCTCGACCTCGACATGGGCGTCCTCCTCGCCGACACGGAGGCGGAGATCCTGCGCGTCGTCCGGGACCACGACGCGTCCACGGCCGGTGTGTACGAGATGATCCGCTACCACCTCGGGCTGGACAGCTCGGACAACGCGCGCGGCAAGCGAATCCGGCCGCTGCTGGGGCTGCTCGCGTATGCCTCGATCGCCGGCGACCATCGCGCGGCGCTGCCGGGCGCGGCCGCGGTCGAGCTCGGCCACAACTTCAGCCTGGTCCACGACGACATCGAGGACGGCGATACCGAGCGCCGCCACCGGGCGACGCTGTGGACGATCCATGGCGTACCGCAGGCGATCAACACCGGCGACCTCATCTTCAGCCTGTCGCGCATCGCCCTCCACCGGCTGACGGACCTCGGCTTCAGCGACGCGAAGGTCCTGCGCCTGATGCGGCTGTACGACGAGACCTGCGTCCTGCTGTGCGAGGGCCAGTACATCGACATCGCGAGCTCGGCATCGGACGCGCCGATGACGGTGGACCTGTACTTCGACATGATCGGCCGCAAGACAGCCGCCCTGATCTCGGCCTCGATCGAGGCGGGAGCCCTGCTGGCCACCGACGACGAGGACGTGATCGCCGGCTACCGGCGGTTCGGCTGGGCCCTCGGCCTGGCGTTCCAGCTCAACGACGACCTGCTGGGGATCTGGGGCCAGGAGCGGCAGACCGGCAAGGTTCCGACCGACGTCGTGCGCCACAAGAAGACGTTGCCGGTCCTGTACGCCTTCGAGCACGCCACGCCCGCGGACCGCGATCGCCTGGCCGTGCTCTACACCGCGGGCGACCCGGCATCGACGGACGTGACCGAGATCGTCGCCATCCTCGAGCGCTCGGGGGCGCGGGAGTTCACCCGCGCCGAGGCCATCCGCCACCGGGACGAGGCCCTCGCGGAGCTCGACGCGCTGACCGTCGTCGGCGCGGACTCCCGCGAGCAGCTGCGCGGAATCATCATCGGGGTGATCAGCGCCTGACGGCCCTGCCGGTCGGTGGACCGGGGCTGCCGCTCCCCTCCCCTACGCCTGGTCCTCGGTCGCCGTCTCGTCATCCGGGTCGTGCTCTCGCACGACCAGCACCTTGCCTACTCTCCGGCCGTCGGTCGACTCCACGGTGAGCCGCAGGCCGTCCACCGTGACCTCGTCGCCCGGGCTGGGGATCCCACCGACCCGGTGATAGACGAGGCCGCCGACGGTGTCGTACTCGTCCTCGTCCTCGAGCTGGATCTTGAGGTCCCAGACGTCCAGCAGATCGTCGACCGACGCTCGGCCGTCGACCCGCGCCCGATCGTCGTCCAGCCGCTCGACCAGTGGCTCCTCGACGTCGTACTCGTCCTGGATCTCGCCCACGATCTCTTCGAGCAGGTCCTCGATCGTCACCAGGCCCGCGGTCCCGCCGTACTCGTCGAGCACGATCGCGATGTGGACCTTGCGGCGCTGGAACTCGTGCAGCAGATCGTCGATGGACATCGACTCGGGCACGAACACCGGCGTCCGCAGCAGATGAGCCAGATCCGGCCGGTCGTCGGCGTGCGACTTCAGGAACGGCAGCAGATCCTTCGCGTACAGGATCCCGACCACCTCGTCCACGGACGTCTCGTAGACGGGGACGCGCGAGTGCCCCTCCGCGATCAGGATGTCGATCGCCTCGTCGAACGTCGCCGAGCTGGGCAGGGCGACGATGGCCGTCCGGGGCACCATGACCTCGTGGAGGCGCCGCTCGCCGAGCTCGATGACCGCGTTGATCATCTGCTCCTCCTCGGCCTCGAGGATCCCCTGCTCGCCGCCGCGCTCGACGATCAGGCGCAGCTCCTCGGCGCTGATCTGGGCCTCCGAGGTGACCTCGGCGCCGAACCGGCGGGCGACCCAGGCGGTGACCTCCGTGAGGAACGCGACCAGCGGGCCGAACAGCCGCCCCAGCAGGTCGAGCGGTCCCGACAGCGTGAGCGCGAGCCGCTCGTTGTACGCGAGGGCCAGCGTCTTGGGCACCAGCTCGGCGAACACGATCGTGAACAGCGCGAGCACGACGGTGACGATGAGCAGCGATGTCCCGTCCGCGGTGGACCGGTCCATGCCGACCCCGGCCAGCGCCTCGGCCAGGCCCTTGGCCAGGCTCACGGCGGCGAACGCGGACGCGAGGAACCCGATGAAGGTCAGGCCCAACTGGCAGACCGCGAGGAACCGGCCCGGATTCTCGAGCAGCCGCTTGAGGCGCCGTGCGCCAGGCCGGCCCTCGTCCACGAGCTGCTCGACCCGGCTACGCCGGATCGAGACGAGGGCGATCTCGGACGCGACGAAGAACGCCTCGAACAACGTCAGGACGAGCAGGAACAGCAGGGCGCCGACGGGGATGCTCACGCCTCGCCGTCACCTGCGGGCGAGGTGTCCGGAACCGGCCCACCGGCGGGTGCCTGCGGCGCGGAGGATGCGCGTTCCGGTGCCCGCGGCGCGGCGGCTGGACCCGCCGGCGTCTGCGGCTCGGCCGGCCGCGGTTCGCGGATCCGCGCCGGGACGCCCACGACCAGCTTGCCCGGCGGCACATCCCGCGTGACGACGGCACCGGCGCCCGTCTTTGACCCCGCGCCCAGGGTCACCGGCGCGCGGAGCATCGTGTCCACGCCCAGGAAGACCCCCTCCCCGATCGTCGTCCGGTGCTTGTGGACGCCGTCGTAGTTGGCGGTGATCGTCCCGGCCCCAACGTTGGTGTCCGCGCCCACGTCGGCGTCACCCAGGTAACTCGTGTGATGCTGGCGGACGTGCTCGTCGAGACGGCTGTTCTTGAGCTCCGCGTAGTTGCCGATCTCGGATCGGCGGCCGACGTGGACGCCCGGTCGTAGGTGACTGAACGGACCGATGGTGACCTCCTCCTCCACCTCGGAGCGCTCGATCACGCTGGCCCAGACCAGACAGTCGGCGCCGATCATGGAATCGATGATCTGCGACCCGGCCGCGATCCGGGTGCGCTCGCCGACGCGGGTGTGGCCGCGGAGGATCACGTTGGGCTCGAGGACGACGTCTCGCGCGAGCTCGACCGCGTGGTCGAGGTACACCGTGGACGGGTCGATCATCGTGACCCCGTCCCGCATCCAGCGGTCGTTGAGCTCGACCCGCATGTCCCACTCGGCACGGGCGAGCTGGGCCCGGTCGTTGATACCGGTCAGCCGGCCGTCGTCCTCGACGTCGAGTGCCGCAACGATCCGCCCGTCCTCGCGGGCGAGCGCGACCAGCTCGGTGAGGTATACCTCGCCCGTCGCCGGCGAGGGTCGGAGGCTGACGATCCGCCGGCGCAGCCAGGCTGCGTCGAACGCATAGAGACCGGCGTTGATCTCGCTGAGCCGGCGCTCCTCGTTGGTCGCGTCCTTCTCCTCCACGATCCGATCGACCGTGCCGCCCTCGCGGCGGACGACCCGTCCCAGTCCCGACGGGTCGAGCGCGTCGACGACGACCAGCGATATCGCGGCGTGGTCCAAGGCACGGGCCTCGATCAGCGCGGTCAGCAGGTCGGCACCGACCAGCGGCACGTCGCCCGACAGCACGAGAATCTCCTCGACCTCCTCCGGGATCGCCTCCACAGCCACCCGGAGCGCGTCCCCGGTTCCCTTCGGCTCGGCCTGCACGACCGTGTCGGCCATGCTCGCGACGACCTGCGCGACGTCTCCGCGAACGCCCGTTGCGACCGGCGGGCAGACCACGATCGGGCGCGATGTCGTGGCGGCCACGGCGGCCTCGAGGACGTACCCGATCATCGGGCGCCCGCAGACCGGATGGAGCACCTTGGGCAGCGCCGATCGCATCCGGGTGCCGAGCCCTGCAGCGAGGACCACGGCCGCGGTTCGATGCCCGGAGGGCCCGGGACTTGAGGGCGTCACTGGGCCGGGCGTCCGGTGGCTCGCGTCGATGGCACCGTGGGTGGTGCGTCGCTGGCGGCGCCCGAGGGAGGGAGCGGGTTGGTCATCGCAGGCGCGCCGATTCTGGGGTTGGCCCGGCAGGGGTGTCAACCGGCCCGATCATCCCCCGCGCGGTCACCGATCCGCCCGGCGTGCGATCGCCTCGATCTCGACCAGCCCCGCCTTGGGCAACGCCGCAACCTGGACCGTCGATCGTGCCGGCGGCGGGTCGGGCATGTGGCGCGCGTAGACGGCGTTGACGGCGGCAAAGTCGCCCATGTCGGCGAGGAAGATCGTCGTCTTGAGCACGTCGGCCAGGGTGAGCCCGGCCGCGTCGAGAACGGCTGCCAGGTTGCGCAGCGCACGATCGGCCTGAGCCTCGACGCCCCCGGCCAGCTCGCCCGTCTCGGGGTCGAGCCCCAACTGGCCGCTGCAGAACACCAGGCCGTCGGTGGCGACCGCCTGGCTATAGGGACCGATGGCGGCCGGGGCGCTGGCCGTCGAGATGGACTGGCGTGTCATCCTTTCCTCCGAGCTGCTTGGATGCCGGCGACGATCCGGGTCGCGGCGACGAACGGTGGCCTCGGGCCGGGGGCTGGCAGCTTTCCGTCGGTGATCGCGCTCCTCACCCGATCGGCGGCGGTCACGGCCTCCCCGTATGAAGGATAGAGGGCCCAATGGGTCGGCCCGGACCCGGACAGGCCGACGGGACGGCCAAGCAGGCGCAGCAGCGCCCGCTTGAATGGCACCAGCCGGGGTTCGAGCACCGCCGCGGCGGGCGCGAGGTCGTTGGCGGCAGCCAGCACCGAGGCGCGGGCCAGGAGATCGGTGACCCGCAGCCCGGAGCGGAGCTCGGCCGCCAGGTGTTCGGACGCGAGCCTGGCGGCGCCTCCGGCGCCTCGTGCACCGGCGTCCCAGGCCTGGAATGCCGCCGGCGTCGAGATCCCCACTGCGGGCGTCACCAGGAGCAGCCCCGGACGATCGGGTGCACCGTTCGTGGCCACGTCGCCATCCACGCCGGCCCCGCCAACGTTGCCGTTCGCGCTGTTCGCGCCGGTCCCGGCACCGGCATCCCGGAGCCACGCGAGCCCGGTCAGCCGCTCGCCCCTCCCCTCGACCAGCGCCGGACCGCCGGCGAGGAAGAAGGGCACGTCCGATCCCAGCTCGGCCGCCAGCCTCACCCGTGCCTCCCCATCGAGCTCGATGGCCCAGGCCTCGAACGCGGCATCGGCCGCGGCTGCGGCGTCCGAGGAGCCGCCCGCGAGGCCGGACGCGATCGGGATCCGCTTCTCGAGGCGGGCGGCCAGCGGTGGCGGCGCATCGGGCCGGCCCGATGCCGACCGAGCGAGGCGGCGCGCGGCGGCGAACGCGCGAAGCACGAGGTTTTCAGAGGCAGGCCCCGGATCGAACCCGACGATGTGGAGCGAATCGGACGAGCCCGGCGGGGCGAGCGAGACCGAGAGCCGGTCCGCCAGGTCGAGCGGCACCATGATGCTGTGCAGGTCGTGGAACCCGTCGGGACGCAGACCCAGCACGGCCAGCGTCAGGTTCACCTTGGCGGGTGCGAGCCGGATCACCGGGGAGAGGCGTCGCAGCGGGTCGGGCGCTGCCCCTTCGGTCGCCATCACCTGCCGGCCGGCAGCGGGCCCAGCGCCTCAGCCAACGCGATCCATTCGCCCACGGCCACGGTCTGCGGGCGCCGGTCCCGGGCGATCCCGACCGTGGCGAGCGCCGTATCAACGCGATCCGGCTCGACCGGCAGCTGGCGGACCAGCACGTTGTGGAGCATCTTGCGACGCTCGCGGAAGGCGGCCTGCACGATCCGCCACAGGTGGTCCTCGGACTCGGCGTCGAGCCGATCCTCGACAGCGAACGGCTCCAGCACGAGGACCGCCGAATCCACCTTGGGTGCCGGCTCGAAGGCCTCCCGCGAGACCCGGAACGCCACCCTCGCCCGGGCGTGGTACTGGACGAACACCGACAGGTACGACATGTCGCCGGGCGCGGCGGCCACGCGCTCGGCCACCTCCCGCTGGACCATCAGCACCAGGCGGCTCGCCCGCGGCGGGCTGCCCAGCAGCCGGTGAAGGACCGGGCTCGTGATGTGGTAGGGAAGATTGGCCACGACGTCGTACGGCGGCGGGACCATCCCCGTCAGGTCCTGGTCGAGCGCGTCGCCCTCGACCAGGTGGAGGCGATCGTCGTCGATCTCCGCGGCGAACCGCTCCCGAAGGATGGCCACGAGTCCCCGATCCAGCTCCACCGAGGTCACGCGCGCGCCCGCGGCGAGCAGCCCGCCGGTCAGGAACCCGAGGCCCGGTCCGATCTCGAGCACGCCTCGCTCCGCCACCGGCTCGGCCTCGCGCAGGATCCCCTCGAGCACGTCCACGTCGGCCAGGAAGTTCTGGCTCAGGTTGTGGCGCGCCCTCAGGCCGGCCTCCCGAAGGGTCCGCCTGACGAACAGCGGATCCAATCGGAGCTCGGTGGCGCCGCGACCAGTGCTCACCGGGCGAGCGGCAGCGAGGGCCGCGCATCGAGGTCGAGCCCCGCGCGGACGCCGGCCGCCAGCCTTCGGGCGCCGGCGGCGCCGATCATCGCGCCGTTGTCCGTGCACAGGCTCGGGCGCGGGATCACCAGCGCCAGGCCGCGCGCCTCCGCCTCGCCCGAGATCCGTGCCCGCAGCGCGGCGTTGGCCGCCACGCCGCCGCCCAGCAGGATGCCCCGGGCCCCGGTCGCCTCGGCGGCCCGCACCGTCTTGCTCGTGAGCACGTCGACCACCGAATCCTGGAACCCCCAGGCGAGCTCGGCCACCAACGTGTCGGGCAGGGTGCCGACGGACTCGTCCGATGGCAGCCCTTCGTCGGCGCGCGCCCGGGCGATGATCCTGCGGGCCGCGGTCTTGAGACCCGAGAAGCTGAGGTCGTACGTGTCGCCCATCCACGCTCGCGGGAAGACGCGATCGCGGGCCACCGCGCCGTCTGCAGCACGCGAGATCGCCGGGCCGCCCGGATACCCGAGGCCCAGCAGGCGGCCCACCTTGTCGAACGCCTCGCCGGCCGCATCGTCCACCGTCTGACCCAGCAGCCGGTAGGTCAGGTGGTCGCGCATCTCGACCAGGAACGTGTGACCGCCGGAGACGACCAGGCCGACCAGCGGAAACGGCGGCGACTCCCGCTCCGCTTCTCCCGGGTCGAGCAGCCAGCCCGCGTAGACGTGACCCTCCAGGTGGTTCACCGGCACCAGCGGCTTGCCGTGCGCCCAGGCCACGGCCTTCGCCGCGTTGATGCCCACCAGCAGCGAGCCGGCCAGGCCCGGGCCGTACGTGACCGCGACGGCATCAACGTCCTTCAGGGAGGCGCCCGCCGTCGACAGCGCCTCGTCCATGACCGGGACGATCCAGCGCAGGTGAGCGCGCGCGGCGACCTCGGGCACGATCCCGCCCGTCGGGGCGTGCAGCGCGATCTGGCTGGCCACCACGTTGGCGTGGATCCGGCGCCCGTCCTCCACCACGGCGACACCGGTCTCGTCGCAGCTCGATTCGACCGCAAGCAGCAGGGGGCCGGTCATCGCGCTCCGCCGCCGGTCGACGGCGCCTTGTGGGAAGGACGACCGGTGGCGCCATTGACCGGCTTGGCATCGACGGCGGGGTCGGCCGCCTGGGTGCCGGCGGAGGGCTGCGCACCGACGGGGGGCTGGGCACCGACGACCTCCGTGGCTTCGGCCCCATCGGTGGATGCCGGCAGCGATGGCGGTGGTGCCGCATCGATCGCTGCCCGCAGGCCCGCGATCCGCTCTCGCATGGTGGCTCCCGCGAGTGGCTCGGTGGTCATGATCAGCGCATCCTCCCCGTTATCGGTGTAGTAGCGGGGACGGATTCCGACCGGCCGGAAGCCGTACTTCTCGTACAGGCGCCGCGCCGGCAGGTTCGACAGCCGGACCTCGAGCGTCGCCTCGCGGGCGCGCCGGTCCGCCGACAGGTCGAGGAGCGCGAGCAGCAGCCGTTCAGCGATCTTCTGCCGACGGTATCTCGGGTGGACGGCGAAGGTGGTGATATGAGCCTCGTCGACCATGAGCCAGATGCCGCCGTAGGCGACGATCTCGTCGCGCACGACCGCCACCAGGTAGTGGGCGAGCCGGTTGGAGGCGAGCTCCTGGCGGTAGGCCTGCGGGGGCCAGGGCGTGCTGAACGAGGCGCGCTCGATGCGCTGGACCGAGGGCAGGTCGTCAAAGATCATCGGCCGGATCCTGAGCACGGCACCTCCGCTCACGTTCCGCCGCCGACCCCGGTGACCTCGACCGCGGCCTCGGGGACCTGCGCCCGGACGCCGCGAGGCAGGGTCACGTATTCGGGGACGAGCAGCGCGAGGTCATCGGAATCGCCGCACCCCAGGCGGGCCGCACCCGCTCGCAGCAGCGCGGCGCCGAGGCCGGTGAGAGCGACCGCGCCGAGCGCCGAGGACGCGTCCGGCGCTCGCCCGTCGAGATCGACGGCCACCAGCCGCTCGTCCGGCAACAGCCCCGGGTCGGAGCCCCCGGCAACGATCCGTGGCCGCTGCCCTGGCCTCGAGAGCACCGTGTCGGATGGACCCGCCGGCTGCATGAGGACGAGCCCACGCCCTGCCGCGTCGGAGGCTGCCCCGTCGGATGCGGCGCCGGCGGCAGCCGGGGCCGCGGCCAGCAGCGCCTCGCTCGTCGCCACCCCAACCACCGGCAGGCCCAGTGCGTAGGCCAGGCCCTTGACCGTAGCCAGACCCACCCGCAACCCGGTGAACGCACCGGGCCCGGTGCCCACCACGAGCCCGCCGAGCGCCGACGGCCGCACCTTCCGGTCCCGCAGCAGCTCCTCGATCCCGGGCAGCAGCTCCTCGCCATGGCGGTATCCGGCGACCCAGCTTCGCTCGGCCAGCACCGTTCCATCGGGCTCTCCGAGCGCGATCACGGCGTGCGTGGTGGCGGTGTCCACCGCGAGCAGCGGACCCTCCAGGGCAGCGGGCGGGGTCACGCCGCAGCCTCGAGATAGCGGCGATACCCGTCGTCGGCGATGCGCAGCGCGATCCGGCGGGGGTCGTCGCCCGTGCCGTCGATGATCACGTCGAGCCGCGATCGGGGCAGCGCCGCCCCCAGCCGCTCGGCCCACTCCACGATCGCGACCCCGGCACCCTGGCGCTCGTCGAGCAGGCCGCCGGCAAGCGCATCGGCAGCGTCGTCGAGCCGGTACAGGTCGAGATGGAACAACGGCAGGCGGCCGGGATACTCGGCCATCAGGACGAACGTGGGCGAGTTCACGGTCTCGGTGACGCCGAGCCCCGCCGCGAAGCCCTTGGCGAACTGGGTCTTGCCGGCTCCGAGCTCGCCCACCAGGCAGACGAGATCGCCCGCGCGCGCGGCGGAGGCCATGCGGGCGGCCAGCACCCGCGTCTCCCGCGCGTCGCGCGTCGTGACCAGGTGCTCATGGATCGGGTGTCCGGACATCGGTTCGAGGGTAGCCGAACGGCCCGGTCACCGCGTCGCCTGTGGCCAGGCGAGCCGCTCGAGATCACCGATCGGAACGGGGTGCGGCGGCTCGCTGTCGAGGGCGACGAGCATCGCCTCGAGCTGGACCCCGCTGCCGAACCGGTGCATCCCGGCCGGCCCCATCACCCGTCCCTCGGCACCGGCGCCGGGTCCCGAGCGGATGCGAACCCAGGCGGGATCGATCTCCGGCAGCTCGATCCCGGCAGGATCGAACACGAGGCCCGGAGGGTCCATCACCAACCCCACGTCGCGACCCGCCAGGCGGGCGAGTAGGGTGGCGACCGGGCTGGGGATCCGCCGCCGGACCGCCCCGTCGAGGGCGATCACAGCGAAGGGCGGGGCGGCATGCAGCGAGGCCCGCTGGCGTCGCTCCGACGCCCGGAAGTCGCGCAGGTCCTTGCCCGACAGCGACGCCACGACGATCCCCCGGACACCCATCGCCCGTGCCCTGGTCAGCGCCTCGGCATCGATCCGGGCACCCACCACCAGGACGCTTCCGGCGCGCCCGACATCGATCCCGCCGGGACGGAGCTCCCCGAACGGGTCCGTCGCCAGCTCGAGACGACCGTGCGCCGGGACGCCGGCGGCGAGCGCGCCGCGGACCGCGAGCCCCTCGGTGCGGACCACGATCTCCGTCCCCGGCACCACGCTCGCGACCATCCCGGCGATCGGGGCCTCGACCGGATCCCGGCGCTCGCCGGTGATCATCCGCCATCGATCCCGCCGCCCGGGAATGGGTGCCAGCAGCTCGCCTTCGCCGCCCGAGACGTGACGGTGGATCCGGGATGTGACCACGGGCGTCCAGCGGCGCCCGGTGGCCGGCCCGGCCTCGCCTCCCCCGGTCGCATCACCTCTCGTACCCGCGGCTGCGCCGGTCCCGGGGCCTGTGGCCGAGCGCGTCGCGGAGCCCGTCGCGACGCCTGGCGGCGAGGAGATCACGACCTCCTCGATCCGACGGTCGCGCAACCGCTCGAACAGCGCGTCGCCAGGCTGTACGTGGTCGCCGGCGTCGACCAACGGGCGATCGCCGGGCAGCATCACGAAGCGCACGGCGAGATCGCGATCGGCGATCGGGCGCTCCGGAACCTCCGCCAGCCAGTCGGCCACCTGTGTCATGGCGCGGCCGCCGGCCACACGACCTGCTCCCAGGCGATCAGCACGTCGCGGCGTCGCTCCGGCCGCTCCGGCAACCGCAGCGGGACGTCGCGCAGGTCGACCAGCAGCCCGGCAACGCCACCGGCGATCTCCGCCGCCGCGCGCCGGGTGCGGAACCCGAGGTCCAGCGCGTCGCGCAGCTCGAGCTCGGCGATCGCCCGCTCCCCGGGCGCCAGCTCGATTCGCTCGATGCCTCCGGGTACCAGGTCGACACTGGTGTCCGAGGTCGCCCGATGCAGGACGAGCCGACCAGCCGACCGACCGGGGCGGAGCCCGGCCGGCATGACCACGCTACCCAGCGGGGCGACCAGCTCGTCGCGCAGGTCGGTCATCACCTGGCGCCGCTCGTCCGGGTCGGCGATCGTGCCCAGCGGCGCGAGGAGCCGCGCGTGGTCGACCCCAAGGGCGCGGATCCCTGGCCGCCGCAGAGCGTCGGCCAGGGCCAGCGCCGTCACCGGCGCCGGCACGACGGACCACACGCCGCCCACCGCGACAGTGACGCCCGGCGGCCGG
>Ga0307446_1000014_pt1 | contig 49015 bp, 31 predicted proteins | sample SalMarSW160320MG_FD_202141 | JGI IMG/M metagenome (GOLD analysis project Ga0307446, IMG submission 202141) | Salt marsh sediment microbial communities from the Plum Island Ecosystem LTER, Massachusetts, United States - SW1603-20 | ecosystem: Environmental > Aquatic > Marine > Intertidal zone >... | reverse complement strand
CGAAAATGCCAAGAATTATATAAAGGTTACTTCTTATAGATCCGAAGAAGAAAAAATGGGTGTTGTGATTCAGAAGATGGTTGGAAACACACACAAGAATAGATTTTATCCGGATATTAGTGGAGTTTCGAAATCGTATAACTTTTATCCTTTGCCTCCGCAAAAATCCCAGGATGGAGTAGCTTCGGTTGCACTCGGTCTTGGTAAATTAGTAGTTGAAGGCGGAAGTACTGTAAGGTTTTGTCCGAAATATCCTGACGACCTTGTTCAGTTTTACTCTGTGAAAGAAACTTTAAAAAATTCTCAGAAGGATTTTTACGCGCTGCAATTAGATGGCGAAACAAACTTCGGATATATTCCCCACGATGTTCTTGTTAAGAGTTATTCATTGGATGATGCGGAAAAGGATGGTTCATTGCAATATGTTGGTTCAACTTATATTAGTGATAACGATGCAATTTATGATGGATTATCACGTGTAGGTCCGCGGGTTATAACATTTGGACCCGTGCTGAAAAACAAACTCTTTCCTTTCCCGGAAATATTAAATCTTCTGCTTGATATCGGAACATGGGGTATGGGTACCCCCGTAGAAATTGAGTTTGCGATTAATATGAATTCTCCAAACCATAAGCAGGAATTTGGTTTGTTACAAATGCGTCCTTTGGTGATAAGTCATGAAGAGGAACAGCTAAACATTGAAGAGCATAAGGATGAGGAGCTTATTTGTCGTAGCAGCCAGGTACTGGGCAACGGGATAATCAGGGATATCCGGGATATAATTCTTGTGGATTTTCATTTGTTCAAGCGAGCAAAAAGCCGTGATGTTGCAAATGAAGTAGCTGCATTCAATAGTCAGTTAGTGAATGAGAACAAACCGTATCTTTTAATTGGTGTTGGAAGATGGGGCTCACTCGATCCGTGGCTTGGAATACCGGTTACGTGGGAACAAATATCGGGCGCTAAAGCAATAATTGAAACAAGTTTTAAAGAAATGGCTATAGAACCTTCACAGGGATCACATTTCTTCCAAAATATAACTTCATTTATGATTGGTTATTTCACGATTAATACTGCCCACAACAACGGCTTTCTGAATTGGGATTGGCTTCTTTCGGTAAAACCTTATGCTAAAAAAGAATACACAAAACATCTCAGATTTGATCAACCCTTACAACTAAAAATGAACGGACATATTAATAAAGGGATAATCTTGAAACCCGGCGAATAACTAAAGAGCGTTAACAAAATGAATAAACCTTAAAATCATTTTTCCACAAATCAGGGAAGGAGAATTATACATGAAACTTTTTTTTCTTACGGTAACTGCAACTGTAATGATGTTTTGTACTCTCTTTGCACAAACAGATTATTCTGATCTGGATAATAAAAAAGGTACCTCCATGGAGCCGATTCTTGCACGCGCCGAACCTCTTGTTAAAAAAATTGAAGACAAAGAAAACGAAATTGTAAGGATGGAATACGATGTAATATTCGATACAAAATCAACAACACGTACTTTGTACAATGGCTGGACTTACGGAATTGTAGCTTTTGGAGATTATAGGATCAAAGATATCGATATTGCTGTTTACAAGAAATCGAGAGGTGAATGGAAAATTGTTGAAAAGGATGCCGAGAATGATCATGAGGCTACAGTAATTATTAAGCCTTATCGCGACGAAGAATACAAAATTGATATTACTGTATATAAATTCAACAACGACTATACCGCCGGACACTACGGTTTATTAATTTTTCACGAATAATTTTTTATTTGCTTTATTAAGCAAACTCTATCGTTCCACTAAAGCTTCAAACATTAATAAAAATCCTGCTTCAATAAACGGAGCAGGATTCCTGATAAATGCTTATGAGACCAACTTCTTAAAAGATAAAATCTATTTTAGCAGAATCATCTTCTTAGTTTCAACCAGATTTCCGGTTTTAAGTTGATAATAATATATGCCGCTCGCTAATCCCGAGCCATCAAATTCGACCTGGTATTCACCTGCAGGTTTAACCTCATCAATAAGTGTTGTAATTTCATTTCCGACTATATCAAAAACTTTCAGAATCTGCCTACCATTTGTCGGAGACTGCCAGCTAATTTTTGTACTTGGATTAAACGGATTAGGATAGTTTTGTTCAAGTTTAAACTTATTAATTAAACCATTTGGGTCAGCCACTCCTGTCGAAGCTTCAACAGTAACATTACCAGCCATACCGTTTCCACCAGCACTGCCATGATTTACACAATAGTATGGATTCTCTCCGGCAGAAGTAAACACGTGATCATAAACCCACATGCTTGTAGAAGGGCTACCGCTTGTAAAACTACCATCATCGGCAACAACATTGTGATTCCCCCCCACATTTTTCCATCTAACGGTATCTCCTATTTCAACTGTTATATTTTTAGGCGTGAATTCAAAATTCGAAGCCTCAATTACATACACAGTTTGCGAAAAGCTTGTAACCGGCATAAAAACAAACGCCAGGCTAATTACAGTAAAATAAATTCTTCTTTTCATATGATACTCCTTTAAGTTTTTTATTGTTATTTGTTATTAGACTTTAAATGATTTTTTAAAAATCCGTTATTCTGCAAGGTGAAGCACAATGACTAATGACTCGGCTGCCCGCAAAATTTCTTTTCTTAATAGTACTACTTTTCTTAAAAAGATGACAAAATTTTAAAGGGAAAAATCGATCACAAAATAAGTTCTATTGTGGAAATTATGTGATTATTGTTACATAAATATTACAGAAAGGTATCTAAATTATAACAAAGAACTGTTTTTATTGAATAATTCAACGGGAGTAATGATGAAATTACAAACTTCGGGAATTGACCACCTGAATCTTCAGGTTAAAAATCTTAACAAGTCGGTAGATTTCTACAGCAAATTATTTGGCTTCTCAGTTCTCAAGGACCAGCCGGAAGACAAATCAAAGATAATCGGAAATGATAAAGTAAAGCTGTGCTTATATGAGTCTCCTGACTTTAAAGGTTACGAGAAAGACGGATTTTATCACTTTGGACTTCATATAGAAAATTTTGTTGACACGATACAAAAATGTTCTGAAATGAATGTTCAGGTTCTCTATGGTGGTCCTGTTCAGTGGGAAAAATCAAAATCGGTTTATATTAAAGATCCTAACGGCTATGAGATTGAACTAACTGAAGTATTCGGTGGGGGCTTATAAGTCCATACTAAATTTAAGGTGGTTTGTGGTTTCGGGAACAAACCCGCTGATTCATAGTTGAAAAGTTAAATCAGCTAACAAAATACGAGGTGTCAGCCATGCCAGCCATAAAAAATCCAAAAGCAGATCTCAAAGCGCATTACGGACTTTATATTAAAGTAAGTTTCATCTTCTCCATTGCCCTGATGATTGCGGCATTCAAATTCTCTCCTAAAGACATAGAGGCGCCTAAGGTAGTTATTCCGCCACAGGATACTATTCATGTTGATATCACTGCTAACACAGTTCAGAGAAATAAACCTCCGGAATTACCGAAACCACCAAAGATTATTGAAGCAAGTTCGGATGAAATTCCAGATGATCTGATTTTAATCGATACCGATCTCGATATAAATGCAGATGTTTCACCGGTAGGTAACCGTCCAGAATTTCATAAAGTTGATGACAGCGATGAGCCATTTGTTCCTTTTCCAGAGGTACTGCCAGAACCAATTGGCGGTATAAAGACAATCTGGGGAAAAATTCACTATACAGAAATAGCCAAAAAGGCAGGAATTACGGGAACAGTTATAATTGAAGCAGCCATCGACAAAAAAGGAAATGTTATTGATGCAAAAATTGTCCGTGGTATAGGCGGCGGGTTGGATGAAATATCTTTAGAAGCAGTTCGGCAGACAAAATTCAAACCTGGTATGCAGCAAGGAAGACCTGTGAAGGTAAAGATGACAATTCCAATAAAATTTGTTTTGCAATAACATTGAAATTTGATTTGGTTCTGAACCGTTTTTTACATTCAAAACATAGAGCGACTAATTTCACTCTAATATAGAATTAAGTTCGTTTAAACTGCTTAAAAGATAGTCCGGATAAAATTCTTTCAGACTTTCTTTAGTTCTATAACCATATGTTACCCCGCAGGTAATTGAACCGGCATTTTTACCACATAAAATATCGAGCTCTGTATCCCCTACTATCATGGAGCTTTTAGCTTTTACATTCAGTTGTTCACAAACAAACAAAAATGGCTCTGCTGAAGGTTTGTGAGCAATACCATCACGCCTTCCCATTACAAAGTCAAAATACTTGTAAAGATTAAAATGTCTTACAATCCGGTCTGCCTGATCCTGAGACTTTGTGGTAAGTAGTGACACCTTAATATTATTTCTTTCTTTTAATAAACAAAGAGTTTCTTCAACAAAAGGATACGGATCAGAGTCTTCTATAAAATCAAAATAAACTTCTTTATAAATACCGATGAACTCCTCAAAGTCCGGCACATTGATTTTAAGTTCATTAAAGATATCGATGAAATGCAGCCCGATCATTTCATTAAATTTATCTTCCGGCAAACCGGTAGCGATATTGAGTTCAAGTAATGTTTTTAATGTCGCTTTATAAATGGTTTTACTCGATTGGACAAGAGTACCGTCAAGATCAAAACAAATATGTTCAATATTCAAATCTTAAAATCCCTCCCAACAAATTTCTGATAATAAAAAATTCTTATACTGGATTTACAAACAAATTTAAATAAATAATAAAATCAAATATAAAAAATTACAGAAGTACTTGATTTTTAATTAGCAAAAATTGCATTTTGCATTCACAGTCAGATGCTGTGTAGAAAGATTGAATAAATGACTTTATATTTTTATTTTGAAATGAGGAGGCAATTTATTTTTACGTTGTGTCTTGTATTGCCTGCCTGCTTGTAAATTTAACTTTATCGCCATAAATAGTGATTAATTTGCATTAAAAAATAGGTTTTTTAAGGTAAAATTTTTGGTACAATTTTTAATGTATCATCAAACTATCAATCAACAAAAGGAGTCAGCTAAATGAAAAAATCTCATTTGTTCTTTGTGTTTGCTCTATTGCTTACATTCATCGGAATGAACGTATCCGTACTTGCGCAGAATGAACCGGTCTTATATTTCTGTGAAAAGTATGGAAGAAATGGAGAGGAAGGTGTAAGCGATAGATTTACAACAGGTTATATCACTGTAATGGTAAAGTCAGACTATGCTCTGAACTTAGATGACGTTTCTATTCAGTATGACAAGTATAACTTCCGCACAGGAGATTTTGAGTATTACAAGAAATTTGATTTTAATGTACAACCAGATATGAAATATATTTATTTCTCACGCAACGATGAAAGTGATATGGAATTTGAAGATCCAGGGTTCTACAGGGTTTTTCTGCTTGATGACAGAGGCAGAACTGTTACAAGTGCGTTGGTTGAAATAATTCCTTAATCCCCATTGAAATATTTTTAATGAAAGAGCGGTTCATTCAACCGCTCTTTTTTTATAACCTGATTTTGCCTTTTGGGTAACCACCCGGATTAATTAAATTTGTATTTTCTATTCATCAGTAACAATTAGAACATGAACAAATTTGATGTGCTTATTATCGGAGCCGGTCCAATCGGTCTCTCTTGTGGTATAGAAGCAAAGAAAAGAAATATTTCCTATTTAATTCTTGAGAAAGGATGTCTGGTAAACTCCTTGTTTCACTATCCAACGAATATGATTTTCTTTTCAACTTCCGACAGGCTGGAAATTGGCGAAGTACCTTTTGTTTCTCACGGCGATAAACCAAACAGAAGAGAAGCTTTGGAATATTACAGAAGAGCAGCCGATGCATGGAAACTTAATATTCATACTTATGAGGAAGTTACCAGTATTAAAAAAGAGAATTCTGAATTTGTTCTGCAAACCATAAAGCAAAACTATACAGCACGAAATGTTATCATTGCTACAGGATTTTTCGATGAGCCAAATTTGTTAAATATTCCGGGCGAAAAATTACCAAAGGTAAAACATTATTTTGATGAAGCTCATCCTTATGCCTATTTAAAGCTTATCGTTATAGGTGCGGGCAATTCTGCTGTGGATGTCGCGTTGGAAACCTATCGCAGACAATCGGAAGTAACAATGGTAATAAGGGAGGATAAACTTAAAGAAGGTGTGAAATATTGGGTAAGACCGGATATAGAGAATCGAATTAAAGAAGGTAGCATAAAAGCATACTTCAACTCTGAAGTAAGCGAAATCAGGGATAAGGAAGTTGATATTCGAACTCCCGAAGGTTTGAAAACAATTGAGAATGATTTTGTTTTTGCGATGACAGGTTATCATCCCAATTATGATTTCTTGAGAAAAATTGGTCTGGAAATTTCAAATGATGATGATTTGATCCCGATGTTTGACGAAACCACGTTTGAAACGAATATTGAAGGACTTTATTTAGCCGGGGTGATCTGCGGCGGTATGAAAACGGGAAAATGGTTCATAGAAAATTCCCGGTATCATGCTGTAAATATATTCAATCATATGAAAAACGATTCACATTCCTGAATTTTCTCCGTAAGTAAATTGATTGGAAATCCCTGAAAGCTTATTTTTAATATTCTAATTAATATTAATTATTGTCACAATTAATTCTCAGGGAGAAAAGATGTCATCTAAGATTAAAGAATTGTTAGGTAAAGAAGTAGATTCACTGTTGAGTTATAAAGCTAAATTCCCCAAAGATCAGTTGAATCTTCCCGGACCGGATTCTGTAGAAAGAATATTTACTCAGACAGACCGTAATATAAGCGTACTTAAAAACCTTACCTGGATATTAAACACCGGCAGATTAGCCGGTACAGGTTATGTTTCAATACTCCCGGTAGACCAGGGAATCGAACATTCTGCAGGCGCTTCATTTGCACCAAACCCCGCTTATTTTGATCCGGAAAATATTGTAAAGCTCGCAGTTGAGGGTGGATGTAATGCTGTGGCTTCAACTTTGGGTGTACTGGGAATGACAGCCAGAAAATATGCTTATAAAATTCCATACATTGTGAAGATCAATCATAACGAACTACTTACCTATCCAAATAAATTCGATCAGATAATGTTTGCAAGTGTTGAACAGGCTTACGATATGGGTGCGGCTGCAGTTGGTGCAACCATTTATTTCGGTTCAGAAGAGAGTTCGCGGCAAATAGTAGAAGTAAGCCAGGCATTTCAATACGCCCACGAGATGGGAATGGCAACCGTACTTTGGTGTTACCTTCGTAACCCGGAATTCAAAAAAGATAAAGATTATCACGTTTCTGCTGATCTTACAGGACAGGCAAATCATCTTGGTGTAACCATTGAAGCAGATATTATAAAACAAAAACTGCCGGAAAATAACGGTGGGTTTACTGCAATAAAATTTGGGAAAACACATAAAAAAGTTTATGAAGAATTAACAACAGATCATCCGATCGATCTTTGCCGTTACCAGGTTATAAATAATTATATGGGAAGAGCAGGACTCATAAACAGCGGCGGTGCCTCAGGTGCGAACGACTTTGCTGAAGTTGCAAAGACTGCAGTAATTAATAAACGCGCCGGTGGTATGGGATTGATCTCCGGTCGTAAAGCGTTCCAGAGACCAATGAGTGAAGGAGTAAAACTTCTGAACACCATACAGGACGTTTATTTAGACAAAGAAATAACAATAGCTTAAAGAAATATTTAACCCCACTATATTTTCTCTTTAATAAGAGTACGGTGGGGTTTTTTATTTTTAAAAATTATTCCATTTACAAAGCGCTAACGAAGTAAGATCATTTTCTTAGGCAGCAATCTTTTGGAGATATTGAATAGTAAGAACCGAGGCATTAGCATTAACATTTGTAAGAACAGTTCCATTAATTCCAATCGACGCATTCGCTCTTGCATAATCCCTATATCGGGGATCTTTATAATCCGTAAGCAGTTGCCAATCCCATAGAGAAAATCCCGCATAACCTCTTTCAACTGTTCTGTCTAAATTATTCCAACGATTAAGCAGTCTAAATCTTATTTTGGGTGAAGATTCAATATTGAGCTTTGAAATGTCGTGATTAGTCTGGAGCAGCATTAAAAAATGAAAGACGCCATACAAAACTCCAATATCCTCATTAGCTCTTAAGATAATTACCTTTATACCATTAAACTTCAAATTTAAAATGATCAGAACAATTTTAACCGATTTTGAATTCATTTCGATCTTAGATCTTTTCACTTTTGTAAATCAAAATTATTTTATCAATTACAATTTTTTATTTTATATTAATATTTTAAGTATAATCATAATAGAATTTTTCTCCATATAAAAAATACCCGTTTATCCCTGAAAAACAGATGGAATAATAAATGTATTTAACCAGACATCAATATGATCGAAACCAAAGATGGGCTTTAGACGGAAATTTATTGCCTCAAGAATTTAATCTTAAGTTTTTTTTACAATTACCGAAAAATTCCATAGTTGATTTTCTGAAGTCATTCCAGACAAAAGTACCGGCAAACGATTCACTTATAGCTCCTATCGAACCTGATCAGGAAGTGTGGGCTGCCGGTGTTACCTATGCTCTTAGCCGCGATGCACGCGAGGCTGAAACGGAAATTAAGGATGTTTATACAAAAGTTTATAACGCTAAGCGACCGGAGCTTTTCTTTAAATCAATTGGTTGGCGTACTGTTGGAAATAAAGAAAATATCAGGATTCGAAAAGATACAACGTGGAATGTTCCGGAATCGGAATTAACGCTTATTATTAATAACAAAAGTGAAATTATCGGATACTGTGTGGGGAATGATGTTTCCTCCAGAGATATTGAGGGTGAAAATCCACTTTATCTTCCGCAGGCAAAAATGTATAACGGTTCGTGTGCAATCGGCCCGGGAATTTTATTAGCTGATGCAAAAGAACTGAACAATCTGAAAATTGATATAATAATTTTTAGAAATGAAAAAAAAGCGTTTGAAGGAAATACAAACACTTCACAAATTAAACGTCCTCTGATTGAGTTGGTTAACTATTTAACAATGGAAATGAGTTTCCCGCATGGAGTATTTTTGATGACAGGAACCGGAATCATTCCATCCGATAATTTCACCTTAAAAAAAGGTGATCTTGTTCGAATTACCGTTGGTTCACTTACACTTGAAAACATTGTTGAAGAATAAGTAATAATTTTGAGATGATATCTTTTTAAATGATTTCATCCCCCTTAAAAATTTTTAGGAGATAAGATGTCTTTACAACCTGTTTTAATAGCCGGCAAATGGCTAGAAGTAAAAAATACTACCGGCACTTTTAATATGACAAATCCTGCTACAAAATCTAAGCTTCCTGAAAGCTACCCGGTATCGACAAAAGAAGAGGTACTTGAAGCATTAGAAGCCGGTAAGAAAGCTGCCGATGAATTGAGAACATTCCCGCCGGAGAAGATTGCAGCATTTCTTGAACTGTTTGCAAAAAAAATAGAAGAACATACCGAAGAACTCGTTAACGCTGCTAACCTTGAAACTGCATTGCCTAAAGAACCACGATTAAGATCAGGGGAGTTGCCACGTACAGCTAATCAACTTCGCCAGGCTGCTGAAGCGGCTCGTGATCGCTCCTGGTGCATGGCAGTACTCGATACCAAAACTAATATTCATTCCAAGTTCGGTGCGTTAGGAGCGCCCGTAGTTGTGATGGGACCGAATAATTTTCCATTCGCATTTAATAGTGCTGCCGGCGGAGATTTTGCAGCAGCTATTGCCGCAGGCAATCCTGTAATCGCTAAAGCAAATACATCTCATTGCAGAACTACTAAAATTTTTGCAGAGGCAGCATTCAATGCAGTTAATGAAACCGGACTTCCCCCGGCAACAGTTCAACTTATTTACAGAACATCTCCCGATGTAGGTTTCATGCTTGTATCTCATCCATTAGTCGGAGCTACAGGATTTACAGGTGGAAGACAAAGCGGTTTAAAATTAAAGGAAGCAGCCGATAAAGCGGGAAAACCCATCTACCTTGAAATGTCGAGTGTAAATCCGGTGTTCATCCTTCCGGGTGCATTGAAAGAACGCTTGCAAGATATAACAACTGAACTTTACGGTTCATGTTCTCTCGGTGCAGGACAATTTTGTACAAATCCCGGGCTTGTAATTATTAAAAGAGATGAGAATGGCGAAACATTCATCAATTCTTTAGGAAAAATATTTAAAGAAAACAAACCGGGGACACTTTTATCTCCTTCCGGTCCAAAAAATATTGCTGATGCTATAAAAGTGCTTAGAAAAGCCGGTGCAGAAATTGTTGTCGGCGGTAAAGAAGCCAACGAAACGGATTATTCTTTCTCGAATACCGTGCTACGAGTATCAGGTGAAAACTTTTTGAAAAATCCTCAAGAGCTTCAAACAGAAGCTTTTGGTACGGTTAGTTTAATTGTTGTTACAGAAAGTATTGAGCAAATGACAGAGGTTGCTTCCAATCTTGAAGGTAACTTAACAGGTAGTTTATATACATCTACTAAAGGAGATGATGATTCAGAATATAATAAGATTGAAAATGTATTAAGACTAAGAGTAGGAAGATTATTGAATGATAAAATGCCAACAGGTGTAGCTATTGTTCCATCAATGAATCATGGGGGTCCCTATCCCGCAACGGGGCATCCGGGTTTTACTGCAGTCGGAATACCAAGAGCGATGTTACGTTTTGCCGCTCTACATTGTTACGATAATGTTCGCCCTCACAGACTTCCTGAAGAATTACAAGATAAAAATCCAACGGGAAAAATGTGGCGAAATATTGATGGTCAGTGGTCTCAGATTGACGTAAAGAGATAATAAAAAGTTAAAACATTAGAACAGTTATATATATTTATTGCATAGCGGATCTGATTTATAAACTCTTATCATAATTTATTTTACTTCATTAGGATCATTTTCTTTACTTGATAGAAGTCGCCCGACTTAATCGTGTAAAAATAAATCCCACTTGTTAAATCATTTGCATCAAACTCAACTTCATATTCTCCAGCTGGTTTTTCTTCATTAACGAGTGCTGCAACTTCTCTTCCGAGCAAATCATAAACTTTAAGAGTAACAAATCCACTTTCCGCAATTCGAAATCTAATATTAGTTATTGGATTGAATGGATTGGGATAGTTCTGATAAAAGATGAAATGCTCCAGAATATTTTTGTTTTCGGTTATACTTGTTACTATTGGATACTTATAACGCCATACTCCTGTACCCGCTGTTCCTATAAAAACATAAGTGTTGTTTTCTTCTAATCTATTTAACACAGCAATAGAAGTAATAAATTCAAGAGGAACATTTGTAACAGGTTCAACCATATCCCAATTTTTACCACCATTCGTACTGCGAAGAAATTCTGCTTGGTCAGGGCTTTGGTGGCTATCATCAACAAACCAGGATCCTACAAAAACATTTTCCGGATGCAAAGGATCAACTGCTACTCTACCTATTCCTCCACCGCGGGTAGAGAGTACACCCTTCCAATTTTTTCCATTATTTGGTGTGAGTAAAAGGGAATTAATCCAACAAACATAAACTGAATCAGGATATCTCGTATTTATTGCAACAGAAGAAGCCGGTGCATATTCCTGAAAATCATTCAAAGGAAATACTGTCCAGGTTTTCCCCTGATCCGTGGATCGAAATGCAGCAGAAGATAAGCCAATATATCCAGCTGCCCAGGCAACCCCGCTTTGCGGGGCTCCCCAATGTGGACTCACATCAATTGCTTTTATAACAGGACGAAGATCTACACCTTCGATTTCTGATTGAACCCAAAAGTAACCTGACCAGCTCGCCTGATATAAATCATTGTAACCACCTGCTAAAATTGGTTGAGGTGGTTCGTGCCCCGAAAAATAATAACTGTTAATCGCATATATTCCATTAATGCTTTTATCAATCCCACTGTCGGAAGCAATCCAATTAGTATCTGCAGCTAAGTAAACTTCCCTTCTAAAAATAAAAGTCGAATCGTCTCCTTCATAATCTGGTATCACGGCAGCGAACAATGTTAAACCGTCTGCCGGTCCCGCTCCCCAATGTTGAACAGTTAAGGCTGTCACAGATTTGTTCTCAAGCCCTATCGGAACCCAATCGGAAGAATCAGCAGTTGCAGAAGTTCTAAAGACACCGTTTTCGGTTCCTGCAAAAATATAATCTGAAAGTTGGGAGATATGGGCAAAGTCAGTCTGTTCTACTGTAAGAGAAGTGATGACTTTATCCTGTAGACCAAACTGTTGAAGCTCTTGATTTACACTCGTTGCGTTTTGTGGTAAACCATTCCGGAAGAAGATTAAAAAGGTTAGTAAATAAATATTTTTCATAATTTTATCATACTACTTAATAAGACACATTATCTTACTTATTTTTTCTTCTGCATTTAAACGTAAAAACATATTACTATATATAATTACCCCCTAAAAAGTCTTAAAAGAATTAATACGTTTTTCTGCAGGTTTATTATAGTATTGCATTCCCTTTTTTCTAAAATAACTATACGAATTCAAAAATCAAGAGCAAATTATATTTTGTGTGTCAAATTAATAAATCAATTAGATTCTCTTGCATTTTTACTATCCTTCAGACAACTGTTTTTACTCAATTTTGAATGAGTTATCTTAATTTTATTTTGCAAATAAACGTTGAAAATTGATAAACTAATATTTAACTTCAAATGTCCATTATAAGTTATTATTCTACAATATAGTTGTAATATTCGAGGGCATTTACTGTTTTCAGGGGAACTTCTTAGGAGAGTCGTTATGATGTCAATCCGAAATACGAAGAAACTCAAAGAACTTGAGGATGAGAACGAAGAACTGAAATCGTTCTTTCGTAAAATTTACGAAAAGGAAGATACCATCCGTCACCTCAAGATTTTATTACGGGATATTCGTGCAGAAATAAACGAATCAAGGGATGAAAAAGAACGTCTTACTAATACAATTGACGATTTGAAAATTGAAATTGGAAAATTTAAAGACGAAAGAAACGAAATTCGTAATAAGATTAATAATCTAAATAAAGAAAAAACAGAAATTGAAAATGATCTTGAAAAGCTCAAAACAAAACGAGCTGAATCTGAAGAGAATTTACAAAATGTTGAATCAAAACATGAAACAGCAAACCCGGAGCTTCTTAAAGAAATAGATAAAGCGGAAAGGAAGAACAAAGAACTTTCCCTTGCTAATAAAATCTTCGAACAAAAAATTTCACACCTGAACAACCGTCTGAATTTGCTTCAGGAACAGGAAAAAGAAATAACCGAAAAAATAAATTCGAAAAGAGAAGAACTTGAGAGAATAAACTCTTCTGAGACGATAATAGCAGAAACAAATCTGAAAGTTATCGAAGACAAGATAAAAACTTTACAGGGAGCGGAAGCAAAAATAACTGATGAATTAAAAGAAAGAATTAAACGATTAAAAGGAGAAGAAGACTCGTTAAAAGAAAGTATCGTTCAGAAAAAACGCGAACTAAATGAAGTAGATGTTGCGCAAACAAAAGAAAAATCTGCCGAAGTTAAAATTGCTGAGAATAAACTGATTGCCCTTATTGTGGAAGAACAAAAGCTTACCGAAAACATAAGCAACAAAAAAATTAGGCTGAACGATCTGAACACAACCCTGGCAAACATTGCGGAAAAAACAAAAAAAATAAAAGAAAACCTCGAACAGCTAAAAGCAACTGAAGATCTTAAAACAGAACTAATTGCCGAACTGAATGATAATCTGTCCGATAAAGAAATTAAGCTTGCAGGACTTGATCAGGAAATAACAGAACGGTTAAAAATCTCGGAAGCAGAACTTGAAAGCAAAATGGAAGCAAAGGCTAAAGAGATTAAAGACCTCGATAACCAGCTCACTTTAAAATCCAGTATGATGAGTAAAATGTCTGCTGACCTGACAACTATGGAAGACAGGATAAAACACATTCGCGCAGAAGCACACGATTACGAAATGAGAAGAGATGAGGCACACAGGCAAATACTAAAATACAGGGAAGAGCATACAAAATTAAAAGAATCAGGCAAAAAACTTCGGGAAATTATTCCTTTGCTTGAACAGCGAAAACTCGAAATCAAACACAGTAATGAAACTCTGGAAAACAGGTTTGCAGATGTTCTTCAGAAAGTAACGGATGAGATAAATAAAGTAAATAAAAAACGGGGCGCGCTCGAACAGATTATCTTAAAAAAAGAAAAGGATGTTGCAGAAAAAGATAAGATACTCCAGGAAAAGATTGCTGCACTTGAAGAAAACGAACGTGTACTAAGTCTCAGGCAGGAAGAAATTAATTCGTTTGAAACTCTTCTTAAAAATATAAATGAGCAAAAAGAAACTCTTAAGAACGACTTGCTAAATCTCGATAAAAAAGCCACGGAACAAAGAAGCCTTATTGGCGATCTTCATCTTGAAACTGAAATGTTGCAGAACAAAAAGCTTGCTGTAGAACAAAATCTGCAGGAAGTTCTATACTCTATGAACAATCGCTTAAAGAAAACCGGTGACAGCAACGTTAAACTGAACGGGGAGATTAAGGAATATGAAAACCGTCTCAACAAACTTAACAACAGCATTAAAGAATCGATGAATGAATTGCTTGGACTTCAGACTTCCATAAGTAATATAAAGATAGAGCACGAAGAGCACAGAAGCGGTATAGCAAAACTTGTTGCGATGAAAAAGAAATTGCAGGATGAAATATCAAAACATCAATCCGTTTTGCAGAAATATCGGAGTCTGAGTGAAAAAGTAAAAATGGAACATGCTCTCGATCAAAACACAAAATCCCACGACCTGGAAAAAGCAACTGCTACAGAAGAAACTAAAATAAGTAAAGACAGCCATCCGCGCGATCAGTTTTTGAAGGCTTAGTTTTAACATTCTTCGTTTAAAAATTCACCCATAACTACTTTTATTAAATTCCGAGACAAAAGTAATTCTAAATCCTTATTTTTGATCTGAAATCATTTAACTCAGTTTGTTTATTCCTTTTTAAAAGGTAATTCTATATGAAAAAGCAAATAACACTTGTATTAATTTCATTATTAACGTTTCTTCATTTTACTTCTTATTCCCAAAGCACTGAAAGCAAATTCTCTCCGCCCGAATGGAGCTACAATAAAACTATTTACGAAGTAAACATAAGACAGTACAGTAAAGAAGGTGATTTTAACGGCTTCGAAAAACATCTTCCCGAATTGAAAGATTTAGGTGTTGGCATTTTATGGTTTATGCCAATTAATCCTATTGGTGAAAAAAACAGGAAGGGTACTCTCGGCAGTTATTATTCTGTCAAAGATTATGAAGCGATTAATCCGGAGTTCGGAACGATTGCAGAATTTAAGCTGCTTGTTAAACACATTCACCGGATGGGAATGTATGTAATAATAGACTGGGTAGCCAACCACACGGCGTGGGATAACAACTGGATTATCGAGCATCCTGATTTTTATACAAAAGATTCAACAGGAAATATAATCTCTCCTAATCCCGACTGGACGGACGTTGCAGATCTAAACTATGATAACCCGGCACTCCGTGATTCAATGATTGAAGCTTTAAAGTTCTGGGTTCAGGAATGCGACATAGACGGATACAGATGCGATGTGGCTGGAATGATTCCAATTGATTTCTGGGTTGACGCACGAACCGAGCTTGAAAAGATAAAACCTATTTTCATGTTAGCCGAGTGGGAAACACCCGAAATGAGCAAAGCATTCGATATGACTTACGACTGGAAAACGTACGATACCATGAACGAAGTGGTAAAAGGGACCAAGAATGTGACCGATCTTTATAATTGTATAAAAAATAATGAGGAAAATTATCCGTCTAATGAGTTCAGGATGGAATTCACAACAAACCATGATAAAAATTCCTGGGATGGAACTGTTTTCGAAAGGCTCGGAGATGCTGCTGAAGAATTTGCCGTGTATACCTTTATGATACCGGGGATGCCGCTTATTTATACCGGGCAGGAAGCAGGGCTTGATAAACGTCTGGAGTTTTTTGAAAAAGATCCCGTTAATTGGAAAAATCATCCATTCCGCAAGCTTTACAAAAGCCTGGTTCAGCTTAAGAAAAATAACGATGCCTTGTTATGCGGAGACAGAGGCGGTGAACTAATTCCATTAAAAAGTTCAAGCGATACTTCTGTTTTTGCGTTTACCAGAAAGATGCATAAAAATAAGATATTTGCTGTGTTTAATTTCTCTGATACAAACATGGAGTTTACTTTACATGGTGAATCTATGATTGGAAGCTACAGGAACTTCTTTTCGGGAAAAGTAGAAACTATGAAAAGCGAGGAAAATTTTAAGCTGGGACCGTGGCGTTATAAAATTTTCACGAGGTAAATTGCAGAGTTATGTCTATTTCTTTTCAGAACGTAACCAAATCTTTCAACGATACAACTGCGCTAAAAAACTTTTCTTTTGAATTTAAAAAAGGACAAACATCTGTTCTTATAGGTTCAAGCGGTTGCGGCAAATCTACTCTATTAAGATTAGTTGTTGGTTTAATAAAACACGATTCCGGTACAATTCTGATTGACAACCGGGCGCCTGTTAAATCAAATTTATCTTTTCTTAGAAAAAAAATCGGTTATGTTATACAGGAAGGCGGATTGTTTCCACATCTTACTACCAAAGAAAATGTTTCGTTGATGGCTGGATACACAGGATGGGATGAGACAAAAATTAATAAGAGAATCAGTGAATTGATCAGCTTAACAAAATTCCCGAAAGATTTGCTTGATCGTTACCCATCCGAGCTTTCCGGCGGACAAAAGCAACGTGTAAGTTTGATGAGGGCTTTAATGCTCGATCCCGAATTTCTTCTACTTGATGAACCTCTTGGTTCTCTTGATCCGTTAATTCGCTACGATCTGCAGGAAGATCTAAAAGATATTTTTGAACGTTTACGTAAAACTGTAATTCTTGTTACGCACGATCTTCATGAAGCGGTTTTCTTTGCGGATGAAATAATTCTGATGAAAGAAGGGAGTATAGTTCAAAAAGGAAATATAAACGAATTCCTCAAATCCCCCTCCGATCCGTTTGTAACTAAATTTATTAATGCACAAAGAAGCGAAATCAATTTTAATAATGAAAATTAATTTCAAATCTGTCGGTAGTTTAATTTTTATTCTTTTATTTCTAACCACAGCTTTGTTCCCGCAGGAAAAATCAGCAATAAAAGTGGGATCAAAAAAATTTACGGAAAATGTACTCCTCGGTGAGATCATTACACAGCTTATCACATCTCAAGATCAAAAAGTTGAATACATAAAAGAATTAGGTGGAACACGAATTTTATGGAACGCTCTTCTAAACGAAGAGATCGATATTTATCCTGATTACACCGGGACAATAATCAAAGAAATACTTGTTAATAAGAATGCAAATAAAGATAATCTTAAAAATAAATTAGCCGAATTGAATATCGGGATTATCGGGCCGCTTGGATTCAACAACACATACGCCATCGGGATGAAACAAGGACTTGCTGAAAAACTGGCTATTGAAAAAATCTCTGATCTGAAAAATCATCCCTCGCTCGCTTTGGGATTTACAAATGAATTTATGGATCGTGCCGACGGCTGGCCGGGTTTACAAAGAAAATATCAGTTACCGCAAACTAATGTTACAGGATTAGATCATGATCTTGCTTACAAAGGATTAGCCAGCGGTTCAATCGATGCGATAGATCTTTACTCAACTGATGCGGAAATAGAATATTATAATCTTAAAGTTTTAAAAGATGATCTTCATTACTTCCCCGATTATAAAGCTGTAATTCTTTACCGAAAAGAACTTGAGAAAACTTATCCGGGAATAATTAAAAAGTTACAGATACTGGGAAACAGTATCCCGGAAGAAACGATGATAAAGATGAACTCCGAAGTAAAAATTAATAAGAAGCCTGAATCTTTGGTTGCTTCTAACTTTCTCAATAGAAAGTTTTCAATTGAATCTTCTTACCAGCCAAGCAAGTTTTTAAGCAGGTTGTGGCATAACACAAAGCAACATTTGTTTCTTGTACTGATATCTCTCACCGCTGCAATTTTATTTTCAATTCCTTTAGGAATAATAGCTTTTAAGAATAAAAAAATAGGTGGGCTCATTCTCGGGGTAACCGGAATTATCCAAACCATTCCTTCGCTAGCCTTATTGGTATTTATGATACCCTTACTTGGCATAGGTTCTTATCCTGCAATAAGTGCTTTGTTCCTATACAGCCTCCTTCCCATCGTAAGAAACACACATTCCGGACTCTGTGAAATCCCGAACAGCATTCGCGAATCGGCAATTGTGCTTGGACTTTCTCCATCATTAATACTAAAGAAAATCGAACTGCCACTTGCTTCAAGATCAATACTTGCGGGTATAAAAACTTCAGCAGTTATTAATGTTGGAACAGCAACACTTGGTGCACTAATCGGTGCCGGCGGGTACGGGCAGCCTATATTAACAGGAATTCGTCTCGATGATATTGCTCTTATTCTTGAAGGTGCCATCCCTGCTGCATTGTTAGCCCTCCTGGTACAATGGATTTTCGATTTATCCGAAAAACTAATCATTCCCAAAGGTTTATAGTGTTAACTAATTGCATTGCCAAAGACACTTGTTTTTATGGAATGATTGTCAAAAATTAACTATATTATTATCGCTTTAAAGGCATACCTGCTTAATCAGTTATTATCGGATCTAACAATTCAGGCACATAACATATGGAGAAAAATAATTCACCAGCTCCTGATGTAATCCTTGTTGCGGAAAATCAGAAGTTGAAACTTGCAGTTGAAGAACTTTCTATTTTAAACGATGTGGCAACAGCAATCACATCCACACAATCTCTCGAAAAAGTGATTGCCCTGATGGTTCAAAGGTGTATTAAACATCTGAAGGTCGAACAGGGTGCGGTTATGATTCTTGATGAACAGGATAGTTCGAAACCTTTTCAAACGATGATACGAAAACAGGATTCCGCATTGGAAATTCTCCCATATAGGTTCGACAGCCAGTTGACCGGATGGATGCTGAAGAATAAATCTCCGCTGATGGTAAACGATTTGAAAAACGATAAGCGATTTAATTTTTCCGGTGAAATGGATTTACCCGTTAAAACTATTTTAAGTGTCCCGATGTCTTTAAAGGGAAGAATGATCGGGCTATTAACTGTTTTTAATAAAAAATCAGAAACAGGCTTTTCTGCTGATGATCAGAGGCTTCTTTCAATAATTGCTGCTCAATCTGCACATGTATTAGAGAATGCAAGACTTAATCAAAAAGAACAGGATTTGATTAAGATGGAAGAAGAATTCCGGATGGCAAAAGAAATCCAGTTGAACATCCTTCCTAAAGAAATTCCCGCAATCGATAGATACGATATTCATGCAGTCAACATTTCTGCCCGTGAAGTCGGGGGCGATTATTACGACTTCATTAAACTGCCAGGTGAAAAACTTGCCTTTTGTCTGGGGGATATTACAGGCAAAGGTTTACCCGCTGCAATGCTGATGGCAAATCTCCAGGCAACTTTACGCGGACAGGCATTCACACAAAATTCCGTTAAAGACAGTATCAAAAATGCAAACATACTTTTGTTTAACAGCACAGCTTCGAACAGATTCGCAACTGTCTTTTACGGTGTCCTCAATTACACAAATAATTCGGTTACTTACTGCAATGCCGGACATGATGCTCCAATCAATATCAAAGGCGATCAAACCACTCGATTGAACGAAGGTGGTTTGCTGCTTGGATGTTTTGACTTTGCCGAATATGAAGAAGCAACGAAAAGTATCGATGTCGGTGAATCGATCATTATTTACAGCGATGGTGTAACCGAAGCTATGAATGCTATAAACCAGGAATTTGGTGAGGAAAAATTCATCTCAATCGTAAAAGCAAATCAGGATCTCTCTGCAAAAGAATTAATTGATGTAATCCTTAAAGAAATTAAAGCACATTCGGGCGATATCGCGCAATCCGACGATATAACTTTGCTCATTATTAAGAGAATTGTCTAGATCTTCTTATTTCCAAAGCAGTTTTCTGATTCCGGTTCCCCCGAAGTAAATTTTGGCTTTGAGATATCAAGCTCTTAATTAAAAGTTTTTTCCTAAATGAAATTAAGGAGGACGGAACATGTACATGCGTTTCCTTCACTTAAGCGTAAACCCGGAAGTTGAAAAGCAATTTCAGCAATTCTATAAGACAATTGTAATCACCGAATTGCAAACAACACCAGGATGCAAGCTTGTCGGGTTAATAAAAAGCGGTAACGAACGGGGTCAGTTCATTTCACTTACTATATGGGAAACAAAAACCCAGGCTGAACAATACGAACAAGGTGAGGTGTTTCAAAAGCTATATGCACAGGTTGGAGAGTTCTTGTCTGAATCGAGCGAATGGAAAATTCAACTTTCCGATAAGAATGTTCTCGAATACAAACCGGCTTCGGAAGAGCCTGTTACGAAGGATTATGTGGTTGCCGTTAAAACAAACAAAAATGAGTTTGCACCGAAAGAGCCTAAAGGAATGTTTATAAGGATAGTATCACATAAAATTCAGGAAGGTAAAGCAGAAGAGTTTAAAAGAATTTATTCAAATGAAATCATCCCGGAATTGCAGGCTGTAAAGGGTTGCTCATTTGTTTACCTGAGTGAAGACATGAAAGCAGAAAATGAATTCCTTTCGATAACAATTTGGGAAGACAAATCATTTGCTGAAGAATATGAAAAAAACGGAAAGTTCGATGAGTTTATATCAAAAATACGCCACACATTTTCACAGTTCTATTTATGGAAAATGGCGCTTGAACAGGATTCTAAAAGTAAGATCAAAACAAGTGAAGATTTGAAAGTAGATCATTATACATTAATAGAAGGTAAAAGTTTTAAGTAACGAATTGCCCCGTGGCAAATATTTAATTAAAATAACATTTAAAACAAAGGAGATCTGACATGGATATAAAGATCAATGAACAGTATCAGTCCGTGATTATTAGCCTTAATGGAAAATTAATGGGCGGACCATTCGGGGAAGAAATGAACAAGACTTTGCATAACCTGTTGGATGAAGGGAAAAAACGTGTTGTGATAGATCTGAGTAAGGTTGGATTTGTGAACAGTTCAGGATTAGGAATTCTTATAAGCGGACTCACAACTATGAGAAACGGTGGCGGAGATTTAAAGTTAGCCAGCATTTCATCAAAGGTGGAAGGTTTGTTATCCATTACAAAACTAAACCAGATTTTTGAACAACATCCATCAGTTGAAGAAGCATTAAATAGTTTTTAACGTGTTTGTCTCTTAGAATGTTACACATTCTTTCAGAGCAATGTTTATAAAATACTTATACTTATAAAATAAAAGTGAATTGAATTTATGATCGGCGAAACTATTCTACACTACAAAATTTTAGAGAAACTCGGTGAAGGGGGAATGGGAGTCGTCTATAAAGCTCATGATACAAAACTTAAACGTGATGTTGCCATCAAATTTCTCCCTCACCGGGTTTCTTCATCAAAGGAAGATCGGGAACGTTTTATGGTTGAAGCCCGTGCAGCAGCAGCGCTAAATCATCCCAACATTGCGACGATTTATTCTATAGAAGAATTAGACAAGCAGACTTTTATCGTAATGGAGTACATAGATGGTGTAGAACTTACTGAGAAGATAAACTCAGGACTGATGAAAGTTGAGGATGCAATAAATGTTATCATTCAGATTGCTGAAGGACTTGGGAAAGCACATGAGAAAGGAATAATTCATCGTGATATAAAAAGCAGCAACATAATGCTGACAAAAGATAACAAGGTAAGGATAATGGACTTCGGTCTAGCAAAGCTTACCGATAACTCAGTTATTACTATAAAAGGTACAACTCTCGGAACCGCTGCTTATATGTCGCCTGAACAGGCACAGGGTAAATCATCAACACATCTTTCAGACATATGGTCCCTCGGTGTTGTTGCCTATGAACTTTTGACAGGCGAACTTCCTTTCAGAGCAGAGCACGCTGCAGCCTGGTCTTATGTTATATTAAATGATGAACCCACACCGCCAAGTACTATCGATAAAAGGATTCCACAGCAGTTCGATCCGGTGATATTAAAAATGCTTGAGAAGAACCCTGCGGATAGATATCAGAACGTTCAGGAATTAATGGAAAGATTGCATAACCTTGATGAAGAACAAAAAGGATTATCTAAAGAAAAGAAGACAAAGGTTATTGCCGTTCTACCATTTGAAAACATAAGTCAGGATGAAGAAAGCAATTATTTTGGTGATGGTTTGGCTGAGGAGTTAATCGTTAATCTGTCAAGGCTTAACGATGTTAAAGTTGTTTCGCGTACTACAACAATGCAGTACAAAGGAACAAAGAAGGACATGAAAACCATAGGTAAAGAGCTTGGTGCCCGATACATTATGGAAGGAAGCGTTCGTAAGTTCCAGGATAATCTTCGAATCTCTGCTCAGTTAATAGATGTCCTGAGTGACACACAACTCTGGGCTGAAACATTTAAAGGAAAGCTTGCCGATGTTTTCGATATCCAGGAACAAGTGTCAAAGCAAATAGTTGATGCTTTGATGGTTAAGCTAACACCAACAGAAAAAGTTGAATTAACAAAACGTCCTACGCTAAATGCAGAAGCTTTCGATTACAACCTGCGCGCGAGAAACTTTCTTTACAAACAATCTAAAAATAATGTTCAGTTTGCAATCCAGTTTTTTGAAAAAGCGATTGCCCTGGATTCAAGATATGCAGAAGCCTATGCGGGAATGGCGGAAGCTTATGCACTCAAATATGCTTACTTTGAACGAAAAGAAGTTTTGTTGGATACAGCACTTGAGCTAAGCTTAAAAGCAATTATGTACGATTCAACGTTGGCTGAGGCTTATGCTGCATTAGGACTCGCGTATTATTTTAAGGGTTCCTTCGATGAAGCATTAACTGCAGTTCAAAAAGCTCTCGATCAGGATGCAAACAATTTCTTCGCTTACTGGATATTGGGTAGAATTTATTATACAACAGATCAAGAAAAGGAAGCAATAGCACCATTCAAAAAGGTAATTGAACTAAATCCTGATTTTTACACAGCCTATAGTGATTTACGAATGATATATGATAGATTGGGTGACAAAGAAAAAAATGATGAACTCATAAAAATTTCACTTGAGTTTTACAAGCGCTTCCTGGAAGAAAATCCGGATGATGGACGTGCAAGAATATTCCATGCTCAAATGCTAATATTTGCAGATAGATTAGAAGAAGCAAAAAAAGAAACAACGATTGCACTTGAACTAAGTCCCAATGATAATGTGATGCTATACAATGCAGTTTGTGTATATTCAAGAATCAACGATAAAAAACTGGCGGTAAAAACATTAAAGATTATAACCGAATCCGGCTTTGAACATTACGATTGGATAAAAAGGGATCCTGATCTCGATAACATTCGTAATGAACCGGAATACATTGAATTGATGAAAGATAAATAACTGCAGTCTAAAAGATTCTTCAAATAAAAATAGATTTTATTACAGGAGAAAAGGAATGATAGGAACGACTGTTTCACATTATAAAATTATTGAAAAATTAGGTGAGGGCGGAATGGGTGTTGTTTATAAAGCAGAGGACACCCGGCTCAATCGTTTTGCGGCACTAAAGTTTCTTCCTAACCTTGGTGCGGATGAAGAGGAGAAAATGCGCTTTATCCAGGAAGCAAGAGCAGCTTCATCAATTGAACACAATAATATTTGTACAGTTTATGAAATCGGTGAAACAAAAGAAGGAAATGTTTTCATTGCTCTGGCTTATTACGATGGGATCACATTGAAAAAGAAAATTCAGAAAGAAACACTAACAATTCCCGGGGCTATTGATATCGTTATGCAAACGGCTGAAGGTCTTGCAAAAGCACACGAACAGGGAATCACACATCGCGATATTAAACCAGCCAACATTATGATTACGAATGATGGGGTTGTTAAAATTCTTGATTTCGGTTTAGCAAAACTGAACGGACAATCGGGTCTTACAACTATAGGAACAACACTCGGAACAACAGCCTACATGTCGCCCGAACAAGCATCAGGCTCTCCTGTAGATGTTCGTACAGATTTATGGTCTCTCGGTGCTGTGTTTTATGAAATGCTTACAGGCGAAATACCCTTCAAAGCAGAACACGACAATGCAGTTATTTATATGATCATCAACGAAGAGCTTATGCCCCCAAGTTCTCTCGATCTGAAAATACCCCATAAGCTTGATACTTTTATTGCTAAGATGATGGCAAAAGATCCCGCAAAAAGATTTCAGAACATAGACGAATTAATAAAAAACCTGCGAATACTCAAAGAAGAGTTGGATACAACTGAAAAGGCAACCAAGATTAAATCTATTGCAGTACTGCCGTTTGATAATATCAGTCCTGATAAAGAAAATGATTACTTTGGCGAAGGATTAACCGGTGAACTTATAGCTAATTTATCAAGACTTAAAGATTTTAAAGTTATTTCGCGAACCACATCGATGCAATACAAGAACACTAAGAAAGACATCAAAACAATCGGACGCGAACTAAGTGCACGTTATATCATCGAGGGTAATGTAAGAAAATTCGGAGATGATTTACGAATTACGGCTCAGCTAATAGATGTTGACAGCGACACGCAATTATGGGCAGAGACTTACAAAGGAAAGCTTGCGGATGTTTTCGATATCCAGGAGAAAGTATCGAAACAAATTGTTGATGCGTTGATGGTAAAGCTAACACCAACCGAGAAAATCGAATTAACTAAACGTCCAACTGTAAATGCAGAGGCTTTTGATTATAATCTCCGTGCAAGAAATTATTTATATAGGTATTCAAAGAATTATATCCAGTTTGCAATTCAGTTTTTTGACAAAGCTATTTCGTTAGACTCACGTTACGCAGAAGCCTACGCAGGATTGGGAGAGGCTTACGCTGTGAAATATGCTTACTTCGAAAGGAAAGATGTCTGGCTTGAAAAAGCAATGGAATTAAGTCTTAAAGCAATAATGTACGATCCGAGTTTGTCCGAGGCTTATGCAGCATTAAGTCTCGTTTATTTTTACAAAGCTTCGTACGATGAGGCATTAACGGCGGTAGAAAAAGCACTCGAACTCGATTCCAATAATTTCTTTGGTTACTGGATACTCGCAAGAGTTTACCATACAGTGAATCGTGATAAAGAAGCTATTGAACCTTTGCGAAAAGTTCTTGAACTAAATCCAAATTTTTACGTTGCTTACAGTGATTTAAGAATGGTGTACGAGAGTATGAAGGATGCTGAAAAATTCAATGAGATCAATCAGGAAGGAGTAAAGTTTTTTCCAAAGTATCTTGAAAATAATCCCGACGATTCCAGGGCAAGAATATTATATGCAAATTTTTTACTTATAACCGGTGATGTGGAAAAAGCCAAAGCAGAAGTTACTACTGCATTAACTTTAAGCCCGAATGATAATGTTATGTTGTACAACGCAGCCTGTGTTTATGCAAGAATAAATGAAAAGAAACTCGCAATCGAAACTCTTAGAACAATAATACTGGCAGGATATGAGGACTTTGACTGGATGAAAAAAGATCCTGACTTTGAAAATATAAAAAACGAACCTGAATTTTTGGAACTGATTGAGGGAAAATAAATATGATTGGACACGAATTGAAAAACCTAGCCGACCACAGCGATAATGTGCTTCAAATCTATAAGAATAAATTAAAACCGGGTGATGTAATCATTATCAAAACGATGAACTCAACCTACTCAATCAGGGTTGCAGAAGACGGGGGCTATTTTGTTTCGGGCGGATGGTTCGACAAAAAGAATCTTTCTCCATCAAAAATTAAAATAAACGGATGTACCTGGGGTGGGAGTATAATTAAACAAGACATAATTGCTGCTTGCGGCTTGAAACTGGAGTTCCAAAACAGAGTTGTTACAAGCAGTATCAAAAAAATATTTTACATACCTCACTGTTGTGAGAATTAACAAATTATGACAAGGACAAATAACGAATGATCGGCGAAACAATACTCCATTACAAAGTTCTTGAAAAGCTCGGTGAAGGAGGGATGGGTGTCGTTTATAAAGCACATGACACCATTTTGAATCGTGATGTTGCAATTAAGTTCCTTCCCAAACAATTATCATCCAAAGAAGAAAAGGAACGTTTTACTGTTGAAGCACGCGCTGCTGCAGCACTGAATCATCCGAATATTGCTACGATATATGCAATTGAACAGGCTGATAAGCAGGCATTCATAGTTATGGAATTTATTGATGGCGTGGAACTGAAGGAAAAAATATCAAAAGGAATTTTGAAAACAAATGAAGCATTGGATATCATAAAGCAAGTGGCAGAAGGTTTGGAAACCGCACACGAAAAGGGGGTAATTCATCGTGATATAAAAAGCACCAATATTATGGTGACTGCAAACAGCAGGATAAAAATAATGGATTTCGGACTGGCAAAAATTAAAGGAAGTGATTTTGTAACAAGGATCGGAACTACTATGGGCACCGTTGCCTACATGTCTCCTGAACAGGCACAGGGCGGAAGCTCGGATCATCGTTCCGATTTATGGTCAATGGGGGTTATACTCTACGAAATGTTAGCCGGAAAACTTCCTTACACTGGTGAGTTTGAGCAAGCAATAATTTATTCTGTAATTAATAATGAGCACGAATCGGTTTCCGAAATAAATTCTGAAATTTCTTTTGAGGTTGACTCGATCATAAACAGGCTGCTTGCAAAAGATAAAACCCAGAGATTTCAAAGTGCAACAGAATTTTTAAGCGAATTGAAATCTGTTCAAAGCGGAAGTAAAGAAAAGCCTTCAGCAAAAGAAGATAAAACAATCGCCGTCCTGCCGTTCGAGAATATAAGCTCTGATAAAGAAACCGACTACTTTGCTGACGGTCTTACGGAGGAACTAATTATCAATCTTTCGAAGATCAAAGAGGTTAGCGTCCTTGCCCGAACTACAACAATGCAATACAAGGGCACAAAAAAAGATATTAAAACAATCGGTAGAGAACTAAACATTCGCTATATCATTGAAGGAAGTGTAAGAAAATTCCAGGATGATTTAAGAATTTCCGTTCAGTTTATCGATGTTGCAAAAGGCACGCAGCTATGGGGAGAAACATATAAGGGAAAGCTTGCCGATGTTTTTGATTTCCAGGAGAAAGTATCGAAACAGGTCGTCGATGCTTTAATGGTAAAGTTAACCCCGATGGAAAAAGTTGTTCTGGAAAAACGAGCTACTGTTCATGCCGAAGCTTTCGATTATTATCTAAAGGCAAGAGATTTTTTATATAGAAGAACGAAATCCAACGTACAGGTTGCGATACAGCTTTTCCAGAAAGCTATTGAATATGATGTAAGATATGCTGCTGCATATGCCGGTTTAGGAGAAGCATATGCAAACCTTTATCAGAACTTTGAAAGCAAGGATGTCTGGCTTGATAAGGCTATCGAAGCAAGTCTTAAAGCGTTAACTTATGATTCAACTTTATCGGAAGCATATTCAGCGCTTGCGTTAACTTACTTTTACAAAAAATCGAATGATGAAGCTTTTACTGCCGGAAAGAAAGCCATCGAACTCGATTCGAACAGTTTTACCGGGCACTGGATACTTGGAAGAATTTATCTCAGAACTGATCACTATGAGGAAGCAGCAAAATTATTTGTTAAAGTTATAGAATTAAATTCAGAATTCTATTCTGCTTATAATGATTTATGTATTGTATACAAAAGATTAGGCCAAATTGAAAAATCTAAAGGGATGCTTACAAAATCCATTTCGGCTGTAGAAAGATATTTATTGATGCACCCTGATGATGCAAGAGCGCATCTTTTCTATGCAATTAACTTAGCTGAGATCGGAAATACAGATAAAGCAAGAGCTGAAGCAAAGAAAGCATTGGATATAAATCCCACTGATCCGCTTATGCAGTACAACGCCTCATGTTTTTATGCACAGTTAGGTGAGAAAAAGCTTGCTGTTACATCATTAAAAAATGCAATGTCTTCCGGTTACCAGGATTATGAATGGATAAAAAGAGATTCAGATCTTGAAAGTATACGAAATGAACCTGGGTATATTGAATTGATGAAGGGCAAATGATCAGGATCTGTTAGCTTTTTAGTATTGCAAAATCAACCTTTACTATTAATATTTTTTTGGAGAGACAATTGAAATACTTTTTTCTTTTACTTGTTTCATATCTTATCGTTTCATTCGGCTTCACACAAATTTCCGATGATTCAAAATCAAAAAGCTGGGAAGAAAAATTCAGAGAGATCCCGCAGGCATCGAATCTTGATGAATACATGAAAATCTTATCTGCAAAACCGCATCATGTAGGCTCAGAGTTCGATAAAGAAAATGCCGAATGGATACTCTCAAAATTTAAAGAGTGGGGACTTGATGCACACATAGAAACTTTCGATGTCCTTTTCCCTACTCCCAAAGAAAGACTTGTTGAAATGATAAGTCCAACTAAGTTTACGGCAAAGTTACAGGAACCGCCAATCAAGGTAGACCCGACATCTTCACAAACCGATGAACAACTTCCAACTTACAACGCATATTCTATAGATGGGGATGTAACGGGTGAAGTGGTTTATGTTAACTATGGCATTCCTTCCGATTATGAATATCTTGAACGACTTGGTATTTCTGTTAAAGGAAAAATTGTAATTGCCAGGTACGGGGCTTCCTGGAGAGGAATAAAACCGAAAGTTGCAGCAGAGCATGGTGCAATAGGATGTTTACTCTATTCGGATCCAAGAGATGATGGATACTACCAGGGAGATGCTTATCCCAAAGGTCCGTGGCATACGGCGGATGCGGTACAGAGGGGCAGCGTAATAGATGCACCTCAATATGTGGGCGATCCTCTCACACCTGGTGTTGGCGCAACCAGAAATGCTAAACGGTTAAAGCTCGATGAAGTAAAAGTATTTACAAAAATTCCTGTGCTGCCAATTTCTTATAACGACGCTCTTCCGTTGCTTTCTTCACTTGAAGGACCAGTAGCTCCTGAAAACTGGCGCGGTGCATTGGCAATTACATATCACATTGGTTCAGGACCGGCAAAAGTTCATTTAAAAGTTTCATCCAACTGGGATATGAAAACGATTTATGATGTGATTGCAAAGATACCCGGAAACGAATTCCCCGATGAATGGATAATTCGAGGCAACCACCATGATGCATGGGTTAACGGCGCTTTAGACCCGATTTCCGGTCAGATAGTTTTGCTTGAAGAAGCTCGCTCGCTCGGGGAATTATTAAAGCAAGAGTGGAAACCGAAGCGAACAATTATCTATTGTGCGTGGGATGGTGAAGAAGAAGGTCTGTTGGGCTCAACCGAATGGGTAGAAGAACATGCCGATGAGCTATCTAAGAAAACGGCAATTTATATTAATACCGATGGAACGGGTCGCGGTTTTATTGGAGTATCCGGGTCACACACACTTGAACATTTTATTAACAATGTTACGAAAGATATAACCGATCCTGAAACCGGATTGACTATCTGGAAGAGAAACCAACTAAACGATATTTCAAATGCGAAAACGACTGATGATAAAAATAAATTAAGGCAGCAGGAAGATTTTAAGATCGGCGCTCTTGGTACTGGTTCCGATTATACTGCGTTTTTAGATTTTCTCGGAATTGCTTCCTTGAACATGGGATTTGGCGGTGAAGGCGGGTACGGTGTTTATCACTCAATTTACGATGACTATTACTGGTATAAAAATTTTGGCGATCCCGACTTTGAATATTGTAAAGCTCTTGCACAAACAATCGGCACAGCGATCATTCGTTTCGATGATGCCGATGTTCTTCCATATAAATTTGTAAACCTTTCATCAACCATTACCTCCTATCTCGAGGATATAAAGAAATCTCTCGAAACTATGCGTGAAAAAACAATCGAGACAAACAAAGAAATTGATGAGGGAATATTCAAAGCCATTGCTGATCCGAGAGATTATTCTTTATCAGCACCGAAGAGAGAAGACGTTCCGCCATATTTAAATTTTGCTCCGCTTGAGAATGCAATTACTCATCTTGAAACGAGTGCGAAAAACTGTGATGATCTGCTTAAATCTTTTTCAGAATCAGGAAAGACTATTCCTGAAGAAATCAATAAAAAATTGATTCAAACAGAACGTAAATTAATTTTGCCTGGAGGATTGCCCGATAGAAGCTGGTACAAACATCAGATTTATGCGCCGGGTTTTTATACAGGTTACGGTGTTAAAACTTTACCTGCGGTCCGTGAGGCAATCGAATTAAGGAAATGGAACGAGGCTGATAAAAATATTGTTACTGTTGCAAAAGTTATTGAAGACTTTAGCAATTATTTGGATTCAATTTCTAATGAGTTAAAAAGCAACACAAAATAAAAAATATGATTGGTCAGACTATACTTCATTATAAAATTTTAGAGAAACTTGGTGAGGGAGGCATGGGTATAGTCTATCTTGCTGAAGACACAAAACTCAGGAGACAGGTTGCTATCAAATTCCTGCCCCCTCAAATTTCCGCGAACGAAGAAGAAAGAAAGAGATTTGAAATTGAAGCCAGGGCTGCAGCATCATTAAATCACTCCAATATTTCAACAATTTATTCTATAGAGGAAACCGATACCCAATTATTTATTGTAATGGAATATATTGATGGTGTTGAGGTAAAAGAAAAAATTGCCGCATATGATAAAGGGCTTCCTCTTGATGAAACAATTAATATAGCAACACAAGTATCAGAAGGTTTGGAAGCTGCACATAAGAAAGGAATTGTACACAGAGATATTAAATCTCAAAACATTATGATAACTGATGATGGCAAAGTTAAAATTATGGACTTCGGACTTGCAAAGATGAAAGGTGACTCACAGCTTACAAAATACGGAACAACTGTTGGAACGACCGCCTATATGTCTCCTGAACAGGCTAAAGGAGATAACATCGATCATCGTACCGATCTTTGGTCTTTGGGTATAGTACTTTATGAAATGTTAACCGCGCAAATGCCATTTAAAGGCGAGTATGATCAGGCTGTGATCTATTCCGTTCTTAATGAATCACCGGAACCGGTTAATAAATTCAAAGACGACGTGCCCACGGATTTACTTGATATAATCAACAGGTTATTACAAAAAAATCCCGCCTACAGATATTCAACTGCAAAAGAAGTATTTGATGATTTAAAAATCATCAATGCCCACATAAAAAACTCAAATGAAAAATCCTCTTCATCAATCGCTGTTTTGGCTTTCAAGGATATGAGCCCGCAAAAGGATCAGGATTATTTATGTGAAGGGCTTGCAGAAGAACTAATTAATGCCTTAACAAAAATAAATTCATTGCGTGTATCGGCAAGGACTTCTGCTTTTGCTTTTAAGGATAAGCAAATTGATATCCGTGAGATCGGTTCAAAACTTAATGTTGAAACCATCCTTGAAGGAAGTGTACAGAAATCCGCCAATCGATTACGCATTACAGCTCAATTAATAAATGTAAAAGATGGCTATCATATTTGGTCGGAACGGTATGATCGTGAAATGAAAGATGTGTTTGACATCCAGGATGATATTACGGAAAATATTGTTCATGCCCTGGAAATGGTACTAACTCCAAAAGCCAAGCAGTTTATCTCTTCAATAAAAACGATCAAAATAGAAGCATACGAATATTATTTAAAAGGACGTCAGCTTTTTCATCAGCTAATTTTTGATGAAGCAAAAACAATGTTTGAAAAAACTATAGAACTCGATCCTGAATATGCATCTGCGTATGCAGGTCTTGCCGATGTTCATTCCTGGCTTTATGAATGGGTAGGTTCAAAAGAATCTGACCTTGATGCTGCCGAAAGGAATAGCTTAAAAGCTCTCTCGTTAGCTCCTGATCTTGCCGAAAGTCATACGGCGCGTGGATTTGTTCTTTCACTTGCAAGTAAATATGCCGAGGCAGAAAAGGAATTCAAAGAAGCGATAAGATTAGATCCCAATTTGTTTGATGCCTATTATGTATATGGCAGAGCGTGTTTTGCAAATGGTGAAATAGAAAAGTCTGCCGAACTATTTCGTAAAGCTGCTGAGATTCGTAAAGAAGATTTTCAGAGTATGCTGCTTCTTTCACAATCACTCGGAGTGCTGGGCAAACCTGAAGAAAGAGAAACTCTGTTAGAAGGTATAAGAAGAGCAAGAAAACAAATAGAGATTAATCCTGATGACCGAAGAGCCTTGTCGCTTGGTTCGGGTAATTTGTATGATGCCGGAGAAAAAGAAGAAGGCTTGCGATGGATAACCCGGGCATTGGAATTATATCCCGATGACGCCGGAGTTTTAATAAACGCTGTATGTCTTTATGCAAAACACGACAAGGAGAAAGCTCTCGATTTTTTGGAAAAAGCTGTCGGAAAAGGATTTGGAAAGAAAGACTGGATTGAAAATGATCCCGATTACGATCCACTTAGAGATGAACCGAGATTTAAAGCATTACTTAAAAAATTAAAATAGAAGATTAAAATTATGATTGGGAAAACAGTTTCACACTATAAAATTATAGATAAAATCGGTGGCGGCGGTATGGGCGTGGTGTACAAAGCCAAAGATGAAAAGCTCGACCGTATTGTTGCATTAAAGTTTTTGCCCCAGCATCTGCTTGAAGATAAAGAAGCGGAACAAAGATTTATGTCCGAAGCAAAATCGGCATCTTCGCTCGATCATCCGAACATTTGTACTATCTATGACATAAATAAAACTGAAGATGGGCAAATGTTCATTGCCTTGGCATATTATGATGGTGAAACATTAAAGAAGAAAATAAAAAGCGGAACTCTAACTGCGGAAAATGCAATTGATATCGCCACACAAATCGCAAACGGACTTAAGCGTGCACATCAAAACGGAATTATTCACCGTGATATTAAGCCTGCAAACATTATGATAACAAATCACGATGAAGTAAAGATACTCGACTTCGGGCTGGCAAAATCAAAAGGGGCAAATGATTTAACAAAGCTTGGCTCCACGATTGGAACTGCAGCATATATGTCTCCCGAGCAGGCAAGAGGAGAAAATGTTGATCAGAGAACCGACATCTGGGCACTCGGTGTAATTCTTTATGAAATGATAACCGGTAAGGCTCCATTCAAAGGCGAATATGAACAGGCGATAATCTATTCCATTCTAAATGAAGAACCGCAAAAAAGTGATGGCGTTGATGAAAGAATCTGGAATATAATTACTAAAGCCATCTCAAAAGACACTTCGTCGCGATATCAAACAATAGATGAAATGTATTCTGATTTAAATGAAATCAGAAGTGGATCAGCTTCAAAAACAAAAATCACAAACTACAGCACGAAGCCAACCGAAAAATCATTAAAAGTGAAAAGCAAGTTAGTGCTTTCAATCTCTGCAATTTTAGTTGCAGTAGTTTTTATTATTTACTTCTTCGTATTTAATAAACCCTCTGAAACTATAGAAACTACCGGCAAAAAAATGATTGTTGTTCTTCCATTTCAAAATTTAGGTTCAACAGACGATGAATACTTTGCCGATGGAATAACGGGTGAAATCACTAGTAAGCTTTCAGGCTTATCAGGATTAGGAGTCATCGCACGTTCGAGTGCAATGCAGTATAAAAACACCGGCAAATCTCTAAAACAGATCGGTGAGGAATTAGGAGTTCAGTATGTGCTCGAGGGAACAGTTCAATGGGAACAATTACCAAATGGAAAAAAAAGGATAAGGGTAAATCCAGAGTTAATAGATATTAATAATACAACTCAAATGTGGTCTAAGCCTTATGAATCGGATTTTTCAAGTGCATTCACACTTCAGACAGAAATAGCCTCAACCGTGGCAAATGCTTTAAATCTTACTCTAGTAAAATCGGAACAAATATCTCTCGAGAAAAAAATCACCAGTAATTCGGATGCCTACGATATTTATCTAAAGGCTCTTTATTATTCAAGCGATATAGGGAACGAGAAGAATTCAAGAATAGCAGTAGAGATGCTGCAGAATGCAATTTCATTAGACGATAATTTTGCTGAGGCTTATGCTTTATTATCTGTTGTTCAAACGAATTTGTACTGGGAATATTTTGAACACACAGAGGAAATTCTAAGACAAGCTAAAGCTAACGCGGAAATGTCTCTGCAAATTGATCCTGATTTACCTCAGACCCATGTTGCAATGGGAGCTTATTATTATCATGGCATTCTTGATTATGATAACGCACTGAGAGAATACAATGAAGCAATAAAACTAAATCCTGATAACGTTGAGGCAAACAACGGAATTGCTTTTGTATTCAGAAGACAGGGCAAAATGCATGAAGCCATCAAATATTTTGAAAAGACATTCAAACTGGATCCTAAAAATTATAATACTGTTTATTCTATTGGTGAAACGAATTGCCTTTTAAGGAAATATGATCAAGTGGTTCCGTATTTAGATAATGCTATTTCAATATCCCCGGACGCTGTATTTGCTTATGATATGAAAGCACGAAGTTATTTACTTAGCACCGGAAATATAGAAGCAGCACGCAGCGTCATTACGGATGCATTGGATAAAAAAATAGGACTGGATTCAAAAGATTTTATAAATACAATCTATCAATTCGATGTGATGGATAAAAATTTTGTTGCGGCTTTGAATCAGATAAAAGGTGTTGATGAAATAGACATACAGTTTTCATACAAACCCGAGTATTTGCTTACTGCTCTAGTTTACATGCTTATGAAAAATGAAACTCTTGCGACTAAAAATTTTAAATCGGCGGTTCAGGTTTTAAAGGAAAAAATCAAAGAACATCCCGACGATTCAAGACTATATACATCTCTCGGTATTTGTTATGCTGGGCTTGGTCAGAAAGAAGATGCGATCAAAGAAGGTAAACATGGTTATGAATTACTTCCTATTTCAAAAGAAGCCTGGCGCGGTACTTTTCGTTTACTCGACCTTGCACAAATTTATACAATGGTCGGGGAACAGGAATTAGCCCTGGATGCAATAGAAGATTTGCTCATCAGGCCAACAGATGCAATATCACCCTGGCTTCTTAAACTCGATCCGACGTGGGAACCGTTAAGAGGAAATCCCAGATATCAAAAACTTACGAGCAATTTAACGAAAGCCTATAACCCATGATCGGTGAGACCATACTCCACTATAAAATATTAGAGAAACTCGGAGAGGGCGGAATGGGTGTAGTCTATCTTGCTGAAGATACTAAGCTTGAAAGAAAAGTTGCTATAAAATTTTTACCAAGACACGTCGCAGGTAATTCTGAAGAAAGAGAAAGATTCAAGATAGAAGCAAAAGCCGCCGCCGCACTGAACCATCCCAACATTGCAACTATTTATGCAATTGAAGAATCCGGTGATGATACTTTTATAGTTATGGAATTTATTGATAGTGTTGAGTTAAAAGACAAGATAAAGACGGGGTCAATTTCAATTAATGATTCAATAAACATAGCAATACAAATAGCAGAAGGATTGGAAGCCGCTCACAAAAAAGGGATTGTGCATAGAGATATTAAATCTCAAAACATAATGATTACAAGTGACGGTAAAGTAAAAATAATGGACTTCGGTCTTGCGAAGGTGAGTGGAGCTACACAGCTAACAAAGGTTGGAAGCACACTTGGGACAGCTGCATATATGTCGCCGGAACAAGCGCTTGGTGAAGAGGTTGATAACCGCTCGGATATTTTTTCATTTGGAGTTGTTCTGTACGAAATGCTGACCACTAAGCTTCCGTTTAATGCGGAACATCAGGCTGCTTTAGTATACTCTGTAATAAATGAAACTCCTGAACCGGTTGCACGATTTAATAATATGGTATCACAGGATTTTGAGCGAATAGTTTTTAAAGCGCTTGCGAAAGACAAAAAAGAACGCTACCAGCATGCTGATGATATCATTGCCGATTTAAGAAGGGAACGGAAGAATATTGAGTATGCAAAGGCGGATCATGATAGTATTCGTTCGACCACATCACAAGTAAATTCCCGGCAGCCAGGGAAGAATATTCGTCGTTTCTATATACCTTCTGTAATATTAATTCTTTTGGCAGTTGTTGCTGCTTACTTCGTATTCTTTGGACAGGGATCTGAAATCAATTCGATAGCAGTTCTTCCTTTTTCAATTGCAAGTTCAGATTCATCGGCCGAAATATTAAGCGATGGTGTAACGGAAGGTATCATCAATAATCTTTCCAGTATTCCTTCTCTTACCATTATGTCCTGGACTTCCGTTTCACATTACAGTAGCGAGCAGCCGGATGTCCGGGAAATTGGTAAAAAGCTCAATGTTGCAGCGGTCCTGGTCGGACGTATCGTTCAACGTGGGAATAGTTATGATATCAGCGTGGAATTGGTTGATGCTGTTAACGAACGGCATCTATGGGGCGCACAATATAATAAACAGGCAACGGCAATGTATACTCTCCAGGGAGAATTGTCTAAAGCAATCTCGGAGCAACTGCAGGTGAAGTTGACAGGCGAAGAAGAACGACGTCTTACAAAAAACCATACAGAAAATTCCGAAGCATATACGTTATACCTTAAAGGGCTTTATTATTTAAACAAGCGTACACGGGATGGAATAATGAAAGGGATCGATTACTTCAAGCAATCGCTCGAAAAAGATCCGAACTACGCTCTAGCCTACACCGGTATAGCTAACGGATATGGACTTATGGGCGGGAATTACTATATGAATCCGAATGAGGCTTACCCCAAAGAAAGGGAAGCAGCTCAATATGCCTTAAGATTAGATAATAATCTTGCCGAAGCGCATGCAGCGCTGGCTGATGTTCTTAATTCTTATGATTGGAATATTGAAGGAGCCAACCGGGAATTCCGGAAAGCGATCAGCCTGAATCCGAATTATGCGGAAGCTCATCACTGGTATGCTATGGCTCTTGCCAACCAGGGATTATTTGATGAAGCAATTAGTGAAATCAAACGCGCGCAACAACTCGACCCTTTGTCATTGCGCATCAGTCAAAATGTTGGATATATCTTTTATCAATCACGGCAGTACGACAAAGCGATTAATCAGACGCAAAAAACCATAGATATTGATTCAACATTTCCATACGGACACTCTAATTTGGGTGATTGTTATTTCATGAAAAAACAATATGACATAGCATACGACGCTTACCAGACTGAAGTACGCGTAACAGGAGACTCAACAAATATATTTCTTCTTGCCTGTGTGGATGCTGTGAACGGAAGAAAAAGAGAAGCAATGGCGTTACGTAAGAAATTAAAAGATATCTCAACCCGTACTTTCGTACCCACGTCGTACTTCGTCTTTATCGAGATATATCTCGGCAATAAAGATAAAGCATTCGCACTCCTTCAGAAAGCTTTAGAAGAAAAAGATCCATACATGATCGGTCTGAAAACTGAACCGAAATTTGATCCTATAAGGTCAGACCCACGGTATACAACTCTGTTAAGGGAGGTACACTTAGCAGAATGATAGGCGAAACAATATTACATTATAAGATTTTAGAGAAGCTTGGCGAAGGCGGAATGGGTGTAGTCTACCAAGGTGAAGACATTAAGCTGAAAAGATTGGTTGCGCTCAAATTTCTTCCTTCTTATCTCTCTGCATCCAAAGATAATCTTGCAAGGTTTAACCAGGAAGCTCAGGCTGCCGCGGCACTGAATCATCCTAACATTTGTACTATTTATTCCATTGAAGAAGATAAAGGGCAGCAATTCATAGTAATGGAATATGTTGACGGCGAAACACTCAGCAGAAAGATCGAACAATCGCCCTTGAAAATGAACGATGCAATATCATATGCTATTCAAATTGGAGAGGCGCTGCAGGAAGCCCACTCAAAAGGAATTGTTCACAGAGATATTAAAACAGAAAACATAATGGTTAATGTGAACAACCAGATAAAGGTAATGGATTTTGGCCTGGCTAAACTGAAAGGTTCGATAAAACTGACAAAAACTTCAAGCACGGTCGGCACACTTTCTTATATGGCACCTGAGCAGATACAGGGAGGAGAAGTTGATGCGCGTTCTGACATATTTTCGTTTGGAGTAGTATTATTTGAAACGTTAACCGGACTTCTTCCCTTCCAGGGTGAACACGATGCTTCAATAATGTATTCTATCCTGAATGAAGACCCAGAACCTTTACAAAAATATATTCCCGATGCAAACTCAGCTTTAATTCATATAATAAACAGGGTTCTGGAAAAAGATCCTGAAGACAGATATCAGTCAATAAATGATATTGTAATAGAATTGAGAAGAATAAAGAAAAACACAGGAGATGTTTCCAGAAAAACAATGTCTTACTCACCCCTACCAACAAAAGAGATACCCATTAAGGAAGAGGTTCAAAAAAATGCAAAGCCTGCAAGAAAGAAATTATGGTTGATAGCCGGTTTTCTTGCTGTTGTAATTATTCTGGCTGGATTATCATATTTTTTATTTATCAAGAATTCTGCTGTCACTCTTCCCCCGATGAAGACGGTTAACTTTACAAGTTATCCGGGCATAGAAAGAAATCCCGTGTTTTCACCTGACGGAAAGTCTATAGCTTTTGTATGGAACGGCGTTAACCAGGATAATTCTGACATCTATGTGAAGCTAATTGGTGCTGGTTCGCCGCTCAGGCTCACCAATGATCCGGCTTCTGAACATAATCCCGCATGGTCTCCTGATGGTCGTTACATTGCTTTTGGACGATGGGAAGAAGGTGGCTACTCCTATTACATTATCCCATCTCTGGGAGGAGACGAAAGAAAAATAGCCGGCGTAAAGAATGCTGGGGATGGTATTGATTGGTCGCCGGACGGGAAAGAACTTGCGGTTGCAGCTTCAGACTCATCTGGATTGACAAGTATAATGCTGATATCTGTTGATACGGGAGAAAAGCAAAAATTAACGTCCCCTGATTTTAATGGATTAGATGGAGACAATCTGCCTAGATTTTCATCCGATGGGAGTCAAATTGCATTTATTAAATATCTCAGTTTCAATGTATCAGAGCTTTATTTGGTTCCATCTGCCGGCGGTAAAGAAAAAAGGTTAACCTTTGATAAACTTCAGGTTACCAGCGATGCGTGGACACCTGACGGAAAAGAGATTGTCTTTTCATCGAACAGAAGCGGGAACGTTGCTTTATGGCGGATCCCCTCGGAAGGCGGTACCGCGAAATTAATTGCAGGGACGGGTGAGAATGCTAATTACATAGACATCTCAAAAGAAGGGAATGCACTGGCTTACCAGCACAATACACGAAATATTAACATTTGGGAATTAGGTTTAAGTGCATCAAACGCAGTTGTAAAATCTCCTGTAAAATTAATAACATCAACTAAGACACAAATTGAACCACAATACTCGCCTAATGGAAAATATATTGTATTTACTTCAAACCGGTCAGGAGTCAGGGAAATATGGCGCTGCAATAATGATGGAACCAACCCGGTCCAAATAACTTCTTTCGGTGGACCGAATCCGGGAACACCTCGTTGGTCGCCGGATGGACAATCAATAGCTTTTGATTGCCAGGTAAAAGGGAATGAAGATATTTATATAATTAGCTCCAGTGGAGGCACACCCCGTCAAATTACATTCAGCAAGTTTGATGACCAGGTACCAAGCTGGTCCAGAGACGGGAAATGGATTTATTTCACTTCTAATCGTACAGGAACTCATCAAATTTGGAAAATTCCATCTGACGGCGGGAATGCAATCCAGGTTACAAAGAACGGCGGGTATGCTGCCTTTGAATCGTATGACGGCAAGTATCTTTACTTCGCACAAAATGAGAACAATTCCGAAATCTTTAGAGTGGCTGTGAACGGAGGCGAGGAAGTGCCGGTAAACGATAAAATTTTGTATAATTTAAATTGGGGTGGATGGGCATTAACAGCAAAAGGTATTTATTTTGCAAAAATTGATTCGAACGGATTGGGACATATTTCATATTATGACTTTGAAACAAAGAAAGCTAAACCAATATTCATTACCTCAAAACGAATTTGGCCATATTCTACTAAGATAGATATCTCTCCGGATGGTCGTTCACTGCTGTTTGTTGAAATTGATGAGGTGAACAGTGATATTATTTTAACTCAGAATTTTCAATAGGGATTCGGTAATCAGATTGAAAAAATACTAACAAAACCTTAGAGTATTAAAAATGATAGGTGAAACCATACTCCACTATAAAATATTAGAAAAATTAGGCGAAGGAGGGATGGGTGAAGTGTACAAAGCCCAGGATACAAAACTCGACCGCTTTGTTGCATTAAAGTTTCTCCCCTCTCAGCTTACTGCTTCTGATGAGGATAAAGCAAGATTCATACAGGAAGCAAAAGCTGCTTCTGCAATGAACCATCCGAATGTTTGCACTATTTATTCAATAGAAGAATTTAATGGACAGTTGTTTATTGCGATGGAGTTTGTTGAGGGAAAAACATTAAAGGATAAAAAAGACTCGCTTTCCGAAAAACAAATTCTTGAAATTGGAATACAAACAGCAGAAGGATTAGCAGCAGCACACGAAAAAGGAATTGTTCATAGGGATATAAAACCTGAAAACATAATGATCAGAAAAGATGGGATTGCCCAGATAATGGATTTCGGATTAGCAAAGCTTTACACACCCAGCAATGTTTCCCGTCTTACCAAAGCCGGAACAACAATGGGCACAATGGGTTATATGTCACCTGAGCAAATACAGGGATTAGATGTAGATCACCGGACAGATATTTTTTCGTTAGGTGTTGTATTGTATGAGCTGCTTGCCGGAGAAGCACCTTTTAAGGGAATGCACGAAACTGCGGTTATGTATGAGATAGTAAATGTGGAACCGCCACCGATTTCAACAATTAAAGAAGGAATCGATCCTCAGTTGGATGGAATTATTCTGGAATGTCTCGAGAAAGATAAAGATGAAAGATTTCAATCTGCCAAAGAACTTGCAAAGAACTTAAGGAAATTCAGGAGGGTACTTTCTGCCGAAAGAGCGAGCAGAATTTATAATGTTGGTACACAATCTTTTAATGTTAAAACCGGACAAACTACAACTATAGATACTCAGAGAAAGACTTCACTTGGAGAAATTCAGGTAAAAAATCTCTTCAGAAATATTTTTTATAATCCAAAGGTTTTCTGGTCCCTAGCAGCAATCTTTTTTATTGCGACAATAATATTACTGGTATTTTCACCCAGCACCCCAAAAGAAGAAAAACGGGTTCGTAAGTTTGAATGGTCCATAAATAATTACAATGAAGTTGAGATATCGCCCGACGGGAGAAAACTGGCTTATACGCAGGGTGCGCATTTTTGGATACGCTCTTTTGACAAGTTTGGTGATGTCGAAATTAAAAATAGCGCAGGAATACTGTCCCCGATAATCTGGTCGCCCGGAAGTGATCAGATAGCATATTATATAAACTCCGGAGATAACCAGAAACAGCTTCGAAAAGTATCTGCAAATGGTGGGGTAAGTATTCTGGTTTCTAATTTCCCATCAAATTTTATCCCGCGTTGCTGGGGAGAAGATGATTCCATTGTATTCGTAGAAAACTCCAACACTCTTTATAAAATGTCTGCCAGTGGTGGTCCGTTAAAAAAAATGTATAACGGGGACACTACTTTATGTAAAGTAACAGGTACTCTGACATCGGTATATAATATTCCCGGTGAAGATGCATTAATTTTAACTGTAGATTCCGATAAAGGAAATAGAATAATTGCTCAAAACAAAGATGGACGAAAGACTGTTTATAGCTACCCGCCGGAATTTGGTATCGGGGAAGGGATATATTCCCGGACAGGGCACATTCTATTTCATCGCTGGAATTCAACTGATCAATCAAATTACCCTGATCTTTGGGCAATTCCATTTGATCTGAACTCGTATAAGGCTACAGGTCCTCCATTCCTGATAGCTGCCAATTCAGGCTGGCCGAATGTTACCGAGGACGGTACTCTTTTTTATGCCATACAAGTAAGGAAAAGTACTTCTAACAGACTTGTATGGCTTTCCCGTAAAGGTGTAGTTCTGGATAGCATTGGGGAAAGACAAACTTCAATTAATAATCCTGATTTATCACCGGATGGAACCGAGGTAATATATGATGGTAATGATGGTAATAATTCCGGTATCTGGTTACTGAAACCAAATAATAAAAAGACTCTGATTATGAATGGCGAGTTTTATTCAGCTCCATTCTTTTCAAAAGATGGAAAAAGCATTTACTTTGATAAAGCCGATGCTTCGAATATTCCTTTTATTTACAAACAAAGTTTAAATGGTCTTGGAGAACCACAGCGTATTAATAATCTGGATGAAGGACAAGAAGTCACTTATCTTTCAAAAAATGATAAATATATTATGTTTAATGCTATAAGGGCAGACGGTAATTGGGATTTGCTGTATCAGGAGAAAGGCAATAAAGAACCCAAGGTTCTTTTGAAAACCGACTATCAAGAATATGGAGCCTCACTCTCGCCCGATGAACGATTTATGGTTTTTGGATCAAATAAAAGTGGCACATTTGAAATTTATGTTTCACATTTCCCGGATGCCGGTATACAAAGACAGGTTTCAGTAAACAATGGAGTACATCCAATTTGGGTTGGTAATGAAATTTTTTACTCAAATTTTAATAACGACTTAATGGTTGTTAATGTGGATGTTACCGGCTCAGATTTAAGCATCAGCCAGCCAAGACTTTTATTTTCAGGAAATCAGGTGGGTGTTCAACTTTTTAATGGTACCCCCAGAAAATACACTGTAGCGCCGGATGGTCAAAAAATACTGGCAGATTATTCACCTCAATCATCTCAACACAATATGGTATTAGTAGAAAACTGGATTGAACAATTTAAAAATAAAAAGTAGAGAAATAAAATTATGATTGGCGAGACAATTTTACATTACAAAATTATAGAGAAACTTGGCGAAGGCGGAATGGGAGAGGTTTACAAAGCCCAGGATACAAAACTAGATCGTTTTGTAGCGCTTAAATTTCTTCCATCTCAGCTTACTGCTTCTGAAGATGATAAATCAAGATTTGTTCAGGAAGCGAAAGCGGCTTCATCAATGAATCATCCAAATGTTTGTACAATTCACGATATACAGGAACATAAAAATCAGCTTTTTATTGTAATGGAGTTCATAGATGGTGTTACACTTCGTGATAACAAACAAAATCTTTCCGAGAAAAGGATTCTTGAAATTGCCGCACAGGCTGCCGATGGATTAGGTGCTGCACACGAAAAAGGAATTGTTCACAGAGATATAAAGCCTGAGAATATAATGATCAGAAAAGACGGGATAGTCCAGGTAATGGATTTCGGACTGGCAAAACTATTTTCCGGAAACAATGTATCGAGACTGACGAAGGTTGGAACAACAATGGGAACCATGGGTTATATGTCGCCCGAACAGGTGCAGGGACTGGATGTTGATCACAGGACAGATATATTTTCTCTCGGTGTTGTACTTTATGAATTGCTTGCAGGTGAAGCACCTTTTAAAGGAATGCATGAGACAGCAATAATGTATGAGATCGTTAATGTCGATCCGCCACCAATCTCGACAATAAAGGAAGGAATAGACCCGCAGCTTGATGAGATAATACTTGAATGTCTCGAAAAAGACAGGGATGAAAGATGTCAGTCAGCCAAAGAGCTTGCAAGGAATTTAAGAAAACTTAAGAGAGGTTCATCTGGCGGTAAAACAAGTAGAATATATAATGTTAATTCGAAAGGTTACAATGTCAGAACAGGTCCGGCTGCAAGTATCTCTTCAACTGATTCCGGTTTTGTTGGAAGTTACCCGGGAGAAGGTAAACTTAAAAATTTATTATCCAACACGCACATTCTCTGGTCGCTCGTTGGAATATTAATAATTACCATTTTCTTTCTCCTGTTTTTCTTCGTACTAAATAAACCCGAGATAATTCCTCTTGAAACGAAAACATCAATACTTCCCCCTGAAAAAATTGTTTATGATAATTCTATCGGAAATAATATTGCAATATCTCCCAACGGCAAATTTATTGCATTCGTTGGCAAAGATTCTACCAGCAACAATAAGCTTTGGGTGCGACCTGTAAATTCATTAACAGCAAGAATATTAACAGAGGCAAATCTGGGTTCATATCCTTTCTGGTCGCCTGATAATAAATTCATAGCATATTTTTTTAATGACAAACTGATGAAAGTTTCGCTTGAGGCGGGGACTTCACTTCCGGTTTGCGACGTGCCAAACGGTAGAGGTGGCTCCTGGAGTACAAACGGGTACATCATTATTGCGCCCGATGCTTATGGTGGACTGTACAAAGTGAATTCCTCCGGCGGCAAGCTTGAGCAGGTTGTGAAGACGGATACAACTGATACCGGGTTGAGTTTACGCTGGCCCTATTTTCTTCCGGATGGTGAGCATTTTGTATATATGCAGCGAGCTTACGGTTCCGGTTCATCTGCACAAGATGGAATATATGCAGCATCATTAGATGGTAAAACAAACAAATTACTTATAAACAGTGCTTCGACAGTACAATTTTCAGATGGATATTTGTTCTACGTGCGTCAGTCGATACTTTTTGCACACGCTTTTGACCCCGGTGATTTTGAATTAAAAGGAGAAGGAATTCCATTAGCTGAAAACTTACAGTTCTATCCGATAAGAAACTCGGGGTCATTTTCAGTTTCCCAGAATAGCAGTTTAGTCTTTCAGAAGAGTAATATCCTAACGGAAAAGATTGTTTCCATCGATAAAAGTGGTAAAATAGTAAGCACATTCTTCACCAAACCAACAGGAATCGGCGAACTCAGCAAAGCATTATTATCGAATGATGAAAGTAAAATTGTTTATGACTTATATGATCAGGCGGAAGATAATGTGGATCTCTGGATTTACGATATCAAAAGAAATGTGAATACAAGATTAACATTTAACCATGCCATAGATGGTGTTCCTGTATGGAATGCCGATGGCAGTAAGATTTATTTTTCATCAAATCGAACCAGTCCTTCTCAATCAAGTTCAAATTTCAACCTGTTTGTAAAGAATACAAATGGTTCCGGAAATGAGGAAGTTGTCTTTACTTCTGATTATGACAAATACCTGTCGGATATTTCGCCGGATGATCACTACCTCCTGATATCTTCAGTTAACAATACAAGAAAAAGAACCGGCTGGGATATTGAAATGTTACCGTTGACCGGGGAGAAAAAACCAATAGAATTTTTATCTACCAACTTTTATGAATATAATGCAAAGTTTTCTCCAAATATGAAGTGGATTGTGTATCAGTCAGATGAATCGGGAAAATATCAGATTTATATAGCACCATTTGACGGTAAAAGCGGTAAATGGCAGATATCTGTTGAAGGAGGAACGGATCCAAAGTTTGTTCAAAATGGAAAGAAAGTTTATTTCATCTCTTTAAATAATAAAATAATGTCTGTTGATCTTAATGAAAGTGCAACAACTATATCCCCGGGTGAACCACGTGAAATTTTTAGTCATCAAACGGAAAACATTTCGAACGTATATGACTTTTATCAAAGTGGGGACAAAGTTATAGCGGGTATTTCCCTTGGCGATGATGCTCATGTGCCTATCACTTTTGTTACAAACTGGCAAAAAGAATTAGAAAGTAAAAAATGACTGGCGAAACTATACTCCATTATAAAATTATAGAGAAACTCGGCGAAGGCGGAATGGGAGAAGTCTTTAAAGCACAGGATACAAAACTGGACCGCTTTGTTGCTTTGAAATTTCTTCCCTCACAGCTAACAGCATCAGAAGATGATAAAGCAAGATTCATTCAGGAAGCAAAAGCTGCTTCTGCGATGAATCATCCGAATGTTTGTACAATTCATTCTATCGAAGAATACAAGAATCAGCTTTTTATTGTGATGGAATTTGTTGAAGGGAAAACTTTGAAAGATAAAAAAGATTCACTTTCTGAAAAGCAAACACTTGAAATAGGAATTCAGGTAGCTGAAGGATTGGCAGCAGCGCACGAGAAAGGAATTGTTCATAGAGATATAAAACCTGAAAACATAATGGTCCGGAAAGATGGGATTGTTCAGATAATGGATTTCGGATTAGCGAAGCTAAGAGAGACTTCGGGGGTTTCGCGGTTGACAAAAGCAGGAACAACTATGGGGACTATGGGTTATATGTCACCTGAACAAATACAGGGCTTAGATGTAGATCATCGAACAGATATCTTTTCATTAGGTGTAGTATTGTACGAACTGCTTGCGGGAGAATCACCATTCAAAGGAATGCACGAAACTGCAATAATGTACGAGATAGTAAATGTAGAGGCACCTCCCCTTTCAAGCATAAAAGAAGGATTTGATCCTGAACTTGACTCTATAATATTGGAATGTTTAGAAAAAGATAAAGATGAAAGATGCCAATCAGCAAAAGAATTAGCGAAAGATTTAAGGAAAATTAAAAAATCCACAGGGCACAGAAAAAGCAGGGTATATAATGTAAATCAAAATTCTTTTATAGCTAAATCCGGTGCTGTAACCAATGCAACACCATCTGGTTCATTAATAGTTGAAGTAATGAACCGTAAAATTGACGTGACAAAATTTATCCGATCAAGAATAATACCCTGGGTTTTTTCTATTTTACTTTTGGCTGCGCTTATTGCAACCTGGTTGGTGCTGAATAAACCTGCGCGAGAAAAAATTGTTACAAAATTTTCTCTTGAAATAGAAAATGATTACATGCTTGATGTGAGTTCATATCCCGCTTTGGCGATTTCACACGACGGAAAGAGTTTAGTATATAAAGCGAACAGCAAATTTTATATTCGTAAAATGAATTCTACAGAACCGGTTTTAATAAACGGGATAGAAAATGCTTCTTCTCCATTCTTTTCACCTGATGATGATTGGCTTGGATTTTTTGCAAATGGCAAGCTTGAAAAAATTTCAATTAGTGGTGGAACTCCGGTTATATTAGCTGACGCTCTCGATAACAGGGGTGGAACATGGAATGATAACGGATCTATTGTTTTTTCAGCTACTACCACCGTAGGCTTATCATTAATTTCGGAAAATGGTGGCACTGTAAAAATGATAACGACAATTGATTCATCGAAAAATGAAAGAACACACCGCTGGCCTTCATTCCTGCCTGATGGTAAACACGTGCTTTTTACTGTAGGTACAATCTCAAGCCCGGATTACTATGAAAATGCAGTGATTGATGTTGCTGATATAAAAACCGGTGAAAGAAAAACCCTGATTAGAGGTGCCAGCACCGCAAGATATATTAATTCGGGACATCTTTTATTTTCCCGTTCCGGTGTTCTATATATAGTTCCATTTGATGCAAATAATCTTGAGATAGAAGGACAGCCGGTACCGGTAATAGAAGGAGTTTACAGTGAACTCACAACCGGGATAACCAACTATATGGTTTCTGATAATGGAACACTTGCATACATTCCAGGTGCTGTAGAAGGTGGAAGTAGGAAAATTGTAAAAATTGATTTGAATGGAAATACAACAACATTAGATTCCAGTGGACATCCCTATCTTGAACCACGACTATCACCAGATAATAAAAAGATTGCTCTTGTAATTCGTGACGGGGAAGATTTTGATATCTGGATTTTTGATATTCTCAGGAAAACCTTAAGCAGATTAACATTTGGTGGTTTGAACCGAACACCTCAATGGTCACAGAATGGTAAAAAAATTGCTTTTATGAAACGCACTAAAGATGGGAAGATAGGAATTTTTATAAAGCCATACGATGGTAGCGGAGATGAAGTCGAGATTTACAGCGGTGCTTCAAGGTTATATGTTGATGAATGGACAACGGATGGAGATAATTTGATAGTTGATAATCTAACCCTGGGAGCACAATCCGACCTTCTCGTAGTTCCTTTAAAAGGAGATAAGAAACCATGGAAATATCTTGATTCTAAGTATGATGAATATGAAGCAAGTATTTCTCCTAATGGGAAATGGCTGGCATACCTTACAAATGAATCAGGTTCATACCAGGGTTATGTACGTTCTTTTCCGAATAAAGAAGGCAAATGGCAGATTTCAACCGATGTTATTGAAGAACCCAGGTGGTCCCCCGATGGAAAAACATTATACTATCGAAAAGGTTCTCAATTAATTGCGGTTCCCGTAACAACATCTCCTACATATTCAGCTGGGATACCAAAAGTATTAATATCCGGTTTCCCTTCAATGAATGTAGATAGCGGAATCAGTTATGATATTACATCGGACGGTAAATATTTTATTACTACAACACCAGTTAAAGGATCAACATTAAAAAATATTTCTATTGTACTTAACTGGACTGAGGAAATAGCAGCACTTACGAAAGCTAATAAATAAATTTTAAAGGAATATATAAGGTGATTGGTTCAACTATCCTTCACTATAAAATTATCGAAAATTTAGGCAAAACCCTCCCGCCTTGGCTCGGCCCTATCACGACTTGGTCGTGCCAAGGTGGGCAAATCGAGACAGGCCTTTACCATTTAATAAGGAGTTATTGATGAGTGATTTAGTTGGTCAGACAATATTACATTACAAAATTATTGAACAAGTCGGACAAGGAGGCATGGGCGTTGTCTACAAAGCAAAAGACACAAAGTTGAATCGCAACGTAGCGATTAAATTCCTTCCACATCATATTGCAGCTAATGCAGATGACCGTGAACGCTTTAAAGTAGAGGCACGTGCCGCCGCTGCATTGAATCATCCAAACATTTCAACTATTCACGCAATTGAAGAATCTGATAAAGATGTTTTCATCGTTATGGAATTTATCGATGGAATGGAATTGAAACAAAAAATTGAAGATGGTAAC
>Ga0307446_1000012_pt1 | contig 50106 bp, 83 predicted proteins | sample SalMarSW160320MG_FD_202141 | JGI IMG/M metagenome (GOLD analysis project Ga0307446, IMG submission 202141) | Salt marsh sediment microbial communities from the Plum Island Ecosystem LTER, Massachusetts, United States - SW1603-20 | ecosystem: Environmental > Aquatic > Marine > Intertidal zone >... | reverse complement strand
GGGGCCAACCTCACGGGGGCCGACCTCACGCGGGCCAATCTCACAGGGGCCGACCTCACGGGGGCCGACCTCACAGGGGCCAATCTCAGGGGGGCCGACCTCACAGGGGCCGACCTCACGGGGACCAATCTCAGGGGGGCCGACCTCACGGGGGCCAATCTCACAGGGGCCGACCTCACGGGGGCCGAAAGGAATCACTGAAAAATGACCGACGAACACATGACAGCATCCGGCGAGCTCCGGAAGTTTGGTCTCTATCGACCGACGTGGCACCAGATTTGCAATGTCGTCAGACTGCGGGAGTCGCACCCCGGTATGCGACTCCTCCGCATCCCGCACCAGGGGGGTCAAAACTGGGGGGCGCGTTGTGGCCGTGGGGGGCTGTGCCACCTTATCGGCCGCAGCAGCCTGAAGAATTACGAGATCTGGGCGCTGTTGCCAGGGTGCCCGGGGTACGAGGAGGCCGGACGATGAAAGATGTGACACTGAAGCTTCTCAACGAGACCGACGACCCAAAAGCGTTCGGCGGAGTCCATATCGGTACGGTAGGTAACAACCAACTTTGGAGGTTCGGGGGGAGATTTGCGAACAGGTCGCATTCGGCGTGGGATTCTGACTTGGAAAGGTGGAGCTCTGTATGGGGCAGCATGGCACCCGTCCCTTCTGGCGATGGCAGAAAGGAGGCCGGACGGTGAAAAAAGTGACGCTGAAGCTGCTGAATGAGACCGACGACCCGAAGTCATTCGGCGGAATCTTTATAGACAGATCTGGTGACAGTCAACTCTGGCAGTTTGGTAGCAAATACGCAAACCGGCGGCGTACTTTAGAGACTGTAGACGGCAAGCCAAAACTGGTAATAAAATGGGACTCCGATTTAGGGGGTTGGAGCTCCGCATACTCTTACCAGGCGTTCGCACCTGTTGACGCAGGTGAAACCCTCGACACATCGGAGCCTACGGACAAATTGAAGGAGAATGAATTCCTTGACGCCTACAGACGTGGCTTCGTCAAGGCGGACGACCTACAAAGCAGAGAGGCCCCGCTGAATCGGCTGCTTGACGAGGTTAAAGAGGCTCTTGGAAGCCGTATCTATATCGACCGAAACGAGGGTCCTTACAGCGTTTACTATGAGTTAGCGCTTGACGCTCCGCATTCCGGGAGGCGGGCCCGACTTGATATATACCCGCACGGATACAATTTGGCATACCTGCAGTCAAAAAGAATCTGCGCAACCGCGGCCGACCTCCGGGTTGCTATTTTGGAGATGCTTGAAGACCCGGAGATGCATCGGCAGCCCGCGACAAAAACTTGACACCCGGACCCCGGCATCCTATACTCAAGCAGTCAGACCTTCCTTTTCGTCAGACCTTTTTGACGCCCCCTGAGATACTTAACTCCTGTCTCAGGGGGCACCCTTTATCTTGACAGCCACCCGAAAATCGCATAGAAAGAAAACAACTTGTGTTTCACAGTTTTTGGCCCCTGGGAATGTATTACCGGCATCCCCAGGGGCCATTTCTTTCAGTATTCTAAAGCAATCCCGCGCTCTTCTGCGCTGACCGGCTCTAATTTTTCGTAGAATTCTTTCGGTGGCTTGTACGCCGAAATCCGGCGGCCGTAGGAGTAAACCCGCTCACGCTCCCAGCCGAGTTCCTTCATCATCGCGCCGAAGTGCTGCTGCGGGGTTCCGAGCAGCCCGTTTCGAGGGATGAAATTTGTAACGTCGTCGAACGTGAGATACTCCGGGCGCTGGTCTCGGACATACCGGAGTATGGATTCCATCCCCACGAGCTCGATTTCAAACTCGGATGCATTCTGGGCCCGGGCCTCGTCCATTTTCTCCTCGAGCCACCAAGCTTCTCCGCGCTCGTACCGATATTTCGCCTCGGCCCACAGTTGGTCCCGGATTCTGCGCACCTCGAGATAGTAGATGTCTTTGACCATGACAGGCCAGTACCGACGGCTACCGGTCGGGTCCCGGAGGATGGAGGCTACATTTGTCGTGGCGATGAAAATAGAGCGGCGCGGTAGGTCGACGATGAAGCGGCCATACTTCGGGATGAACGAATCAATCCGGGTGTCGAGGATGTCCTTGAAGTACCCCTGGCTGACCTTTGAGAATTGGTCAATCTCTTTGATTTCGTGCAACCACTGGCCGTTGTGGATGGCCTTCCGGAGCCGGACGTCATCTTTGAAGTCCAGCGCGGCGTCGTGGTACCCTCCGTGCGCGCCGCCGGCGATCTCGGCGACGACGGACGATTTCCTGGCCCCCTGCCTACCGCACATTACGAGACAGGTGTCCATCTTGCACCCGGGGTCCATCGCCCGGGCTACGGCTCCGATGAGCGTCTTGGCCGCGTACTGCCGGTTGAGCTCGATTGGCTCGGCACCGCAGTAGTCTACCAGCCAATTGTCGATTCGCGCGGTGTTGTCCCATGCTGGTAGGCTCTCGAGGTATTTGACGACATGGTCGACTTTGTTACTCTTGGATTCCGCGGCCGCGGCCGCCCCGCAGATAGCTTGCCGGGCGCCGGCGCACCCGAGTCTATTCAGCCATTTTGCCAGCTCCCAGGCATCGGTGTCCTCAAAGCTGCGGGGATATTTATCTTCTGGGTCGACTGACCATGGCGGAGCTGCCAGGATTTCGGTGGTCGCTTTCCGGACGTTGTAACCCAGCACACCATGCATTTCCGCGCCGTGTAGCATCCTTCCGATGTTTTCCGGGGTCGCTGGTATCTTGTCCTCAGAGTCCAGCGAGATTTGGGAGATCGGTCTATCGGCTCCCGATTTGAGTGCCGATGCGATGGTTGCGGCGACTTCTCCCTTGGCGAGGCCCATTTCCTCGCCGACCGATTGGAACTCGTTCCGCAGCTCCTCGATGTCTCGGCCGCCGCCCGCCCACTTCCGTGCAAGGACAAACAGCTGCCGGTTGAGGGCTTCGTTGCGATCTCCCTCGGACGCGCCCTTGAGAGCCTTTATCGTGCTCTCTTTCGCCTGCACAAGGGATGCTGAGGGCATTGACGGGACGATTAGCTTGCCTGTGATGAGCTTAAATAGGATGCCGGGAATCTTCGGGATGGTCTCCCGTGGCCGCAGCTCGCGACCTGGCAGCCACTCGTAGTACTTGCCGGTATCCGGGTGTATGGACGGCGGGGCGATTAGGTACCCAAGGCCGCCGCCTCGGACGTCTATTCCAGGTGGGAGGTTCCCCCGCTGGTTTCCGTGAGTCTTTGTCGACGGCAGCCGAAACCATAGATGTCGGCCGCCGCCGCCCGTCCGCGCACATGGCACGTCTTTGCCTATTTTGAACTTCAGCTCATCTTTTACGGTCTTCCAGACGGCCTCGTCATCGATGTCAATGACGACCATATCCCTGGGGACTACGATTGCTATATTGCTTTTTGACTTTTTGCCCTGAAACTCTTGCGACACGACCGCGGTATCCGCGGATGCGTAACTTTTCCATCTGAGCCCGCGGGATGGTTTTTTGCCGACGCACCGAAAAACCCGGTATCCCATCGACGCGTAGTTGTAAGCGTCCCCATCGGCCGCTTTCGGCAGTGAGGCGTCGACGGCCGGGTCGAACGGATTCGAAGGAGTCAGTATGTCAGACATGCTATGCCCCCGTTCGCGCTCTCTCGACATCCTTCCTATCGGCCGCCAGCCGGTCGACCTCGGTTTTCGGCCACAGCAGATCCCACTGCGGCTTGATAGGTTTCAGCCCGCCGGGCCCACCGCCGAAACGACTCCATTGGTATAAGGTATACTTTGACACTGCCAGGACGATAGCGGCTTCGTCTGTTGTATAGTAGGATGTCTCCATCATGATCTGACCTTTCCGACTCCGACAATTCGGCGCCATTGATTTGTATAAATCATTTCGTCGGATGCCGCAATAACAAACGCGGGCAAAGATTATTTTCGCTGCGGAGTTGATTTTCGCTTGCGTGTTTAGTACAAAGCGCTTAGATTCAGTCGGAGGGCTGATGAAGAACTGAAAGGAGCTGACTTAATGGGTTGCGATATTCATCTGTACATTGAAGTTTTGACTGAGAACGGCTGGGAGCTTTACGGCCACCCTACGGTAGCCCGAGACTACGAGCTGTTTGCAAAGATGGCCGGTGTCCGGAATTATACAGAAACGAATCCGATATCGTGGCCAAAAGGGCTGCCGGAAGACATCTCTTACATCGTAGGGCAGTCTTCCGTGGACTGGGGGACTGACGGCCACTCACACAGCTGGCTCGATTCCAACGAAATCGAGGAGCTCAGGGAGTGGTATGACAACGGACGCTACGACGGAGCGATCCCTTGGGATAAAAAAGACCTGCACCACCACGTTTTGGGGTGCTACTGCGAGGGCAATTACTTCGACGAACCCGATGTCCGGTGGGTAAAAGACACCAGATTTGTATTCTGGTTTGACAACTGAGAAGGAGATAGAAAGTGGCGACAATTGAAATCTGGATAACGGCCGACACGGAGTCGGACAAAGAATTGATCACGAACGTTGGGGCTGCTTTGACCAGTTATCGGGTCGCAAAAGCGCAAGACGGCGAGGACGATAGGCTTGCATGTGTGAGACTGGGCCGCGGGCCGCGGAGAGCGTCGTCTTCAACGGCACCCGAGCAACCGGCACCCGAGCAACCGGCACCCGAGCAACCGGCACCCGAGCAACCGGCACCCGAGCAACCGGCACCCGAGCGACCGGCACCCGAGCGACCGGCACCCGAGCGACCGGCACCCGAGCAACCGGCACCCGAGCAGCCGGCACCCGAGCAGCCGGCACCCGAGGAGGCCGGGATAAAGGCGTGCCGGAAGCCGCGCGGGAAGCCACGGCCGTCGAGGGCAGGCCTTGACGAAAAGCCCGGGGAGTGCGCTCAGTGCCTGTCGGCGGCCGTCAACGATGACGGATGGTACTGTGAGGCTCATATGCGGGCCTTGTCCGCGGACAGCACAAAATGCGCTGCTTTCCGCGCCGTCGGAGGCCCAAAATACCCGGTCGCCGAGGAGCCTGCAGCCGAGGAGCCTGCAGCCGAGGAGCCTGCAGCCGAGGAGCCGGTCGCCGAGGAGCCGGTCGCCGAGGAGCCGGTCGCCGAGGAGCCGGCACCGTCGGAAGACCCGTTCACGCAGCGACAGCTCCCACTAGAGGAGGAAGTCAAAGAAGAGCAACCTTTTGGCGCTTTCATCCCGGAGCCGGAGACAGTCAAGCCGGTGCCCGCCGACCCGGCGAAAGTCAGGCAGCAGTTCGAGCGGGCGATACTGGCGCTCAAGAACAGGTCGCCGGAACAACTCGCTTCGTTCGCGAAGAAGCACGGGTTACGGAACTCGCGCGACGTGAAAGATGAAGACCTGACGGCTTTGCTCGAGGAAGTCGAAATCCTATTGGTGGGTGAATGATGGCGTTCCAACTCCATTTCTCGCCGTCCGGGTCGTCACAGTGGCTCAAATGCCCGATGGCCGCCTGGCTGCAAACGCTGACGGACGAGCGTCGGCCGCCGGAGACCAGGCTCCGCTACTCGCAGAAGCTCGTGGGGCCGACCCCGCAGTACACGATTGATGGCACGACGGCACACGCATATCTCGAGACGCTTTTGATGGCACCCTCAAAGGACGCCGAGGAGGTCTCAGGCAAGATGAAAACGCTCGTTGCGTCACAGTTTCCGGCCATCCCGGAGGAAGAGAAGAAGCTTTTGAACATGGTCGCGGACGATGTTTGGTTTACGAAAGCCTTTGGGGGCTACGAGCTGAAGACAGAGCAGAAGGTTGAAATCTCGTATGGCGGATACAAGACTGAAGGCGGAACGATTGACGTTCTGCTGCTTAATGAGGACGCTGCTTACATCATCGACCTGAAATGGGGGGAAGGGCAGCCGGTTGAAGTGCATGAGAACACCCAACTCAGCTGCTACGCTCTTGGCGTCCGGCAGGCGTACCCAAAGTTAAAATGCATTACCTTCGGGATATACCAGCCGCGAGGGAATGGGGCTGGCTTGACGTTCTGGGAGCCGGATTTCGGGTACCTTGATGGCTTTGAAGAGCGGGCAGTCACTGCTATAGATAACGCTTCGTGCGGTATCACTGCGTGGGGCAGCGAGATTAGGGTGAAAGAGTACAATCCCGGCAAACACTGCTTTTGGTGCCCGGGTCGCCGGAAGGGTTTGTGCCCGGAGCTGTTGCACCATACGATTATGGCCTCGGTGTCGGACACGGACCCATCTCTCCCGGTATCCGAATATCCACTTTGGGTGCTCGACTTCGCAGACAACATCCGCGGTACAATCAAAAAGGTTGAAGAGGATGTCGATGCGATGCTGACGAGAGGAGTCCGGGTGCCGGGATGGCGGCTGGAAACCGTCGACGGAAACTCGACGTGGGAGCATGCTGAGGAAGTGCCGCAGGGTCTCTCTGACGCGCTCGGCGGGGAGCCGGATGACTATGTTCGTCAGAATCCGAAGCCAATCACGGTCACCGACGCCCGGAAGCTCGCAAAACGGAAATCGGTGTCCGTCGAGCATTTGATAACGCACAAGAAGAAAACCGTCAGAGTCCGGAGTTCGGACGATGACTTTGAAGTTCCGGCTTTGGTTGAGCCGGTAGAATAGGAGATTGAAATGGACATCATGAAATTGGAAGGGATGCTGAAGACCGGAAGGGCTGAGGAAGTCAGCGGGAAAAAAGCAATAATCATCACACCGGTATTTCGGCTCCGGTTTCCGGTTTTGGTCGAGCCAACGGACTACCAAGACGATGGGAAGTATCGTTACCGGATTAAAATGCTTTTCAACGGTGAGAAACCCGACGCCCCGGCTTTTGTCGACATGCGGAGTGTTATCGGCGATGCGCTCGCAAAGGTTGCCGCGGCAAACTCCATCAACCTGAAAGCGAGGGGCGGGGAGGCCAATCCTTTCGCGCGAGGCGTGATCGAGGACAAGGAAGGCGAGCCCTACGACGGGTTTGAAGAATGGACCCAAAGTGCGACGGCATCCAAGCACCCGTCGAAGGGTCAGTCGCACACCGACTCCCGGTTTCGTGCGCAATGTGTTTCAGGCACCGGGCAACCGGCCGACCCGTCGATATTCTACGATGGGTGCTACTGCCGGGCCCTCGTAGACATCTACAAAAACCGAAAAAATGCGCTGTCAATCGGCCTCAAGTGGATCCAATTCGTGGCCGACGGCCCGCGACTCGGGGCCAACGACGACACCGCGTATGACGTGCCCGCCGTCCCGGGCGCCGAGGATATGCCTGTCCCGGATTCCGGGGCCGATGCCGACGACCCGAACGGCATCCCGTTCTAAAGTTTCCCGCCTTCAACGCGTCCGTCTCTTTCGGGAGGCGGGCGTCCTTGAGGGAAGGAGGCCTGATATGGCAATGAAGGTAAAAGAACTGCGAGAAACATTGAAGAATTATCCGGATGAAATGGAGGTCATCGTCCAAAGCGACTCTGAGGGCAATAGCTACTCTCCATTGTATTGCGTCGACGGAAACGCGGTGTACATAGCCCGGGAGCCCTGGTATGGGGATGTGTTTTCGACGGACTCATCGGCGGAGGATGAATGTGTGGACGAAGAGGAATGGGATGAAATGCTCAGGATGCCGAGGTCCTTGATTTTGGTTCCGGTGAACTGACTTAGGGGTGTTATGGCCATGAAAAAGTACGACGTTGAAGAGTCAATTCAAAACCAAGAAGAATACTGCGCGTCAAAAGGATACCCGCACGTCGCTCCCCGAGATGGCATCTGCGGTAACTGTGGGCTGCAAATCTACAGCGCGGTGTACCACGAGCCGACGGAGTTCCAAAAGTCCTTCGGCATGCAAGGATGGGTCACCGGGTTTTCGACAGAGGAATCCAAAGGGTTGGTGACATGGTGCCCCCACTGTATCCACAGTTTTATACAGTGGTGACCCTGCCATGATTTTCATTGACTTCGAAGCCCGGTCTTTCGCAAAGCTGTCGCCAAATCAAGTGAGCGTCGGCACGGTCAACTACGTGCGCCACGAAAGTACGCAGCCCCTGAGCGCCTGCTATGCCTTTGACGACGGCGGCATCCACCGGTGGGCTCCGTGGACCGGGCACGAAAGCCTGGCCGTCCGGGTTGCCTTGCGGAAGGACATCGGAGGCCGGGTTGACTTCTCATGCCCGCCGGACCTCAGGGAGCGTGTGCTTGAGGGTGAGCCGCTTTGCGCGCACAACGCAACCTTCGACCGGACTTTCTGGCTTGACTTGCTTACGAAGTGGTACGGGTGGCCAAGGACCCCGATCGAACAATGGGTGTGCTCGTCCGCGACAGCGCGATATAACTGCCTGTCAGCTGGCCTAGACGACGTGTGCCTGTTTCTCGGGCTCCCGGGTAAGGCGGACAACACCGCGTTGAAAAAGCTTTATGCCCCTCGGCCGCAGTGGATGAATTCCCGGAAAGGAACCCCTTGGAACTTTGACGCCGAGACCTACCAAGAGATGGTTAGGTACAATGTTGGCGACGTCCGGGCGATGCGCGCCGCCATGCGGTTGATGTTCCCCTTGACGCCGTCTGAAAGAGCCCTGTGGCTCGCCGACCAGGAAATCAACCTGACCGGTGTCCCGGTAGACAGGGAGCTGGTCGACGAGGCATCCCGGCGGTCGGACATATTTAAATCCGAAATAGCGAAAGAAGTTCAGCGGCTGACCGATGGAAAGGTACCGACTCAAAATCATCGTGACAAGCTGCTCGCCTGGATCCGTCGGCATATTGTCATCAAAGACCTCACTGCAGGGGAAATCAAATATTGTCTGAAACACAACGAACGCGCGCCGAAGCACGTGTTGCGGGTGCTCGAGCTCCGGCAGTTAGGGGGCGGTAACGCTCAGGCCAAATACAAAGCAATCCCACGACTGGCAACCGGAGACCGGGTTTACAACGCTTTCTATTATTACGGCAGCCATACAGGGCGAGCCAGCGCAAAAGGGGTTCAGCTTCAGAATGCCGTTCGCCCGAAGCTTGACGCGGACACGGTAGGCCCGATGATAGAGCCTTTCAAACGCGGGAAAGACATCGACGGGCATGAGCTGAAGGACGTCTTGGACAGCATGGTTCGGTGCTCGGTTGCCGCGCTCCCAGGACACGTGCTCGTATCGAATGACCTAGCGCAGATAGAAGCACGCGGGACCATGTGGTTGGCGGGTGAGACTACTGCGCTCGAACGTTTTGCGGCAGGGGTAGACCAATACAAGATAACGGCGTCCGTCATCTTCAACAAGCCGGTTTCTGAGATAACCAGCACAGAGCGAGGCATCGGGAAAGCGACTTTCTTGGGCTGCGGGTTCGGGATGCAAGCGCCCCGGTTCCAGGAATCCCTGTACGAAAAGGGCATCGAGGTCCCGCTAGAACTCGCTGAGAAATCGGTGGCCGCTTTCCGGAGGCTGTTTCCGAAAGTGCCGAAGATGTGGTGGAAGATCGACCAGCTCGTAAAGGACTTATTGAGGACGCGGAAAGACCAGAATTTTAAGGGCAAGGTCTTTTTCAGCCTGACAAAGCTCGGCCCTCACGATACGATGGCCGTCACCCTTCCGTCCGGGCGGACGTTGTACTACCCAAGCATCCGGCTTGAAGAAGCCTATGGCCGCAACGGGACCTACGAACGCATTGCGTATTCCGGATACCGGAAACAGGTGTGGGTCGATGAAATTTTTACGAAGGGTAGCGCCGTCACGGAAAACGGCGTCCAGGCGTTCAGCCGCGACATCCTGATGACCGCACTTCTTCGAATCCATCGATGGCTCAAGGAAACGAAGTACGGCGAGCTTGTGATGCATGTCCATGACGAACTGGTCGCCCACGTGCTCGAGCGTTTTGCAGAAATCGTCTTGAAACGCATGGCCTGGGAGATGGAAAAGGTATTGCCGTGGGCGAAAGGAATCCCACTGGCCTCCGAGGGCTGGGTTGGAAAATTTTACCGGAAGGAATAGCCGGTACAGAAAGGGCAGAAAAACATGAATACTGATGAGGTAGTAGACAAGATACTGGAAGAGCTTGCCAGGGCTGAGGAAAAGCATCCTACGTGGCCGACAGACCTCATACATGCCGGCGCAATAGTCGCGGAGGAATCCGGAGAGCTCACGCGAGCTACATTGAACCACGTGTACGAGAACGACAGCGGGCAAAATATGCTCGATGAGGCCGTACAGGTTGGAGCTATGGCTATTCGATTTTTAAAGAACCTTGCGATAAGATGCTGCGATTGCAAGCATCTGAGGTTCGACGCTTTCACGGGGGCCGTGCACCGATGCGCCGCAAGAAAGGCCACGGTGTACGGCCAGCCGAGCCCGCTTATCATCTTCAACCCGCGGAAGCCCAGATTCTGCAGCGAGTTTGAGGAAGAGCAACCGGCAACACAAGAAAAATCACGAGGGTGAGCGAAATATGTTTACCCTACCACCCATAGATGGTACACTAATAAATGGAAGGAAGGTGAAATCATGTATGAAACCTTTGAACAGTTGATAAATCGTCTGTCTGGACTGAGAGGGTTGGAGTGGATGGGCCCAAGCGGGTCCTGTGGTACTAAAGAGATGGCTATCGACGCTATCCGCGGGTACCTCGAAGACGGGGCCTATAACCGCTACACTTCGAACAACGCAAAGTATGCCTTGTATGAGCTTGACAAGTTCGACAACGGTTCGGCACCCGCTACTGACACCATCGACAGCCAGTACTGGGGCTATGAAATCGACTGGGGAGACGCCAAAGATAAAGCAAAAATAAAGGTATTCAATCACAGTGGGTTTACCGACGAGATGCAAGACAAAAGCTGGCAGCCGACCGAGCAAGACTACCGTGAGTGCTGTGGTGTGTGGGTGACGCCCAGTGGATTTACCCATGAGTGCGACCCGGACTACCTCCTTAATTTCGACGACCGTGATGACTTTGACCTGTTTCACGATGGCGAGGTCAGAATCGAGCCGATGCCTGAGCAATGTATCCCGAAGGCGGAGCCGAAAAAAGAGTCGTACCAAATCAAGTTCCCTCTGTTAGCGGGGATACTTGAATGATTGAAACGGCACTCGTTCTACTGGCCGCCGTGCTTGCGGTTGAATGGACGCTTTGGAAGTTGAAAGGTATCCGATGACACTCAAAATCGTTTTGTTTCTGCTGTCCGGGTGGATCGCGAACCCGGCGACCAAGCACGCCGTGGAAATCGCAAAAGACTTCGACCGCTACGGCGCCCAGTACGATGTCGATCCGGTACTGCTCGCAGTCATGGCCTATCAAGAGTCTTCGATGCGGACGGATCGTGTCGGGAAGCTCGGGGAGGTTGGTATGTTCCAGGTTCACGGGCGCTCGAAGAAAGCGTGCAAGGCCGCCGGTATCCAGCCGCTCGGCGTCGAGTGCGGCGCGTTCCTGATCGATATGAACCGCCGATTTTGCGGGTCGATGAAGCGCGGACTGTACCGTTACATGTCCGGCGACTGCCGTGGAACACCGCGAGCTCGCCGGAAGACATCGGCCAGGCTCCGGAAGGTCGAGAGATTGAAAGCGAGGTTCAAATGATGAGTAAAGTCAAATGGGAAAAGACTGCCTGGGATCCGTTGTCGAATAAGAAACGACCGCTGCAACCTAAAGGATTTGGGAATCCAAAACCAAAGGAAGTCACCGCAAAAGACACAATACTTGGGATTTACGACCAAATGGCGGCCGGACATTATGAATCTCCGCTCGACCCTCCACCCAGAGATCCTCGTGCGGCCCACTCGCCGACGAGTAGGTTTCGGGTGGTGAAAGATGAAAAAGAAGGTGAAGACTGATGGAATCGGCCATAAAAGTGCGAACGGAAACGGACAGGGAAAAAGCCCTGCGCCTCAGCAGCGCCATACGGACGGCACGCCAGGAATTCTGTATCCACATCGACAAGGCAAAAAAGACGGAAGGTCAAATGAAAGTACTTTGGATTTCGCCTGTCATGCGGATTTCGGAAACCGATGTCAACGGCGCGAGAAAACCGGATTTAGAAGCGCTGAAACGCGGAAAGGAATTCGGCGAGGTGACACAGATGATAGAGCTACACCAGAAAGTCGAAACAATATTCGGCCGGGGGGCCGTCATCGCGACGGCCGGAGACCAGGTCAAAGTGAAATATGAAACCGGGATTGCTAACTGGGAATACCGGTACGATGTACGAGCCATTAAAGGGGGCGAACAATGGGCATGTCAAGACAACATGACTACGAAGCTGCGATAGACTATCTGAAAGAAAAAGGCAAGGCGACGGCAAAAGACCTTGCGGTAGATGTATTCGGTATCAAGCCGAGAGTCGCCGCATCCTGGGGGTGTCATATCCTGCATCGATTGGAAGCCGAAGGGCGCGTCCGCAGGGTTACTAAAGGGCGCCCAGGGTCTGGCGCGGCACTGTGGGCCTTGACGTGTATTGAAGAGCACCGGCCGACGGAGCCGATGTTTGAGCCCGCATACCCTCAAAACGACAAGCCGTGCTACACGCAGTACGGCGTCGAAGTGCACGTGTACGGTCATGGGCTCCGGGTTTGCAACTGCGGAAAGATGAGGAAGCTGTAATGATATTCTGGGTTGCAGCAGCATTTGGTGTGTTGGTTCTTTTCGGGCCGCTCGGCCTTCTGGTGTTTGCTTTTTTGGTTGGGCTCTTTGGTCTGATAACCTGGGTGCTTAAGTGAGACGATGCGAGCTGCCATCTGGCTTCTGCGGATTTCGCCCAGGTGCCAGTGTCCGGTGGCGAAAGAATCCGGCCTGCGAAGGCGTGGTAGTCGCTACGGCTGCGAGGCATTGCAGGGTGCTGTGGGCCGGGCTGTATGAGACATATACCCGGACAGAGGACTTAATTCTAGACTACGAAAAGGAAAACAAGCGATGGAAAAAGTAGAGCGGTATAGGGCTAAAAATGGGAGGCTGTACGAGACAGCAAAAGAAGCAGTGCTGGATGACTTTTCTGGCGACTCCCGCGCGAAGAAAATCGCGGCGTCCATAAACTGTGGGGCGCCCTACTTGGTGTGGTCGCTGTGGAAAAACCGTAGGTCCGTCAGATCGTTGCTAAAAGATATGGAGATCGTTCTGAATGACCAAGAAAACCAATAAACCGATATGCGGCGGCTGCGCTTGGTATAGCTGGATGCATGCGAGATGTAAGTTGCGCGACGACCGCATGTTCTACACCCCAATCGACGCAGTCATCCGGCCTTTTGATACCGATGCATCGACGTGCCCAGACCGCCTGATACCGGCAGACAAAAACCCGGACAAAGACTATGACGCCTGAAGGAAAACGGAAGGAAAGGCTCCGCAACCGATGTCACGCAAATGGCTGGGGGTGCCATCCAATCCAGCATCCAACATCGCGAGGGTGGCCGGATGTCGGTGTCATGATTCCGCTCGGCTTTGAAGTCCGCGTCGAGACAAAGGCTCCCGGGGTCCGGCACTCAAAAAAGCATCTCGCCGAGCAGGCGGCAACCCGGGCAATGTTGCGAGAAAACGGGTTCCACGCGGTGTTGCTGCAAAGTGACGAAGAGATAGACGAGTTCATGGACGCATTGGAAGTTGTGTTCGTAAAATACGCGAAATGAGGGGGTAAAACCGATGAAAGTTTATCGAGGCGCCATGCAAGATGATCGGCCGGTTGAACTTGAGTGTCGTGAATTCAAACCGCTGGCTAAAACACGGTGCGGAAAAACCGTTTATCCAGACACCTATTTTCGTACAGAATCCGAGGCGTGGAACACTATAGCAGCCACAAAGCTGAACCTAGTTAATGCCCTAAGAGTAGAAATATCCGAGAAGAAACGAGAGCTGCTGCAACTGCAGTTTCATCTCGATGACGCCACAGCGCTCTACTATCAAGTAAGAGAAGGGCTGAGAGCGTTCCGGGAGTCGAAGAAATAAAACCCGATCATGTTATTTCGTCCCCACGCATACCAACTCCAATCTGCACGTCGGATGCTAGACCACCCGTTTATGGCGTTGCTCGCCGACCCGGGACTCGGGAAGACAGCCATCATGCTCATGCTCATCCACGAGCTCAAGCGTATCGGGTGCCTGCCACCAACGCTCATCACGGCCACAAAGCAAATTGCGACGCAGGTATGGCCTGAGGAGATTGGGGGATGGGACCAATTCAACGGAATCTCGTACTCCGTAATCCAAGGGGCGAACAAAGAGCGGGCGTACCGGAAGCCGGCCGACATCTACGTTACGAACAATGAATCGTTGCCGTGGATGGAGGCTCGAGGGTACATCGATAAGTTTGCAATGCTCATCATCGACGAATCCTCGAAGTTTAAATCGTGGGGCAGCCAGCGAACGAAGCTCATCAAAAAGCATTTACATCACTTTCAAAGGCGGTACCTGCTGACCGGGTCCCCGACGCCACTGACACTACTCGACCTGTTCCCGCAAATGTACATCGTCGACAGAGGAGAGACGTTCGGACGGTATCTGAATCGCTTCAAGTTTCACTTCTTTCAACCGGTATACGGAACCAATAAATGGGTCCCGCGGTACAACGCCGAAAAAATAATTTATGAGAAAGCCGCCCCGTTTTGCATCCGTCTTGACGCGAAGATACACCTCCGGCTGCCGCCGTTGGAAGTCCATGACATCCGAGTCGCGCTCCCTGATGCCGCGAAAGAAGACGCGAAGAACGCAGTGCTCAAAATAGATTTGACTTCCCGTATCAACTCGAGTACCGACCGAATGCAAGCGCGACGCCTGGCCAGCGGTATCGACGCGAACGGGAAGATAGTGCACGACGCGAAGCTCGTCGCACTCCGGAAGCTGTTGGACGACCTCAAGGGCCGACCGGCTCTCGTGTTTTGTTATTTTCGGTCTGAGGGTGACTACCTGTCCGCTATGCTCGACGCACCGATTGTCCGAGGCGGGACATCTTCTAAAAAGTCGTCGAAACTATTTGCGCTGTGGAACGCGAGAAAGCTCCCGGTACTCATCCTTCAGCCCGCGGCGGCCGGGCACGGGTTAAACCTACAGCGCGGCGGGACAGACATCATTTGGTTCTCGCTGACCGACAACCAGGACGACTACTACCAGGCAATTCGTCGCGTGTGGCGGCAGGGAGTCGTCGGCGACAAAGTCACCGTTCACCGGCTGCTGGCTAAAGCGTCTATCGATGTCGCCATGGCCCGGTCGTTGGAAGACAAAACGAATACGCAGCAAGCATTTCTGGACGCAATGCTTGCTTTGCAAGAGGAGCTGCGAGATGTCGCTTAAAGAGCGCGAGCAGAAGTGGTACGAGGCCCAAGAGGTGCCGTACATCGTAATCCCGGCCGTCGATGGAAACGACGACCGGACAAAAGATTCAAAAAAGGAAATCCAACGGTTTGAGTGCTCGTACCACCGCTGCAAGTCCTATAAGCTCCGATGGACGCCATCCGGCATTTGGTGCCGGGAGCACTACATCGGGCAGCCATCATGCTCGATTTGCGGTGTCGAGCCCGCTTTACATCCGAAAGACGACTCACAGGGTCGGTGTCGGCTTTGCTGGTGCAAGTCTTACGACGAATAGACGAAAGGAAAACCTATGGAAAACAAAGAATTACAGGCGCTGTTTAGCGTCCAATACCCCATCCAAATTTTCTTCATCTCCGAGGATGGTACCGATGGCTATTTTTACGCATTTCTACCTGACTTCGGGTACAGTTCTTGTAGCGCTACTGGGGACACGATTGACGAAGCCATCGTAAGGCTGCAGCTTGTAAAGATAGACGTTATCCAGTACTACGTCGAGACTGGGAAGTCTCTACCGGAACCGTCTAAGGCGCCATTCGAGCAGAGCTAGGGGACAACAATGACACCCCAGGATGAGAAGACCAACTTTTTAGACGACAAAGCAGTTCAAACCGCCGAGGGGATCCTTGAAAGGATGCCTGGGTGGCAAAAAGCCTACGCGAAAAAAAAAATCATAGAATCCGCAGTCGGCCCGGAATCCAGCTTGTCGACACCCCTTCCGAAAATGCTTAGTTGATGGCGGGTGTGCTTAGCGCAGCCACACGACCAGGAATGTTCCGAATGAGATGCCGATGGCGATGATCGACATAAAAGTCTGGACACCCCACCGCGTCCGTTTGACGGCAGCGAGACTGTGCGACTTGTGCTCAGCCCTGCATTTCTCAACCTCCCGGGCGATGGCCGCCGGGAAGTTTTGCTGTATCTCCCGCCTCAATTCATTCAGGGATTTCTCCATCCGGAGCTCAAGTTTTGCCGTGGTCAGTTCGACAATCGTTTCAACTTCGTCGCGCGTCGTTCTGTCTTTATCGGTGCTGAACATACCAAGGCTCTCTATTTCGTGAGCTGCTTTGTCGTCAGGAGCCGTAAAACAATCACAGAGACGCCCTCGACGGCCTGCATCAAAGCGTCCGTGTCAAGGGAATCATCGCCGCCAGTGAGGGCTCTATAGACGCCGGCGACGGCCATTGCTATACCGCCCCAAATCAGTTTTGACGTATACCATTTTTTATTCATCGTCCAACTCCATAGGCTCTTGCATATCGACAATGCATGTTGTCACGGTCTCGTCTGAGACCGGTATCGAGGCCGTCTTGAGCGCTTCATCTTGTGAGTCACAAATAGGCCCGTCGTTCCAAGACCATTTTCCGTCACCGTGCGGAATCAACATAGCTTACCTCCCTTGCGGGTTTGCGATTCGAAGCACGAACCCACCCCGCGAAACAAAGAACATCGACCGGCCGTCTGAAAGAAACTTCCCGGACGAGTACCCGGCGGTCATGTTCGGGACTCCGACATCAATCCGGCTGCCGTAAATCGTCGCAAAATCCGTCGGGTTACTGCTATACAGCCCGAGCACGCCAAGGGGGATCTTGTGCAGTGACATGGACTCAGCAGGACCTGCCGCGGCCTCCGGCTTTTGGAGCCACAAAGACGTGCCGTCCGTCCCGAGAGCCGTTCCGTAGTAATCGGATACCGTGTACGGCCACGTGCCGCGGTTGTCGATTGTCAACAAGCTGTCGACAGCGTCGGTGCTCGGGATGTACTGCCAAATGCGCCCTGTGTTGTCGGTCAGCGCAAGGGCCCCCGGGAGTACGAGGATAGACCTTGGCGCGAGGTTGGGCGACGTGGCCGCGGTTGTCGCTATCAGTTTGCGCGTGAGGTCGGACGTTGTTGGATCGGAGATAAGAGCCGAGTTGAGATATGTAAGGTCGTCGGACCCGGGCCTCTCTCTGTTCAGCCAGTATACCCGCGTCTCATCCGTATAAAGTGACAACAGCTCATAGTTCCCACCACCGCCCAGCCCGACCAGATTCCCTTGGCCCTCGTCCTGCGTTGTCCCGTCCTTAGCCATGATATAGATGACAGGCCCGTTAGTATACTCCAACATGATCCCGAGATTGTCGTCGTCCGCGCAAATGATGCGTGATCCGCTGTCTTCCAATGACGTCCAAACGCCAACACTGTTATCGACCGCCGTCGATAGGTCGGGAGTTAGAACGAGCCCGAGCGAGCTGGTTAACGAGTACCGGGACACGTAGGGCTGCCCGGTCGAACTGCGCTCCCACAGCACGTAGAGATAGGACGCATCACTGCAGATGTCAAAAATGTGCGAAGAGGTGTACGGAAACGTCAACCCGAGCGCAGAGGATACCGTCATGGTCTCCCCGGCGTTCCACAGATTTGAAATCTTTCGAACCTGGCTGTTGCTGTCGACAATGAATATCACCGGCTTGTCATAGATGGTTTCCGACGTCTGCCATTCCCACCCCAAGCAACTGCCGACGATAGCGGCCGCGTGCTCGTAAAACTGGTGCCCGTAATCCGGACGATACCAATGGTCGCTGGCATCCATCAGCCCGGCGCACAGCCGTTGACGCGTTACGTTGGGCGGCATCGGGCCTTTCAGGTCTGCCCTGAGTGCAGTGTCGTTTATCAGCTGGTCCCGGCTATATTCAGCTTCGTTCCACTCGGTGTATAGAGGAGCTTCGCCTTCCAACCAACCGGCCAGTTTTTCCGCGTCGATGCGAGCCGGTGACCGGTCTCCGCTGAACGCCCACTTGATCAATCTTGAAAATCTTTTCATTCGGAAACTCCCGGCCAGTTTGTCATTCTGAATTCCACTCCCGCGACAACAGGGGCGAAATACCCAACGTATCGGCGGACTTGATAGTCGAATGGGTCGCCTATCGTAACGGATACAACTCTGTTTGACGCCGATACCGTGCAATCAAGCCCAAAGGCATTCTGTAGGTACCGAGCAATCCCCGGCACGCTGGCGTCCGCGTTCGTTGCGGCTATCTTCGCGTCGATGAAATCGAGGTACAAGGCATCCCCGGCCAGACCGTCAGCAGGCACACCCCAAATACCCGACAGAAAACCGCCGATGTTTGGATTCGAAGGTGTCCCGAACCCGTGGAGGTTGTCAATTTTTGGGTCTGAATCGCCGCGCACCCGGAAGACCCGGTAGAGCTCCTCGTTCGGCGGCCTGTCAGCGCCTACCAGTCTGCCTATCCGGCCCAACCAAATGCCCTCTGCGATGTCCTTGTTCGTCCCAACAAGCAGCCAGTACACGATGGCTTCAATCACTTCTTCAAACTCATCGGCGATCCACGTCACGAAGGCTTGCCAATTCGGGCCATCGCTGGATGCCTCTAAGATGCGTGTGAGCAAGTCTTCTTTCAGCTTGCCCATGAATACACCCCGGACACAATGGCTTGCGCTATCTGTTTCTGTCCGACTTCAGACGCCATGTACTCGGCGTCGTTTCGGTTGGTCATGAAGCCACACTCAACCAGCACCGCCGGTCGCTTGTCGCGTTGTTTTCTGATAACGTAAAATGCCTTCGGACTCGCAACCACCCCGGCCCCGCGTCGCAGGCGTATCGACGTGAACGTCTGGAAGCCGTCTGCGATACCACGAGCCAACGGGTCCCGGGTGTGACTGCCGGTGAATATCACAGCGCCGTTCGCACGGCTCCACCCGGGCACGTCGGACGCGTTTGCGTGGATTGAGATGAAAGCATCGGCTTCCAGGTCGTCGGCCATAGCGACCCGGTCCGCAAGCGTCACATTCTCCCGGGCGTCCCGCGGCACCGTCAAGAAAACCGAGTACCCGGATTGCTGCAGCATCCGATAGACTTGCACGGCCACCCGCCGGTTAAACTCGCCCTCGTAAACGCCTGGCGGCACCCTTGGGGACCGCTTGCCGGGAATCAAATACTCGCCATTGACAAGGTGTAGATGCCCGGGGTCCAGAACAATTCGCATCATACACCTAGCACCGTGATTAGGCCTTCGGTGCAAACGGCTCTCTCGTCCACGTCCATAGCGATGTCGCCGGTTGACGACGGATTGGCCGACCGACTGATATAGATAGCTTGTATCGTGTGCCCGGGAACCACGTTTGCCGGGGTGTAAATCCGGGCGGCGGAAACTGTCTCACCCGGGCCGAATTTTTCGATTGTTTCCCCTTCGATTTCCAGGTCACCGTTAAAAAATTCCAGGATGTAACTCTTGATGAGCGCGTCCCCGTTGCTGGGGTACCGGCCTACCGTTTTCCGCGTGAGCACATTGATGTAGATCGGGATGTCGGTACCTACGTCATAGTAAATGGTACTCGATTGCCCTTCTGCAGATACCGCAACCGACTGGGCCCCGAACGTGCCAATGCCCGCAGCCACGGCGCCGATGCCGCTGTAGGTCCCAAACAAAGAGTCCGCGATGGCCTGGGCTGTGCCGCCCCATACGACAGCTCGTATCGACCCGGGAGGCGTCCCGTCGGCCGCATAGGTTGTGCCACTGTTGACAAAAACATAGGCGTCCGTAACCCCGTCAAGGTCTTCCAGCGCCGAGCGTATTTTGGAAGGGTGGTGCATCCCGACGCCCTTTGCCGTCCGCCACCGTCGAGACCTGGCTGCCGGGTCCGACTCGGTCGCTCGGCCGGGGGTCACTGCCACAAGATTGGTGACCGAGGCCACGCCGTATTTCGGCTCGACTATCCGGGTGATGTCGCCGGCATCCGCTTCGAAGGCCCCTTTGTCGACGCTGCGGGCCGAAAAAGTGTCCGTCGCAGATGGGGCGATTACCATGTCTTCCGTGATGACATAATTATCCCCAGCTTCCGTTCCGATGATAAAAGTCCCCGCCGACACCAGCGGCACGCCGGAACTCTTGGCCGTGACTGTTATCGGGACCGTCGAGTATGCGCTTTCATTTCGGTCGATACCGTTCAACCGCATGAGCTCGGTCAGGTATTCCCCGTACGACCGATCCGGCATGAGCGCGCTCACGGCATCCTGCAACGCGGCGAGCACTTCGCTTTTAGCCTCTCCAAGCATGTTCCCGCAAATCCGGTGGGCGGGTCCGGTGGCGTCCTTCCGCAAGCGCCCCTCGAGCAGTTCTTGCAGCCGCTGGACAGCGGTAGCCACCACTTCGGCCTGGGTTGGTACAGACATCCCTGTCTCGTCGATGTAAGCCATATCAGCTGTTCCCTATCACAGGTTCGTTGTAAATCGTATTGGCGTAGAACTCTATGGACACCAGCCCCGTCTCGTCGCGGCTTAAAGTCAAAAGGGGGATGGACGTTACCTCCGGGATGTCGGTGTAAGCCTTTCGGACCTGCATTTCCCGGTACTTGTCGTCTTGGAGAAAATCATACATAGATGGCCGCCCGAACCATTTGATTCCGGTCTCCGGCTTGTAAACGTCTTCATCGTAGTTTTTCAGCGTCTCTTGTGCCATCAGCTGCTCCACCTCTTCGACGTCCTCGACAAACGACAAGTCCCCGGCGCTCAAATCGAGGTCGAGGTACTTGTCCAGCTTGAAATCAATAGACATGGTATCAGCTTCCGGGTGTCGGCGTTCCTGTAAGCCCGCCTGGGCCAGTTCCGCCTGAATGCGTGTGACTTAACACGGAAACCGACGTGGGCGGGTTCGCCATCCCCGCGGTGATATTGCCACCGGCCTGAATGCCCCCCGTTGCCTCTATATTTCCGGTCACATCTAAATCTCCTGTGGCATGTAGCCCTTGGTCGTCCAGGGTCAAGGATACGCTATTATCGTGTTTTCGTAAAGTTATGCCGCTTTCTGTGCCGGATGTGAACGACGATTTACGCGCGATTTTGCCCAAGATGACCGCACTCACCGTCGACGGCGCCGTTGTTTCGGTGGCCGAATCAATGCCCTCAGACCATAGTTGGATGTCGCGCCCGACAAAAGCGACTAGCACCTGGTCTCCGGCGGCCGGCTTTATGACAATGTCCCAGTCCCCCCAGCTCATCCAAGTTAATGGCACACGCCGAAGGAGAGCTGGCCTGACACCGCGCACGGAGACCTCGAGCTGGATGTCGGCGCTGTCAACCTGGGAGCCGGATCCCTCGTGGAAAGTGTCGATGGTCGCGGGTAGAGGCCACATACCAATCTCAGATAGCTGGGTGTCAAACAGGTCGAGCAGAACGTCCTCAGGTCTCATAGGGCACCCCTGTCACTGTTGTCCGAAAGGTATTCGGGTCACAAACGAAGTCAGCTGACTCTATCAAGTAGATACCCTTCGGAGGTATTGGAGCTTTCCTCCCGCCGATCGTCGCCGTAGTCTCGATAGAGCACAATGACCCAGCGCGCAAGTTCGAATTGAGCCGGGACACCGCGGTCACCTTCACCTTCTTGCGTTCCAAGCGTGACGTTGGCACCCCCTTCATCCCTGTCTCGCCGGATATGACCGGGACGCTGACCGTCGAAATCGGGTCGTTTTCACCGACCACGATTGCCGTGCCGTTTTTAATCTGGTACCGGTACCCATAGAGCTTTGTGGCGGCCCTGAGCATTTTTGCCGGAGGGCCGGTCAGCGGAAGCGGGTGTGTGAGCCTTCCGGTCACCGCGGTGACATCGGAGCCGAGCCCCCCAGCCGCCGCGAGGTCTTTAAAAACCTGGGTCAGCAGCGTGCCGGAGTCGTAGGACCGGGTGATTACCTCCGTCTGAGCGGAACTCTTGGTGTCCTCTGCAAACACCTCGACTAGCCACCCGGTAAAGGCTTCGTCCCGGTATGTCGGCGTGTCCGTAATAATGCCGTGGAACAACAACGGTGGCGGGTCGATGTACCCTGCGTACAAGTTCATCTCGATAGCATCCCGGCCGATTTTGGCGCGGGACTCCGGTTTCAGATTGTAGACCGTAAGGTGTGCCGTATCTTTTCTGTGGCTTGAAACCGTCTGCACCTCGAAGTCAATCCGTGCGCCAGTGGGCACAACAACCGCAACCTCGTCTTTCGCAACGAACTCCGCGAAGACATATCTCTCAGAAGGTTTCAACGTCCGCCCTCGGCGCGTAAGCCAGCTTCCACCGGACCCCAAGCCCGTCGAAGTCAGGGTCCTGGTCCCCTTGGAGATCCAAGAGCATGAGGATGCCAAGTTGTTCCTGGGTTCGGTTCGCCAAGAAGTCCATACCAGTCACGAGCCCCAGCCCTTTTGAATGCAGGCCAACGGCATCGCAATCCAAGCTGATGAACCACCTTCCGGGCGTTTGCTGCCAGCGGACGTGGTACTCGAGTTTGTGGCCATCAACCGTGATTCGCTTCCGTTGGGACGGCTTCTGTGCATCTATCGGCAGGAATCCGACGCTCATAGGAAGCCTCTCAGCGCATCGATAGCCCCTGCCAAAGTGCTTTTTGTCTCGGCATCGGATGCCGGTTTCTCAATAGCCACCTCCCCGCCGTCCTCAGTTTCCGACTGCTTGATCGCAGGCTCCGTCTTCGCTTGGACTTTCTTTTTCCGGATTTTGGAAAGCGGAACCTTGCGATTCAAGGTTTCATACGTCACGGCTTTCTGGCAGATAAGAGTCGCGTCGTAGGTGTAGAAATTCTCGACGGTTTCATCTGCCAGTATGTCAAGCAGCACAAAGTTAAAAAAAACTTCGTCGTCGAAAACAATATCGATGATTTCTTTTTTGTCCTTCATCGATTTCAGGTATTGCTTTTTATCGTCCTTTGAGGTCACCTTATTGGCGGCTTTTATCGCCGCGTCATCCGGCCCGTAGTACGCAAAAGCGTCATCGGTAAGCGATACGTCAAGTGTCAGGGTCTCGATTTGCGGGGCGACGTGCTCAGCTATCAGGGACCCGTCCTCTATTGGGTCGGATGTCATCGCCAAGGGGGCTGAATGATTCCTACGGGTGACCGTATCCAAGTACATATCGCCAAAGAGACAAGGCCTTGCCATCACTCACCCCCAGAACTTCGGAGGGCTCGTTCAAGCATCCGCTGGCTGGCCTTCGAAGACTGCTCTGCAATCCTCGAGGGGTCGGCATTGGTGACCGCGTTGACCGTCGTTGTCAGCGTCATGCCAGGCAGCCATGGGGCTTCCTGGCGTCGAGCAGCCTCAGATACCGGTCTCGGCTTGAGGACATTGGCCGCCGGGCGCTGTCTCCTGACATTTCGGTATATGTCGACCTTATCCGGGACGAGGTTAAGCTGGTCGCTCAAAGGCGTAGTTGGGAGTTGACCTATGTCGACACCTACTGACTTTAGCATTTTGCTGAATATCGCGTATACTTTTCGGAGCCCGTAGTAAATCATGTCCGGAAAGGTGGTTGCTACTCTGAAAAGTGGGACGACAACATAATTGTGGATTATGTCTCCGAGAGTGCGGAATGGCTTCAGGATCAATTCAGTCCAGTCGCCGCCTGTCATGTCAACAACCATCTGCATAAGGCTGCCGGGTTTTAGACCCAGGAGGGCTGTCTGCAACTCAGTCAGTTCCTGAGCCGCCCGGCTTATACCTAAGTACTCGTCCAGCCGGAAACCGGCGGAGTCCCCACCCTTCAGGGTCGTGACAATGTCATCAATTGCCAGTGCTATGATGCCTACGGCCAACCCAACGCCCAGCAACGGCGCCGCGGACGCCGCCAAAGCTTTCAGTGCGATACCGGCTGAGGGGGCTACTTTTATGATGTCGCTCAGTGACGCGATAAACGGGGCCAGCTTGACAGCAGCCACGGCTATGGCGAGCAGCTTAAAAACATTCGTAAGGCCGCCCATACGTTCAACGGTTTGATAAACCCGGCGCCCGAAATCCCGGATGTCTTTCATCAACCCGCGAACGCTTTTCAAAAACGACTCGAACTTTGACTTTATAAGGCTTTCGTTGGCTTTCGCCCATCGCCCCGTGGCTTTAGCCAAGTCGGTCAACTCAATGACCGCAGCTTTCAACGCCGGGGCGAAGGCTTTCCCGAGACCAGCCGCTGCAATCTTGATGTGGTCCCAGAACGTTGAGATTCGACCGCTGAGCGTCACACTGGCAGTCTCCATCCCTTTGTAAAACATGCCGCCTTCGGCCGTGAGCCGACGGAAGGCCTCTGTCAGGTCGGTCGTTTTGACTTTGCCCTGGGAGACCATCTTGATGATCTCCTTGGTCGATCTCCCGGTCGCCGCGGCCAGCTCGTCAATAATCGGGACACCGGCTTCCACAATGATGTTCAGCGACTCCATATCGACGCGCTGCTTGAGTAACGCCTTGTTATACCCGAGGGTTATGCTCCGCAATTTGTCAGACTGCCCGCGCGCTGTGTCGCCGAGCATAAGCATACGCTCAATAGTCTTGTCGATGTCCCCACCCATCGTAACGAGCAACTGCGAGGCGACATCCGACAGCTGTCCGAACTGGTAGGGGGTTGTGGCCGCAGCTTGGTTAAGGCGTTCGACCATCATCGCCGCCCGCTCAGCGCCGCCGACCATCGGAGTGAACGCCGCCTCCGCGTCCTCGAACATCCGGAAGGAGCCCATAAGGCGGTTAAACCCGTAGGCCAGGCCGCCGGCTCCGAACAGCACGTTCCGGACGTGGCGACCGACGTTCGAAAATGTCTGCTTGAGCCCGCCGACGCTCTTCTTGAAGCGCCTCAGGTCCCGGTCGTCGACATCCCAGCCGAGCCGAGCGACGAATTCCTCAATAACCGTCGCCATTGGACTCCCTCTGCCGGACCCAAGCTTCTCGCCGTTCCTCGGCCTCGCCAGTCATCTCCATCACTTCTTGGACGTCTAAGAACGCGGGGTTCGGCCATCGGAGCACGGCAACCGGGTCCGTGTTGCAGAAGCGTGCCACGGCGACCACCCGAATCATTCCGTTTGAGACGCGGTGGTCTTCGCCCTCGAGAAAATTTGGCTCAGACGACTTTTGACGAAATCTTTTACGAACGTCTGAGCCTTGGAAAAATACCCGGGGAACGATACGTCAATCGCCTCGACCAACGCGCTTATACGCTCCGGCCACCGACCAACCATATACTCATCCGACCAACCGTCGCTGAGCGTGAACAAGCTGCCATCCGGTGCGTTGATTTGACACCCGGCGAGCAACTTCTTGGACATCTGTCGAAGTCGTTCCTTGGGTAGCGCCCGGAAGACGGCTGTCGGGACGCTTGAGAGCGCTGACATGCCTGCCCGAAGCGAGTCGCTGTCAGAGGCGTCCCCAAATACGGACGCGGCTTCCGGCCCCGTCGCGCTGATGAACTCGGCGACCGTACGCCACAGCTCATCCTCGAGGTCAATGGCCGCCTCGACATCAAGCGGTTTAAACGTGTATGTCCGCTCGATACCGTCAATGCCTTTTATCGTTCGGGAGTAAGCTCCCATCTGTCACCTCTAAATGTCCCGCTGCCCACCGTACGTAATCGTACCGCGGATTGCGGACAGTGTGAACTGGGTCTGAGAAGGGTTCTTGCCGCCGCCCCAAGGACCGGAATCCTCAACCACGACGTTTTCGGCCACAACCCGCATGAAATTCGACCCCTGGTTTTGGGCAGTAAATGTCCGCGCTTGAGATTTCAGTGCCAGCATGCCGTTAAGAATGGCAATAGATGCCGTTGCGCCGGCCTCAAAACGGAGCTGAATTGAGATGTTGCTCTCCTCGTTGATCACATGCACGCCGCCGACCCCGTTAAGGTCGTTTTTAGGCTCCATCGCTCGTGGGTTTTTAAACGTCACCACCAAGGCATCGTCGACGTCCGCCAGGTTGCGGAGCGGGGCAGGCCCAGTGCTGAACAGCAGCTGTGCTGTGAGGTCGGAACCACGCCATTTCTGTTTCATCTTTCAGCCTCCTATTTCAGGCCAATATTTCCGACCAGGCGGAACGTTTGGGCTTCAATCCGGCCGACGGCGCGGAATGCTTTCGAAATCGACATATCGCCGGATGCGATGTCCGATGCCGTGAAATCATCTACCGTCGGCAAGGTGATTTCATAACTGATGAGCGCCTTGCGATCCTCGACGCCTTCTCGCAGCCGGGTTTCCAGGATTCCGTTGATCGCGCCCAAGGTCGGCGCATCAAACCCAAGGACGTCTTCGCTCATATCCAGCGCCTCGAGGTCAGCCTGGATGGCTGCCTCGAACCAATGGACAAATCGAATCAAGCGCTTATTAATGCCGGTTACCGTGTTCCCGCGATGGACGAACAGGTTGCCGGCTGTGGTGAGCACAACGTAGTTGCAGCCCTTGTCCTCAAGCGCCGTTCGATCACTCGTGGAGAGGTCGTTTTCGGCCCCCTCGTCACCGGACGCCAGGCACCCGGTGAGCTTTGTATGACCGAATGATCGGCTCCCCGCGTCGGCCGGGAGCCAGGCTCCGTCAGCGCAGAGGTCCGGGTAATCGCTTTGTGTGGTGTAGATGACCGTAGATTGGTCGTATCCGAGAGCCTTGAGGCGGCTGTGCAGGTCCGTCGCAACAGCCGGGTTGATGGCATCCGAGGATTGGTCGACGAAAGTAGTTTGCGCGCGCTCGGTCTGGACCTGGGCGGCCAACGCGATCATCTCGTTATCGATGTCATCGTCCGTCCCACCGCGGAGCTCGGTGCTCAGGTTGTATCCGCGATACAGCAGCTTTGCCGCCGTGTAGGACTCCAACAGAGTCTCTACCGCGTTACCCGATACCGAGGTCCCGTCGCCGGCGGCCTGGACTCCCATGTGATACGTGGGGGTCGTGTTGACGGCGCTCGGGGTGATAGCGATTGTCGGGTCTGTATCATCCTGCCCGGCGGGCATCGTCAGCACGAGGTCGCCGTTGATGTCGAGGCCGAAAGTAGCGTCATCGAGCCCAACAACATCCGGGGTTACGAGAGCCGCGAGACCGGCATTCAAGACGGTGAGCACCTGGGAAAACGCCGTTACGCCGGAAAGGTCGCCGAGGGTCACGACGGTGCTGTTTGAACTGCTGTCAGTAACGGTGAACGTCGTCCCGGTGCCGAGAGCCGCCCACGTCGCTGGCGTGGTCGTGTAAGTGCCGCAGATAAACGCCGGCGGGATAGCGGTTCGCGGATTCCGCACGAGGTAAAGCCTTTCGGCTTTTTCCTCCTGTCCGTAAAAAGCGGTGGCCATGGTATGGGCAGCGCCACCCGCAGTGAGGTCGCTGACACCATCAAAATCAACCACCCGCACCCGGTCGTAAATCGGGATATCCGCATGGTCGACAAATGACATTCCGGTTCCGTACGACGGCACCGCCGGATACGTCACATTCAGGTTGACGTTTACGTTGTAAAAAATGTCGGGAATCATATGTTCTCCCTTCTGCCTAAAATGGTATCATGTTTCATGTATACTGTCATGTTTCGCTACTCAAAAGTTTCTTCAACCGCCGGTTCCAGGCTGTCGACATCCCCACCCAGCCCCAGTGTCTGTACTCGCGATCCGACGGTGTCCAAGGATGCCGGCACCCGGAATCGGAACTCGCAGTGGTACATCGGCCGGTAGTGCGTGTCGTTGAAAAACGCGGGGCCATAAATAGGCCCGCAGTCAATCAGCGCCGGGACGCCTCGGGAGTGCGGGTCGCTAGCTCCGAGCTCTATCTGACGGAGTAAGGTCGCCCCGGATGCCACAAACGCTTTGACGTCAACGCCCAAGATGTCCGTGCTTTCCATATGGTATCGAATAACGGACCCGGACCGCCTGCGGTCAGCAATCTTGTCCGGGGTGCTGGTCTGCGTCACAAATCTCACCGACAGATAGGCTCCCGTCGGCACCGGCGCATTTTGGTCCGCAAGTATTACCGGGATGCCAGAGCCGACAATACCTTGAATCCAGGACACGATAGCCGTCATAGGATGGTAGGGCGACGTGACTCCGAGAGCCAGGCCGGAGTACAAATAGTTTCCCGGCCCGAGACCCCGCGTTGGCGTTATGATGTTGACATCCAACCCGTCGTAGACATAGGAACCGGCCAGCAGCTTGCTGATGAAGTCTCTTGACTGCCCGACATCCAGGCCGTCGTAGACGTAGGAACCGGTCAGCAGCTTGCTGATAAAATCTCTCGATTGACCTACATCCAACCCATCGTAAACATAGGAACCAGTCAGCAGCTTGCTGATGAAGTCTCTCGATTGACCGACATCCAGACCGTCGTAAACGTAGGAACCGGTCAACAGCTTGCTGAGGAAGTCTCTCGACTGCCCGACGTCCAGCCCATCGTAGACATAGGACCCGGTCGACAGCTTGCTGAGGAAGTCTCTCGATTGACCGACGTCCAGCCCGTCGTAAACGTAGGAACCGGTCAATGGTTTAATCGACGGGCTGAAAGCGGTGCCGCCCCACGAAACGGGGATGAAATTATAGTTCGTCAAAGTACTGGCGCTGTGCCCGGTTATCCACGCTGCGTGGGACGGAGTCCCGGACCCGTAATCGCAGGTCCATAAATCCGGGATGGTGTTATCCGACAAGCTTGTTCCGGTGCCGCTGAAGATGCTGTCAAAGTTTGGGCTCTTATTTAGGAATCTAGCCCCCTGGTCACCGTCGTCATAAAACACCCACGGGTTAATCCTAGCCAACGTGCAATTGGTGAATGCGTAGGCAAAATAATCGCAGCCGATAAGCGGCTTTAAAAGCCCGTCGGGAATCGATCCAAGATTTGGGCATGAGTTTAAAACAGAATAAGCGTTCGTGGCGTTTACGCAGTTATCAAAAATATCTGACTGGATGGATGCTATGCCCGTCAATCGGAACGTCCTGTATAAGCTAGACAATCCGTCGCTAATAATTTTTCCGGTGCCGAGAGAGGCTAAATTAGAGCACCCATTCCACCCGCCGTACAAGTATTGCCATCCATCGAAGTCAGCGGAGTCCCCCCAGTACACGATACCCGTCCATTGGAGTTTGCTCGAATGCGTATTGTTGACGGACCACGCGGGAAAGCTGCCCATGATCTCTAATACATGGTCCCCCGTCGAAGCGTAAAGGTGAGTTATATCTGGGTCGTTATAGGCGGTTATCGTACTCTGGTTACCGTCACCCCAGTATACGATGGCGTCGTAAGTGTACCCGGAGACTGTCGGAAGGGTGACAGTCTCGCCCGGCGTCGTTGTCGTGCACTGTATGCGAAACCCCGCCATTGATGCCCCTAGGCGGCGTCCGTATCTATGTCGGTATAGGTCTCCTGAGTGTCCCCAGGAGACATCGATTCGTTATGTTCCCGGACCCTAGCCTTGAAAAATGTCCGGATTCCGGCCATCAGGTTTCCGGCGCCTCTGAGCCTGGCGTCAACGACCGCTCGCTGTGATGTGCTGGCGTAGAATATTTTTTCCATCTCCCAGAAGCCCCACACCTCGGAGCCGTCATCCGGAACCCCGTCCTGATCGGAATCCGCTTGCACGCGTACCCGAAGTTGGAACACGTCGCACGGCGACCCGGTCGTCGGGGGCCCGGCAAACTGCGCCAGGACATCGTCAACCGAGACCACTACGGGCGCCAGTCTGCTCTTTTCCGTCGTCCGTCGTATTTGGGTGCAAAATATCATATCGCGGCCTCCTTGGGACTTACGGCGTCTGAGCCAGGGATATCAACGTCTCCCCAGCGAGTTCGAGCGTGTTATGCTCTCCGGTTTCCAGCGTGACCGCGGTCCCGATGTCCCAATACCCAATGAGGTTTTTGCCCGTGGCGGTATCGTTGTAGGCCACCGGGTAACGGAAGGGTCCGATACTCCCGCCGGATGCCTCTTGAACGATGTCCGATGTAATCACCATGGTGAAAACACCGCCTGTCTGGGTAGCCGACGTAACCGTGACAGCATCCCCGCCAGCCGTGTACCCATTACCGGCAGCTATCTCCGTGATGTCCGTGAGTACGGCATCCGTCGCCGCATTCGGCGCGACGTTGCTCAACGCAATCTTGACTGTGTCGGTACTGAGAGCATGGATACCCTTCCCAAAAGAATCCTCGACGAAACAATGAAACCCAACATATGTCCTGTCAGCCATGTGACTGTCCTTTCAAAGCCGTATCCTTCACGGCTGAATCTCCCTGATGAAAACCTCTCCAAATCCGGCCTGCGTGTACCAAGAGCCGAGTTTGACGACCCGATAGTCGATACCGCCATATGATAGGACGTCATCGACCTGCAACCGCGCAGAAGTCCAGGTTTTAAGGTGCGCATAGACCCGGTCCCCTTCAACCGGATACTGCCCCTCCTCTCCCGGGTCCCGCTGCGGCTCGACAATCGAAATCGTAACCGGGGTGACGGTCGCCGGAACCCACACGCCGTCCACATAAGCGCCGGTCGGCCGCGTGTAGGACGCCGCCACCGTGGGCATCCAGGAAAGCATGCTCATGTAGAGCGCTCCAGCTCACTTTGGATGGACTGCCGAAGGAGACCGGTATCGATCAACGGTTTATCTTTATTGCCCTTGTCCGCGTCCGTCGATTTCCGGCGGATTGTCGCCGGGGTGTTAGGCGGGAAGTCGTTTGTGTCAATTGTATTCCGGATGTCGGCCGCCGCACGAATGCCGACCAGCTGCAAAGCTCTGCCTATGTTTGCTTGATGCACTAGGCCCGCTTTCAGCGCGTCAAGCAAGGCCTGCCTGTAGTACCCATTCTCCCGGAGTGTGGTCCTCAAAAATGGGCGGGCCGGTATAGTCTCCGTTCCAAACTCATTCCACGCTGCAATCGCCGCAATAGTCTGGCCGCCATCCGCGCTCGGATGTTCCCCGGTGCCGCGAAGGACGCCAACCTTGACGTGGGAGCCCTTCATCCGCCTCAACAGGTCGTCGACCTTTTTGAAGTCGTGCTTTGTTGAAATATCAAGTGAAAAAGTCATGTGGCACCCGCGGCCCGCCTTGGTGGATTCTACGAAGTTCCAGATACCGGCAGCCGTACGCCGTCGACCGGTAATCGGATTCCAACCCCGAGCCGCCGGTTGCGTACTGAGCAAACTCAACCCCAAGGTCCCCAGCTTTCCATCGCTTGAGCTGACCGGATACCGCGGCCGGGCCGAGAGGGCTCCCGGCTTTTGGCACAGTTCGCTCCAAGAGGTGGGCGGTCAGATACAGGAGGCCGGTATCGTAGTCAGAGCCCCACGTGGCCTCGAGTATCGTAGCCGCGGCCTCAGCGATGCACGCATTAACCACAGCGTCAGATAGGGAGTCAAAGGCGCCCGGGAACCGGGCCTTGAGCTGGGTGGCCGTAATCACGGTCTACAGTTCGACACCGGTTTCGGTGTCCGGGGTCGCGTGGTCCGGGCCTTCGGTCAGAACGGAGCCAAGCCGTTTCTTGACGAAGCGGGTCTTCTTCGCAGCCGACCAAAGTTTCTTGTCGACGCGATTCGGGACTCCGGGGAGCAGGACGATAGCGTGGTCCAGCCCCCGCCTGACTTCGAGGATGCGATTTGAGTTGTTATTCACCAAGATGTCCATCTTTCAAAAACCTTTCTCGGCAGCCTTTAGCTGTGCGCGGCCTCCGCCTGGTAGAAGTGCAGGGGCTCCTTGACGTGCAACGGCGCAAAGGTCGTCGCGAAGGGTTGCTCGGCCGACATGCCGCGGTTGTCCGGAGCCTGGCGCTCGGCGTCCATCGACAGCGGGACACAGATGCTGTCGCGGTCCTGGAAAGCCCCGAACGTGATGTAGTCGCCGGCGCCGCCGTCCGTCTCACCATGAATCGGGCTCTCGATAAAGCCGCCGAACCGCGGGTCCGTCTGTTGAAGCACCTGCTCGACGGTTTGATTGGTGACCGTGTTGGCGATGGTCGTCGTCCCGAGCCTGTAGATCTCCGGCGAGCACATCGCATAAATCATCAGACCGCGGAACTTTTGGCTCGACTTGTTTGCGGTAATCATCGCAGTGATGATCCCCTTGACGTCGTCGACCATATTCTGCCCGGTGGTCGTCGGGTATGAGTCCCAATCCCCGGTAGTAAGGTCGCCCTGGGTGATATTCGGATGGTCGATGAGGCCCGCGTATCCGGAGGCCGTCTCGCCGATGAAGAACAGGTCCTCAAGGTCGTTATCGAATGCCTGGAAAACCCGAGCGGCCTTCATCGCTTCGACAGAGACACCCGCGTAGTCGGCGGCCAGCATCTCGAGCGCATCGAGGGTGAACGAAATCGTCCGCGTTTTGAAGGTGATTGAAACCTGCTTGGCCCCAATCGCCACGTTGGGGTGCTTCCCGTCGTACCGATACCACGCTGACATACCCGCGCCACTGTAGATCGTGTAAACTTTCGTCCGGGCGCCACGTGGCATGTCCCGGTCGATCGGGAACACTTCGCGCCAGATAACCCTGGTCGTAGCCTCGATGATGCCCTGGGATACCGCGTATTCGAGCGATTTTTCCATCAGCCCCGCGGGGATGGCGTCCGCAAATACGGCGTCCGTAATCCCGGCGCTCGCCACACGGAGATCTCTGTCGATTGACTGCCTTTGGTCTTCGAGCCAGGCTTTTGCATCCTCGAGCTCTTGACGCTGGGCGTCCGTGAGTGTTTTCTTGAAAATCATTGCCCCTTCTCCTTACGCCGAATAGGCCGTGCAACCGAACGAGTCGGCGTCGACGGTCACCAGGGCAATCCCAGCACCCGTCATTGTGGTTTCCAGGGTGACCCCTGTAACGTCCGATTCCCCGGCTTGCGACGCGGCGCCCAGTTGCAGGACACCGGTTGCGTCCGTCACTGACAGCGCAGTGCTTCCTGCGGACCCGCTCCCGGTACCCGCCGCCAGGTAAACCGGCATCTGCCCGCTGCGGAGGACCGGACACGCTTCCGTGACCTTGTAAACCGGCAGGTTGGTCGCTTCGCTGCCAACAGCGCCGGATACGTCGCCCGAGCGGCACGTAATCCCAAGGGGGACCGTGCTCACGCCGACAACAACCTGGGTTTGGGGATTGGTTCCCCGGGAGACGATGACACCGACACCGATACCGGCCGTCGTCTCAACAACCTTCTTGTCGTCGATAAACGCGGACTGCGGCTCGAGTACAGCGCCTACCGCCATGGTTGCCATGCGTGTGACAGAAGTTTGAAATGCTCCGTAAGCCATATTCGGCCTCCTTTATCGGACCAACGATTTCAGTCGACTGAACGTCGGTGCCTGGTCTTGGGCGTGCGTTTGAAGCGTTCTGCGTGCCCCGATACGGACGCCGGAAATACTGGAAACACGAGGGGTCTCGCGAACCTGGATGCCGTCGAAGATTCCGGCGACCCGGTCGTCGCTCATCACGTCCTCGATTTTGAGGTCCGGCCGCTGGGCGTTGATACCGGCGACCATGATGTTACGCACGGTGTCAGAATCCTGGACCTTGAATCCGGGGGCCATCTTGAGGGTTCTCTCGAGAACGGTCTCCCGGGTTTTCATATCTTCGAGCGCCTGCTTGACGCCCTCGTCGACCCGCTTCTGGATGTCTTCGTCACTGAGCTGAGACCCCTTAAGCCCCTCGACTTTGCCAGCCAGCCGGTCATTTTCTTTCTTGAGCCGGTCGTTTTCGGCCCGTGCATCCTCAAGCTGTTGCTTGACTTTGCCGTGCTCGACCGCATCAACGACGTCTGTGCTTTTATCCGCCATTTGTATGTCTCCTAAAGTTGCGGTCCCCGCGCGCCCGGCCGGAACCATGGCCGCGTGGTTACCTACGTTTTTGGTTTGTCTGATGTCGTACGGATCCCCGGATGGCGTCCGCCCGGGCCGGAGGTCCAAGACAGAAGAGTACCCCATCGACAGCTGTCTCATCCCAGCTTTATAGGCCGCGATGCCGTCCTTGTGCATGATTCTGACCTGGGCCCGGGCATTGCCACCATCTCGAACAACCGGCGCCTCGACGATGCCGCGGAAATCCCGGTGGATAGTTTCTGCGGACACCCCGCCCTTCGGGTGTCTGACCGTAAGAGGTATCAATTCAAACGTCTTCAACGACTCTTCATCAAAGATGTCTTTCGGGTCCCGATATACGCGATAAATAGCGTTATCCGGCACCCGGTCCTCGATGGGCACGCCCATCCGTCGTAGCTCATAGGCCCCGTAGTTGTAGATTCCGTCGCGAAACAGTGTCGCGCCAACAATCAAATATCCTTCGGGTGTCGTTACGACGGTCATGGTTCCACTATTTACGGACTGGGTATAAAAATCAAGGTGAGACCCGGTTAAATTTTAGGCGGCAAACAGCCGGGCAGTCTCGAGGACCGGGTCCGCGACACAACGACACTGGATGTCTTCCCCCGGGTGCCCGACGTCCGGCGGGCTTGACCATTCCTGTAACGTGTTTGACAGCGCGGCGTGCGTCGGTCTTACCGCTCCGTCGCCGACAGTCCGCCACCTGTACTGGGTGATCCCGACGTCCTGCTGTCTGACTTTCGACAGCCCGGAAAACAGCTTTCCTGTCTGGTCGCGAGCAATGAGCTTTGCCCGCCACTCCGGGTACCCGGAAGCCTCCTCGAGGATGTACTTCCGGAGAGAGAAGTCGTCCCGGCCCTCGGAGATACCCTTCATGATTTCTTTACCGAGTCTGGCCGACATTTCTTGGGAAAGCGTTGTAATCAGGCCGACGGACCGGTCGACTCCAAGCTGAACCTCGGCCGCCGATTGACCGTCCGACAGAAGGTCGGCGACCGATGTCCCGATAGCTTGGTTCATCGCACGGAGGAAAAGACGCTTGTGGCTCTCATTATTTTTCTCGTAATTGGCTTTCAGTCGCTCAGACAGCGCCGTCAGCCCGGAGTACCGGTTGTACATCCGGGCACACAGCGACTGGATGTCCCGCTGCGCGAAATCCATAAACCCGGAGTCCGTCACCTGAATCTCGCGAAACACGGCTTCCGCTGCCCGCTGCCACAGGTCAAGCTGGTGGCCGACAAGCAAGGCCTCTACCCGCATGTCGGCCACCGCGGGCACGGATACGCCCCTCGGCCGCTTATTCCGTCGGAACGCCGCTTCCAGTTTTTCGTAGTTCAGCGCCATCGGGATCACCTTGGTTTCCTGGGTCCTGGTTTCCGGTTTCCGGCAGCGGAACCCGGGGGTCTGAGCCGTCGGCGCCATCGCGCTCGAGCAGATAGTCGGCGAAGTCTTGTTCGACGGTCAGCGGGCTATTGCCCTGCCCGGCAAGATAGTCGGCCGCGTGCCCAGCGATAATGACACCTTTGTCCAAGAGCAGGCCGACGGACTCCGCAAAAAGTTTGAAGGTCTCCATCTTCTCTTTTTGGGACACCTCGCCGAGGGCAACCCAGTTCGACCGGAACCCATCCGGCACGCGCCCGTAAACCGAGCGGCAAAGGAGCTTGTCGAAGTATCTCAGCGGCTTGTCAAAGCGACTCCGCTGCTCCCCGGCGACCATCGCCTCGTAATCCAGGGCGTTGACCTGCGATGAGGTATTGAGCCCGGATGCCAAGGCGCCGTAAAGCCGGGTCATCGGTATGTCAACGATAGACGCTATCCGATTTGCGTGGCGCTCGAGTACCGGGGCGAGGTTTGCAATCGCCGTCGAGGACCCGGAATTGTAGTATTCTTCGTTGTCTTGGTCGTGCAAAGCGACGTTATTCGTAGCCTTGAGCATCTTGTACAGCTGGTACCGACGCTCAAACTTGGCTTGCTTCTCGCCGCCATCGAGGTACATGTCCAGGTTCTCGACCCCAATATGGTCAACGTAAGCCTCATGGACGAGTGACGCTATCTCCGCCGCAATCGTTTCCTCGTTCAGCAGGGCCCGGTAGACGCGTTCAAAGATGGACGCCCCCCAACCCTGCTCTCGGATTCGCTCGTGGTACGGCAGTTTCCGGCCGAAGAATACAAGCACCCGCGACGGATGCCAATGCTGACCGTCGGTCAGGTCGGTGTAGTCCTGGTGGCCGCCGGACCGATATTCGACATCAACAGCCAACGTATGTCGGTCGCGGATTATGAGACCGGATACCGGCTTGTTCGGGCTCACGGAATCCGGGTTCAACTCCAACGATGGGTCATCGCCCGGGATTTCAATCAATCCCGCAGCCCCGCCGTAAAGCCTGGCCCACCGCATCCCGTCGACAAAAGCCTCGTTGATATCAAGGTCGTCTTCGAGGTCATTGAACGGCTGCGTGTCCTCGCCCGGGATTACGACCTCCCGCCATTTGCGCCCGGCATCCTCGGCCACGCAGTCGACGATTTTCCCACCGATGCCTCCAAACCGGTAAATCGTCGACAAGGATTCTTGGCTCAGCAGCAAGCGGGCGAAAAACGAGTGCATCGCCTTGTCGCGGTCCGTCCCAAGATTTGACACAAAATTGGTCAAAGAGTCGTTGAGGTATCCGGGACCCGGCATATCAGCCCCCAATCTGCCCAATCATGATAAGCATCTGCGTAAACAGTGCGTCAAGGCTCGGCTCCCCGGGAGCCGGAGGGCTCGTCATCAGGGTGTCCGGAATCCGGGCCATATCGTACTTGCGAGCCTGGAACGGCACCCATTGTTCAAGCAAGGCTTTCCATTTCTTCTCGCCAGCCTCCCGGGCTTCTGCGTTGAAATCCGGGTCGTCCTTATCCGGGCGGCTGAGGAAAACTTTCACGTCCGGGTCCTCTTGGAGCTCGGCAACCGGCTTCAACGCCCGCTCAACCCGGAACAAATTCTCCGCCGTGCCGGCGTTTACCGGTAGGTTTCCCTTCCCGGCGCATTTTTTCCAAATCTCCCGAAGCATCAGCAGGGTGCCGATGGTCATTGTCGGTACTTCTTTTTTCACAAGGCCTCCTCTAAACGATATTCATACAATCCGGGATCCACGGTTTCCGACCATCCCGAGTAAATGTCGATACTTTCGCGTGCTCGCTATGCTGTACGATGGATTCCGGCTGCCCGTATGCCTTGATGCGGTACCGCAGCTCAGGCCAATTGGGACGCTCCCAGCTGCCACGCGCCGCCGACTCAAAGCACCTGAGCGGAACTTGATGGTCCGCTTGGTAGTATTGCGTCGGCATCATCGCCTGCAAGGCCAACAACGCCGCTGACCGTGATAGGACATAGGCAGCCAGCGTCCGGAACCCGCGAACTTGCCCGTCAGGGTACAATGACAGCCGGCTTCCGGGGTGCTGCGCGCCGATCAGGTAGAAAAAGTCACAATCGTCCGGTACTTCAATCTCAGTTAAGTCGCCCACCGGCTCCGTATCGTCTTCGATAATGACTCCCCAGTCGTCGGCCGTTCTTAGAAAACTGACTAAAGCCTGATGGTGGGATAGGTTACAGGCGTACGTAGTCGGAAACATTTTGAAGTAACAGAATGTCGGGTCGATATCTAGCGGATACCTGTCCCAGTTTGGCCTGCCCTCAGCGTCGTAGGTACCATCCGACCACTGCATACCATCGGTAGCCGGAACCCGGATTATGCTCGGCCCGAAAGTCTTTTGCACATGCGCCCAACGGTCAGCCGACCGATCAAGATTTATACACCATATCTTCGGGTTCCGGATTATCATTTTAACTCGATTTGTAATACGCTGTTTGCATTACGATTGCCGATTTGATGACGAGCTCATGAATCAAATCCGTGGTACAGGTTCCGGTGACAGTCACCGTAACCCGAACAGCACCATCCGGGTCAGCCGGGTTGTGTGTGAATGCTACCGAAGTTGTCCAAGAATCGCCGTCAGAGCCGCCGCGGTCTACGACCACAGTCGAGTCATTCTCCCACCCGAAAAAGCCGCCGTTGCGCCAAAGGAGCGCAGTACCCGTACGAGCATACAGCCCGTTTTTACTGGCGTCCGTGCCGACAGAAGACGTCATGACGTCAAACTCAATCAAAACAGCCCGGCTGTCGGGTATCGAAAACGAGTAGTCCGCGGTATCCGAAAATGTGGTGTGCAAAACGCACGGGCCCCCACCGGATTGGTCCCCGACGAGCACAAGGCCATCCACGCCCATCGCGGACCCAGGGTCCGAATCGTATTGGTCCAGGGCGTAATGCCTGGCGCCCTCCCAGATAGTAGACACATAGTTTCCGCGAGCCGTGGCGTAGTCATGGGAAATGTCGATATGCTGGCCGAGTGCCGAGACAAAGTTGCCCGAATCGATGTCTATAACAGTACCGATTACGGACCCGAAGTCGGCATCGACCGTGAGGTTCGTACCCAGGCAAAGCAACGCATCCGCCTGGGCGCCGGTGTGCCCGGTACCCTGCCCTATATCGAGCACGCTTCCCGCGATAAGAGACCTATCGGCATCTACAGTCCCGGATCCCAAGACAGCCAAATAATTTGGCGACCCATTCAGCTCCAAATTGGTACCGAGGGCGAATATTTTGTCTACCTCGCCATCAAGCGTCACGTTATCACCGCCAAAAATCTGGTGCCAATTTATCGTCATGACGTGCGTCGGGTCGACGTCCGGGTCCTCGGATATCGTCAAATCGACATCATCAAACTGCAAGCTGCTTGACTGTTCGATGCCACCCGAGAATCCACCCAAAAGAACTTGGTCCTCCTCGAGACCGGTCACTGCGCCCGAGGCTGCCGCGGCCGAAATCAAGGCGAACAGGGAAACCTCCCCGCCGCCAAGTGATTCCATATCGTCCCACTCGTCCGAGTCGTCAGCGAGCTTGACCCCGGATGCCGCCCACGTGCTCCCGGACCTCGTGGGGCTGTCAATCCTGGCGTTTGTGTGCAGATAAAACCCCTGGCCTACCCCTACAGTCGGTGCGATAACACCGGCACCCAGCGCCGTAGCCCCTGGAAAGGCGACATCGAGCACGAGTTGAGTTATATCCGGATCGTATTTCAAGCTGCTCGACTGCGCGACAGTCCCGTCGGTGTCCCCAAATAGAACTTGGTCTTCCTCGAGACCAAACAGTCCGCTGCTGAGCGTATTCAGGGCTCCGATTATCGAAACATGGCCGCCGAATGCCGCATACAGCGCAGCCCATTCTGAGGCCCCCACGGACACGTCGATGCCGTCCTGGGTCCAAGTCCCCTGGCCGGCGCGGAAGTTGTCATCCAGCCGCAGGCGGCCGGTGCCCCGGAGATCCTGCTGAAAATAGACGTCGCCCGTGAACTGCCTGGCGATGCCCGCAGTATTTAGCATGTATTGCGTGTGGTCGTCCGCCGAGAGCCCGGAGTGCGAGCTGTGCGCATGCGTTGGCCAAACCCGGCCTCCGATTAACGTCTCAAGTCGCGGAATCCCGTTGATATTTACGCTGATAAACTGTTTAATATTCGACATGCCACTTGGATTGTCGCAGGTCGGCCCGAAAAAAGTCAAGTTTAACCCGCAGAATGTCGTTTCCCGGTTGACGTCACCACCTATAGGTGTTATCTTATTATTAGGAGCTGACAGGAGGCCAAAGATGAAAAAACGGACGCAAGGAATGCATTGGATTCGGGACGAAAAACGCCTGGCCATCTACCTCCGCGACGGCATGGCCTGTATCTACTGCCAGGCGTCCGTCGAGCAAGAGACCAAACTGACCTTGGACCACATCAAGCCGTACAGCAAGGGCGGGACCAACGAGGCCGGAAACCTGGTGACCTGCTGCCTGAAATGCAACAGCTCCCGAGGGACGCGCCCCGTGGCAGCCTTTGTCGAAGCGGTAGCCGAGTACACCGAACAGGACCCTAAGGAGATAAAGGCCAGAATCCGGCGTCACAGGGGCCGGACAATCAACGTCGCCGAGGCCAAGGAGCTGATGACGGCGAGAAATTAAAAGGAGACTGACATGTGGAAACTCGTGAAAAGAGGAACCTGGGGTCCGGTTCTGGCGACCTCGAAAACCCTGGCCGGAATCGAGGCCGAACGCCATCAGCTGGTCGAGATGCTGAACGGGGCTTTCCCCGGTTTCGTCAAAGCGGATGATTTTGAGGCCATCCAATCAAGAAAACCAACTCTCGACGACCAGCGGTCCACGGTGCTCAGAATAATGCATGAAACAGCCCTGGCGATGGACTCCGGCGACCAGGGTGCCGTGCGCGGAAAGAAGGAAGAGCTCTACTCTGCACTGGCCAGATACCGAGACCTGGGAGCCGGCGACGAAGACATCGGCAACCTGTGCTCGGGGTACATCGACCGGTATGGATGGCGCCGTTAAACGAAGAAAGGAAAACCAATATGCACTCCTACAACAAATCAAAAACTGAAGAGTCTCTCAGCCAACAAATCCAGAGAGCTGCTCTCTACAAAATCTTACGGCGTAGATACGACGAAAAAACGGTGGCTGAAAAGTTGGGCGTTACGATTATAGACGCAGAAGAACTCCTGAAACTCGGAGAGTGGCCGCTTCGCACAGCTATACGAGTCGCCGAAGCGCTGGGCCTAAGGATACAAATCAAATTCTTCTGACGGCAATGTTAAACCAAGTCAAATATACTCTTCCCGCCCCCGCCATCCAGTAGCACGGAGACCGCGTCAAACATCGGGTCCAACTGGTCATCGTGGTCATGCGAATCGTCGCCGGTGAACTCGTTCATTTCGTCGATAAACTTCGGGACCCAGTGAGCGTTTTCCGGGACCCAGATTCTGCCTGTCGATAGCGGGATGACCGCATCGAAGGCCCGGGATACCTTGTCCCGCGACCGCTTGACGCCGTCTATCCTGTGGGCTCCCCAAATCCGGCGGAGGAACTGAACGAGGCCCGTGCCGCTTGACGCGTCCTCGACATGCACCGTCCGCCATCCATAATGCCGCGGCTTGCGGTCCGCGTACCGGTTGAGAAACCCCTCAGACAGGCGGATGAGTTCCGGCATCTCCCAGCGCCCGCGAAGCTGATCAAGCAGGTAGATGTTACCATCTTCCCCGAGGCCCCACAGCTGCAACACCGTGTAGTCATGTTGGGTCTGAGTCTTGCTCGCCGTGTCAGCGAAGATGTCGAGACGCTTGAGCTTGATGACCTCTCCGTCTCTCTTGACGCGAGGATGCGGCCAGGTGTCCACGTCAAAGGATTCAAACCGCCTGAGCCAGAATGTCTGCAGTATTTTCCCGCCGGTGTCCGACGGGTTTTGCATTTGCTGGGATGCCCGGATTTCGGGAGCCGCTTCCAGGAGCTCTAGGTCCCGGGTCTCATCGTACTTCTCCGGCCAAATGTAGCCATCCGGCAGGTTCAATTTCACCAGCCGCCCAAATCGCCAGTCTTTTGTATATCGACGGTCAGCTTTTTCCTGGTCGTCCGGGTCTATCTTGGCCGGAATCCGGACGTGCAACCACTTACACCCACCGCCGCCGCTCAGCAAGAACCCCGACAGATCCGAGTTTGAGATACGCTGAGCCTCGACGATAATCGGAGTCCGGGGGCTATTGACACGGTTCGAGATGGTATGGACATACCGCTCATTGAAGGCCGACATAATCACGGCCGATTTGTAATCGTCCGGCTTTACGGGGTCGCTGATAATGATGCCGCCGGAAAACGTGTAGCGACCTTTGTCGTCCAGGTCATCCAGGTCCCCGGCTTCAAAACCTGTAATCTGGCCCCCGGAGCTCGCGACCCGGAGGGAACCGCCCTCGGTAGTCCACCAAAGTCCTTTGGCCTCCTGGTCAGGTGAGAACTCGACCGCCGGGAACAGGTATCGGAACTCCGGGAGCTTGAGTGTTTGGCGGATGGCGAGCGATTGGGACGCGATGAGCGTGTCCGAGTACGAGATCTCCATCCATCGGCACGCTGGGCGCCGGATGAAATGCCACGCTACCCATAGAATCGTGATAGACTCCGATTTGCCCATCCTCGGCGGCGCGTTGAGAATAACCCGGTTTTCGAGCCCCAGGTCGACGCGATGCAAGGTCGCCGCGATTATCTTGTGGATCGGAGTCCATCGATACCGGGCCCGTCGCCGAAGCCAGAAGGCGTACGAAACGAACATCGTGAATGACTGCCGCAACAACTCCGCGAAAACCGCGACGTCCTCGGGAGGCATCTCTTTGAGGTCTGCTATCCCGGGAAATCGGCTGGACATGACCCTAAATATCGGGCTGCGAAAGATTCGGCGTCCTCGAGAGACATAAAGACAAACGGCCGGGCGATAGCATCCCCCGAATTCAGGACGCCCTGCAACCCGAATATCAGCCTTTGAACTTTCTCTAACGAGGAAACGCACTTCGACCAGCTGCCCCCGGTAGTGGCCGCTTGCAAGGCTTCCAGCACCCGGCCCCGCTCGCGCCTCAGGATTTCAAGTGCCTCTGAATCCGAGATGACGTCGGGCGGCTTATCGAGAGCCGGATACGCGGAGTTATTCTCGAGCTGAAGCTTCTCGATTTCAGCTTGCAGCTTGTTGAGCTCAAGCTCCCGTCTGTCTCGTATCTCAGTTGCCGTAGGGCTATCGGCACCGGGCACCGGCTGGGTATTCCCAACGCGGCCCTTAAAAATATCTGACCTGTCAACCATAGAACGGCTCCAAGTCTGCGCGTCGCAGGATACCGCCCTTCTTGTCCCGGAGCTCAAAGAGCTTATCGAAGTACTGCACACACCAGAAGCAAAAATCCGGGTCATCTGTCACACGATACTGTTCGCACCGCTGGCTCTTGGTCAGGTTAGCCGATGTCTCGATTACCAGTGACCAGCTCCTGTTGTACAAAGCACAAAACTTTGCATGGTTTGGCGCTAAAACAATGACATCCCCAACGTTTTTCGCAACCCACTCGCAAAAACCACTACGGACATTTTCAAAGCCTCCGTCCATCAGCATCCGGAATCCGAGCAGACGCTCGTCGGATAGAAACTCGTAAACCGCACGCATAGTGCCGTAAGACCCGCACCAAGAAGCACAATCCAAATAGGCAGGACCCGTCAAAGACAGCAAGTGGGCCAACAAGTCGACCGTCGAAAAACTCCCGGATGTCAGCAAAAACTGACTCATGCCGGGCGCTAGCGACGGTATAGCATCCGCAGCGTACCGGACTCCGGTAATCCGTATGTCACTCTTCTGTTTTGATACGTCTACCACAGTATTAATGTAATCCCACCCGGAAAAAACGTCAATAAAAGCAAATCGATGTCGTTTTCCGGTTGCAGGCACCACCTATAGGTGTTATCTTATTATTAGGAGCTGACGAAAGGAAGACAAAATGGCAAGATACGAGGTGAATAAATCCAGCAGCCCTTCGAGACCATGGCAGGTCTGCGACACTGTCAACGGACGCTCAGTGCATTGCTCCGGGAGAAAAAAAGAAGCTGAGCTCTTGTGCGACACCTACAACGCAAACGATGCCGGCGACTACAGCGCGTGGGTTAAAGCAGTACGAGTCTACTACAGGTATGTGTACTGCAGGATTAAAAAAAGTTACCTTGAAGACTATAAAAGGCACCTCGGGATGCTCGTCCTCAGCATGGGGTGGGACCCAGGGTTAGTAGATGCGGACCCGGAAACGATGGAACCGCGATAAAAACAAATCGATGTCGTTTTCCGGTTGCAGGCACCACCTATAGGTGTTATCTTATTATTAGGAGCTGACAAAAAGAAAGGAAGACAAAATGAAAGGCACCCCGAAACAAATCGAAATCGCAGAAGAGAAGAAGGCCGCTTTTAACCGCATCCTGAAAGGCCTGTTCACCGCTGACATCGAAAACCTCGACACACCGGCCTCGAAATTGGTCCGTGGGACAAGAGACCGGATCAACAACGCGCCCGCGTCTTGGTGGCTTGAGAACGTCAGCAGAGCAACCCAACTCGACGGTAACGAAGTCAACCAGCTCATGGCTGGGGTCGCGCAGAACAAAGACTGGGCCGTTAACGGTATCGACTGAAATCCGGAAGAAAGAAAACCAAAATGGCAAAAATAAAAAACATCAACGACAACCTTGGAATGCCGATCACTTTTGAGTCCTCTACAGTTGAGGATTCGGTTATCCAAATGGCGCAGGCAGTGGCCGCGTGCGGAAACGAGATCGCAATCGGCCGAACCATAGACGAGATAGCCGACCAGCTGCGTGAAGGCCTCGATTATGAGATCGTCGAGGCGTAAAAGGAAAGAAAAGGAACCAAAATGACAAAGTGCACGATAGTAGAAATCCGGGCAAAAGCCTTCGATGGCGAGGGGGTCCGGAAGCACGAGGTGTCCGTGGTAGAAAGCGTTGTCGACAACCCAGACCGGGACGGCCAGAAAAGAAGCACGAAAAAAAATGCTGAAAGTAACTGTCGGGGTCCAGGACCCGGAGACCGGGAACTACACCTACGACCACGATCTCTGCCCGGCGGCCATCCGCCGAGCGGTAAAGCTCGCGATGCCGTGGCGCGTCCGCATCGAGCCGGAAGGGGTGATCAAACAGCGCTTCTTTACAGAAAGAGACGCCCAAGCTTACGCGTCCGGGTTCGGGAGCGCCGGACGCTGGTACGAGGAAGGAGGAGACCGGTGAAAAAGACACTCACGGAGGTAAAGTGATGGGAAAACTTAGTGAGCGTTTTCGGGGTAATATATTCGGAGCGGACAAGGTAAAAATACCGACGTATAAAAAATACGATGAAGAGAACGAAACTGTTGACGGCGTAAAAATTATCGAAAAGCATACCGTCGAAGATACGGTGCGAGGTATATCCATCTGCATAGGTCTTCTCGAGAACGGTAATAGGGCTTTACTTAAATTCAGATCCGAAAAGGATGTGAAGCAATGAGTGGATCAAAAGTACGATGGCCTCTAACTAAAAAAGAAGCGAGCGCAGTGAGACGGCTCAAAAGATTGGCCGAGGACTGGCCTGAAACATTATGGCTGTACTCTGCGGGGGGAAATCTGCACATAATGCAGACAGACGAAAACGGAGACGCAGCGATGGGCGCTGGGTTCAGGGGTGAGGGTGTAGACCCTGAATATGATGTGCTGACTATAAATATTCCTAACGATGGTGGAGATTGGTAAATGGGACCAAAAGAGGGTGCATCATCGTTTGCCAGAATCCGGTAACCCGGCAGTCAAAAAACAAGGAGAAATCAAAGTGATAGAACAAGCGTACAATTTTAGGTCCGGGTTTCCGGATGTCGACTTCAGAAGGATACTCGCGGAAAACCCGGATGCCGACTTCATCGTAGTGCGATGGGCCCTCCGGGGCGGGACGAATAAAAAAGGGCTCGTACTCGTGTCAGAGCATGGGGCTGACCGGATGTCATCCGCTGGCATCTCAGGACTGCTTGGGTACCGTGACGTCGGGCTTAGTAAAGACGGGAAGCACTGGCGCGACGGGCCCGAGCGTGACCCGGTGTACGTCATCAGGGATATTGACTTATTCTACCGGATGCTCGCGGAAATTAAGAAACAAGAAAAACAACGCCACTGGATTGAAGTAACCGCAATCCGGTAACCGGAACCGAGGGGGACAAAATGCCAGGGACAAAAGAATCGCCGACCCAGTACTCGATGTACTACGAAGACCAACTCGTGGAAGGTAGCGTTCAACTCGGAGCCAAGAAAAATATAAGCTGATGTCGTTTTCCGATTGCGGCCACCACCCATAAATGTTACCATATTAATAGAGGATAACAAAACCCAAATGGAAAGGAAAAAAAAATGAATAACTAGGTTTACGAATTTAGGGCCCAAAAACCCACCCCTCATACCCCAGAATCCTAAGTAAAATCAGCAGCTTCTACTAAAGTGTCTCGAAAACAGGACATATAGATATATCAAAGTCTGATGTAATTTTTTCTGGAATACCGTCATACATATGCCTTTTACAAGGCGGCCGGATTTTTCAAGTGTGGCGTTACCTTTTTGCGTAGATGTGTCGGAGCACGATATGTGACAAAATGTCAAACTTTGACAAAATGTCACTATTTCGTCGCCCGATAAGTCGCGTTTTTGCGATTTTCGGAGGCACAAGTTGCGCCATTCTGTGCCTGGCGTTGTGCCATTTGTATCGGGTGCCCGATTGGACCGACCATGGACCGACCCCAGCCCGAGGGGGGGTCGGTCATGACGATGCCTTTGATTCCGGGAGCTTGCACGATATGGACCGACGGACCGACCTAAAGTCGTGTTGGACTGGATATTTTTTACTGTTTTTTGCTAGTTCTATAAATACTGTAGTAATTCCACTATTTGTGTAATAGGGGTCCGGAATAAACTTTTAGGGTTTTAGTCGGTCCCTTAAAATAAGTACAGAATAAATACCCGGAATCCCAAGTAAATCTCTGACCGACGGGGGGTCGGTCCGGGGGTCGGTCCGGGGTCGGTCCAAGGGCTACGGCTGCGACAATTTTGTACTTTTCGACCTGGATTCCGGCCCCCAAGTGCACTGGGTGAAAAAGCAACATGTAAGTGCGGTTTTAGGGTTGCAGGCACCACCTATAGGTGTTATCTTATTTGGGATAGGAGACGACGAAATGCAGTACCTCGGCAGCAAAAACAAGATAGCAAAGCATCTACTTCCAACTATGCTCAGCCACAGGAAGCTTGGTCAATGGTGGGTGGAACCTTTTGTAGGCGGGGCCAATATGATTGATAAAGTAGATGGACCCCGGGTGGGGAACGATGTGCATCGGCACTTGATTGCCATGCTCGAGGCGTTACAGGAAGGCTGGATTCCCCCGACCGAGGTGAGCCGGGATATGTACTACCGCGTGAAGAATAGCCAGGAAGACTATAGCAATGAACTCGTGGGCTTCGTTGGGTTCCTGTGCAGTTTTGGCGGAAAGTGGTGGGGTGGTTACGCGTCCAACAGTGCGGGGAATAACTACGCCGCTCGTGGGAGTAGGGTTTTAGTCAAGCAGGCCAAAAAGTTGATAGGCGTTAGATTCACGCGCGGAAGCTATCTGGACATGGCTATCCCACCGGGCAGCCTGATCTATTGCGACCCACCTTACCGCGGCACAACAGGATATAAAGGTGGCTTTGACCACGAAAGATTTTGGTCGTGGTGTAGGGACAGAGTGAAGGATGGGCACATGCTGTTCGTAAGCGAGTACACGGCTCCGGATGACTTTGTTTGCGTCAAGAAGGTGACTCACGAGACGATACTCGACAGGAACAGACGGCGTGAAAGGGTTGAAAGGCTCTTCGTGTGGCCCGACGTGTCGAGTTACTCCGGTGGTATAAATCTGGTCTAAAGCAATATGGAAGTGTGATTTTAGGGTTGCAGGCACCACCTATAGGTGTTATCTTATTATCAGGAGCTGACGAAAGGGAAATCCAATGACAAACCAAATTGATAGCAACACTCTGGAAGCGATAACCGATGTCACGAACTACGCGAAATCCCTGGCGGCCGGCCGTGTGCGCGTAACCGGGGCTCAGGGGTGCATCTACTTCATCATTGACGGGTCAAACAAAGCCGACAGGCAGGCCATGCTCGACACGCTGTATAAAGTGGCAGACTACATCCACGAGAACTACAACCCCAAGGCCTCCGGAGCCCGGCAGTGGAAACGCATGCGGCGACGAGGATACAAGATTTGGAGATGGACTTCGGACTACTGCTCGTGGGTAGGCGGCCTGCAATGTGGCATCCGCGCCAAGCTGACCGAAGAAGAGCGAAAACAAGTCCTACTCGGGCACATCTTTTGAGAACCGGGTGCTTGGATTATTTACGTAAAAAGCACCCGGCGCCCTTGACCCCAACACCCGCAGGTGTTAACTTAGTATTAGGAGCTGACGAAAGGGAAACACAATGACGACATTCAAACCAAAACACGGCGGCGCGCTTCACAGGGCCCTTAACGACACCCACTTGATGACCGGCACCCAGAAGCTCGAGGCCGAGCAAGAGATGGCCCAGCTCGAATGCAACCGGAAACAGGCGGCCGTAGACAGTTTGCAGATGCTATCCGATGCTGAGCGGACATCGCTTAAGATGTCTGTGGAAATCCTGCGGCTCCGGACCATCGAGGCCTTCGAACGCGGGGAATTCTCTTACTTCCAGAATTCGAGGTGGTAACCATGTCACGAACAGAGGAGCTTCGAGACCGAATTCTGAATCCATTCATCACAAACGTCGCCCGGGCGGCTTTGCTCAGGCAGTACGCTTGCGTGGTCTTCGAGAAATCGTACTCCGAGGACCCTCACCGAGTATTTGCGCTGATGCTGAAATACGAGGAAGCCGCCAGGGTGCTTGAGGAGGACATGCGGGGTTATCCGCCGGGGTACGGGAGCCTTTATGTGGAACGTATCTCGGAATCCGATGAACTGTTTCTGGCATTTAAGTAGGAGGCCTGGGGATGGGATACATCGACATAAAAATGCGGGTGCCGGCTTTTACTTTGCCGGGACAGACCATTCCGAGGGAGTATGAAATGCGTTACCACGAGGGGACGGGCCTTGTAGCGATTAAAGACCCGGAGACCGGCGAGTATACCTTCAGGCACAAGCTCCCCCAGCGATCCGTCAGACGGGCGCGGAAGATTGCACTCCCATGGCGGGTAGAGATTATAACCTTGTCGAGGTTGAGCGAACGGTACGCTTCGGAGGAAGAGGCTAAGGAGGTCGCGGAAGAGCGCGGCGGATGTTACTACAAGGAAGAATAAATCATGGGATGCTCGAGAAAAGAAGCCGAGGAGTTGGTTGCAGTCATAAACCGCAAGTCTCTTCAATACCGGCTGACTATGGCCAAGGTTTTGTTGGACAAAGGGCACCACGGTCTCGCCAGGGCGCTCATAGACGAGGTATCGTCCGAAATACTGGCCCATGAGACCTCCGGTGAGATCATGTCCGAGGGCGGCCGGGAGACGTTTTTCGGGTGCGAGACTAAGAAGGGCAAGCCATGAACCTCGGCTGCAGTCATGAGTGGCATTTCGCCGTCGAACCGGATGGATGGCCGACGCTGCAGAGTGGGTGGTATGTACGTTGCGCCCGGTGTGAAAAATGGGCAGTGCAACAGGCGGTGTGGGTAGATGATTTTGAGAGCCCGATCGGTGGTCCTCTTATGGTACCCACGGTCCTAGGCACTCTCGAGACACTAAAAGTCAGTAGGAGGTGAAGCATGAAAATCACAACAGTTATGCTGCGAGAACTTATCGAGCTTCTTGGGGGTAATGTTAAGCTGACGGTATCCCGGGAGCTGCTTTGCAAAGACGGCGCGTGGTCACACATCAAAGAGTCTCTTGTGTGGACCATTAAAGATGTATCGTCTGACCGACCTTTGTGGCACATGTACGGGGCCTCAGCTTCAGACTTGTGCGACGGCGTCTACATCAGTCGGGAAGAAAAAATAAAAGAAGTGCTCTGTTCTTGCGGCCACAAAAGCATGTCCTGGACCTCATCCGGCGGTCTCCGAGTGTGGAATGAGCCGGTGTAAGGAGAGATAGATGGACTTTCAAAAAGTTTTCGCCGAAGTTCTAAATCTGAATCCCGAGACCCGGATTCAGGTTGCCGAAAAGCTGACAGCCGCCGGAGCCTATGAGTCCGCCGCTGCTATCCTTGGGATGCCACCGATAGACCACGTCTTGATGGACGACGGCAAAGGAAACAAGAAGATACTCAATCTTGACGATTGACGCCACCATCTACAGGTGTTATCTTATTAGGAGAAGCTGGACGAAAGGAAAAAGCATGAGACTAACACTGACAAACAACTTCCACGGTACCGAGTGCCAAATCACAGTCGCCCCGAACGGCCCTAACGCCCTCGGGAAGCGTCGTATCGCCCGGGTCCAGGACGAATTGTGCGGGGTCGCCGGGTGCACGTGCAGCGACATCCTTGGCATCCGGGGACCCCAGAACACAGCTGACCAGCCGCCGTTTGATTACTATGTCACCGCGGACAGGAACGGGGAGATCGTCGTCATGCTTTACGTCGACCAGGACGCCGGACGATGAATATAACGGTAAAGATCAACCCGTTTACTGATCGCGTGGTCTACTGCCAACGCGCCCAGTCGTTGCGAAGGGCCAATCTCACAGGGGCCGACCTCACGGGGGCCGACCTCACGTGGGCTATCCTAGCGGGGGCTATCCTAGCGGGGGCCGACCTCACGGGGGCCGACCTCACGGGGGCCGACCTCACAGGGGCCGACCTCACGCGGGCCAATCTCACGGGGGCCAATCTCAGGGGGGCCGACCTCAGG
>Ga0307446_1000008_pt1 | contig 52442 bp, 34 predicted proteins | sample SalMarSW160320MG_FD_202141 | JGI IMG/M metagenome (GOLD analysis project Ga0307446, IMG submission 202141) | Salt marsh sediment microbial communities from the Plum Island Ecosystem LTER, Massachusetts, United States - SW1603-20 | ecosystem: Environmental > Aquatic > Marine > Intertidal zone >... | reverse complement strand
TCTGGATATCAAGAAGATTGATTGTTTTCTTTTCCACGATATAGGTCGACTGCATTAGCGTTAAATCAACATCCATCGTTTTCAGAAGTATTCTATCATACTCAAGACCTATTTTTTCTCGTGTTTCTCTGATAAAGAAATATCCTGCGGTTTTTCCTAAGGAGTTCATTATTCTTTTGACAAGTTCCTTTAAGGCGTTTCCCACTTGTTTTGGGGGGATGCCGTTAAGTGCGTCTCCTACCGTCACCTTCCCTTCCAATTCCAAGGAACGTGTATTTTTCACTGCTATCTCTCGTAAAAAAGGATAGGTCGGCTGGATTTTTTTTAAAAGATTTCGAATAGCGACTGCTCCATATTCATCTGATGTCTTTCTGCCGATGATTTCAATGATTGTCTCGATAAATTGTCGAGTAATCTCAGCAGTATCCAGCATACAATCCCATCTCTTCTCTCCTATAATTTTCTATTCGAGTGACGTCCATCTCCATAACACATAATACCTTTGTTGTTTAAATGTCTTACTTTCGTAAAAGAAACATAAAAACACTCCTTCTTGTTTATCATAAATGATGATAATTATAAGAACGTGGATGAAAGAGCGTGTATGATGGGACGCATAATATCATTAATTATATATACTCAATAATTGTTGAGTGGAACAGATGGTAAAAACAATACTTGTTGTTGATGATTATACCGATATTCTTGTCTCCATTAAACAAGTACTAGAAGACCCAACAGGAGAATATCGTGTTATTGGGGTCGATAGTGGAGAAAAATGTCTCAAGATGTTACACGAGAACCAGCTCCCCGACCTTATTTTACTTGATATTATGATGCCGGGGATGAACGGTTGGGATGTTGCCGCTCGTATAAAGGAAAATGACCAATGGTCCGCAGTCCCGATCGTTTTTCTAACCGCGAAAGGAGATGACATGAGTGCTGGAGTAGGACGGCTTGCTTCAGAAGATTATATCGCGAAACCCTTCGATATCATGAAATTAAAAGAATGTGTCAACCGAATCCTGAACACACCCCCTGCGTAATCGTTCAGCACTTTTTATTTTCTTTTTTAGGAAAGAACGATCTTCTGAGATTTTTTCACATCTAAACTCATGGGAATATCCAACTGTGTGTGTACATACCAGTCCACGTGTGAGTACACACCGCTGATAGTTTTTAGAGCGTTAAATGCAGTTCATATTTTTCCATTAAGTTTTTGGTCTCCTTGATGGATGTCTTCAGGGATTTTTATCTCGAATGGATATTCTTCTTCTTGATAGTCTTTCTCTCCGTCAAGTGGTATTGTGAAATCATAGATTTTTATTGTTCTCGTTTGTCTATTATTGCTTGCGGCAGGTCCGATTCCAATCCCGCTTTGTATGTCGGTTTTTGTGCCTATAAATGATACTTCCAGTTTTTTTGCTTGTGTTGATTTTTTTAGATTTACTTTCACTGACCCCTTGATCGTATCACCGGGTTTATAATCGTACTTCTCAAGTGTTAATGTTATTTTCTCTTTGTCAAATAAATCCATACCATCTCACTCCTCGATTATTTTCATAACATATATGATACTATAAAACAGGTAGTTGGTAATAAAACTATGTGTTGAAACATCATGGTTATTTCCCATTTTATAAACCTCTTCTTTTTAATAAACCGGAAGGTACCCATCATGTATCGTTCACAACGTAAGCGTTTCTTCTTTTTAGCTTTATTTAATAGTATAAATAAACTAACGAATTGAAAAAAAAAGGAGATTTATGCTGCATTCGGTACTTGAAAGATTCATGGCCGATGAACGATATTTATATATGGTACTAGTATGTATATAGTAACAGAAATATAATATCGCAGATTGTCTGTTGCAGAGGCTCTGCATCATCCTCCTGAGAAGAAATCATATTCGTCATACCTTTCTTCTTAGAATTCGAAAAACATAATCTGCAGAATATTGTGTTCAACTCAACCAATAGGGGATACTTTCATATGAATAAAAAAATTCCAACAATAAGAAAAAGCTATGCCTTTTGCGTGTTTTTCACGTTGATCATGACCACGGTTTTAGGAGGATTATTATCCGCGCAAGAACCCATGAACCAAACAGCGGGTTCTCTTGTAATCACCATTCCTCTATCACAACCAAATACGCTTAATCAAATTATTCAAAAGAGGATGACGATTCTTGATGTTGACCAATCCAAAACGTCTGCTGTACTCCTTATATCTTCACAGCAATTCGACTGGCTTTCTGCTATGAATTATTCACCAGAGATAGTACCAGATGAGATTGCAGAGACGAACGGATGGAAATCCTCCCCTGCGCTCGAACGAGATTTTCACTCATACGCTCAGATGACAACCGCCCTTCAAAGCATCGCAGATACTTACCCAGACATTGCTCGTTTGTATGATCTGGGGCAAAGTGTACAAGGCAGGACCATCTGGGGTTTGAAAATTACCGATAACCCTGATACTGAGGAAAACGAACCAGAAGTCCGTATCTGCGGTCTTCACCATGGTGACGAATACATGTCTGCAGAGTTACCCTTGTACCTTGCGTTAGACCTCGCTCAAAACTATAGCCTTGATCCTACGATTACCGAGCTTGTCGACAATCGGGAGATATGGATTATCCCAATGGTGAACCCTGATGGCCGCGAAGCGGGTACTCGGTATAATGCTCATGGCGTCGATCTCAATAGAAATTATGGGTACATTCCGGAAAGCGCAACACCGTATTCTGAACCAGAGACACGCGCGATGCGGAACAATGCGTTGCTTAACAACTATGTGCTTTCGTTATCATTTCATTGTTCAGGGAACGTTGTGAACTATGTTTGGAACCATAAAACACAACCAGTCCCTGATAATGCTGCTGTCGTCTATCTTTCAAACCAGTATGGTTCCCATAATGGATATTGGGTCGTGGAAGGCTACGATTGGTACCAGACCCTTGGGGACTGTAATGATTTCAGCTATGGTTGTCGAGGTGATATCGACTGGACTGTTGAAGTGCAGTCCTCTGGTAACCAGCAGGCATGGGACCTAAATCATGAGGCGATGCTTGAGATTATTGACGAAGCAAATATGGGACTTACTGGCGTGGTGACGAACGCTGACAACGGCCAGCCGATCCCAGCGACGGTTTGGGTTGATGAGGCGTTTTGGCCTTGTTTCACAGATCCTGTGGTCGGGGATTACCATCGTGTGCTGTTACCAGGGTCCTACACGGTCCATTTTCGAGCTAATGGTTTTCAGGAAAAAACATATTCCGTTGAGGTCGATGCAGGAGACCCGACTGTGTTAAATGTCGCGCTTCACCCCAGTGGCGAATACTATGCGTACCAGGTCACCACGTGTGCCTACTATGCTCCGTCTGATAATTATCAAAACAATCCAACAGAAGGTATCTCCTTACTAGGGCCCCCTGATGATATATGCGCATCACTAGGTGTTAGTGGTTATGTTATTGTTGATATGCTTGATCAAGTTACGAATCTCCCTGATTCAAACGACCTGAAAGTCTATGAGGGAGACTCCACCAGCGATGGATACACGGTGTATGTCTCAAGTGATTGGGAAGGTCCTTGGATATCGCTTGGAACCGGGATGGGGACCACGGAGTTTGATCTTGCAAATGGGTCGGTTGAATCAGCACGGTACGTGAAAATCGTTGATGATGGGAACGGTAACCCCAGTGAGCTTAACCCCGGGGTTGATATCGATGCGATACAGAACCTTGCCGCGGGAAACGCCAATAAGCCACCAAACAACCCTGCCCGTCCAGATGGTCCAACAACCGGTGGGACCACTATCGAATATTCATATACGACCACCACCACTGACCCTGAAGCCCAACAAGTATATTACCTCTGGTCCTGGGGTGATATAATGGGAACTTGGCTTGGTCCGTTTGATTCTGGTGCTTCTGCGGTGGCAACGCATAACTGGAGCGCTGCTGATGACTATACCGTGAAGGTAAAAGCAAAAGATGAGTTCGGTATTGAAAGTGGTTGGTCTGATTCCATTACGGTCCATATTCAGGATTCACCGCGTATTGAGATTGGTGTGATCACTGGGGGGTTTGGCATCACCGCGAAGGTGACAAACACCGGTGCTGGTGAAGCAGTCGATGTTCACTGGTCTATTGCTCTTGAGGGTGGCTTGGTTCTTCTTGGGCGGCAGACCACTGGAACAATTACCAAGATTCAGCCTGGGTTTAGCCCTCAGATACAAACCGGTTTTCTCTTAGGTCTTGGTAGGGTGACGATCATGGTGACCGCGGATACAGCTGAAAAAACCGTTTCAGGTTTCCTCCTTGGACCTTTCGTCCTTATTAAACAATAATGTCTTTCATCAATCCTTCCACTTCCCTCGTAACTGGAGTAAAAACAATAATGAACTCGAAAGCTTGTTCCATACTTGCTGATAAAAATACGACCGATTTAAGCGTGAAAGTAGCATTAGGGTGGTGTTTCTTTGATTTTCATTGCGTCGATATGTATATAAATATGAATTTTGTTAGTGTTAATTATTAGTGTATTTATAATATATAGGGGATATGAAGAATGAAGTGGAGTACTAAGAAAAATGTAATTATTCAAGCAACTGTTGTACTATTACTCCTGTTCTCAGCAGGATCAAGTGCAGTTCATACAACTAATGCGTCGATATCAATCGAATCAACGAACGTTGAGTCGACGTTTTACAATGGTGACGTACCGTTCATTACCGTAACGGTCACACCCCCTGCTCTGGTTTTTGGTCAAAGCAGCCTTGCGGGGCAAACGTTTGCCACTCTTCAACTACCTGGTGAAGGGGTGTCCACGGTGGTTGGTGGCGCGCAGCTTCCAACGTTCTCTCGCTTTATTGAGATCCCACAGGGTGCAAATCCTGAGCTTATTGTAGAATCGGTGTCTTGGCTAACGACGTCATTAGAAGCCTTACATCTTCCTTCATCGATTATCCCGGTGCAGCCCTCTCTGATAAAGATTGACGGAGCGACTGTTCCATTTACCCAAGATGATGCATACTATACCATGGATACCTATCTGCCTTCTGCAATCGCTGATGTACGTGTCCTTGGGGAGTTACGTGGGCGAAATATCGCGTTTCTCCAAATTTCTCCTGTACAATATAACCCTGTATCTGGTGAGCTTAGAATCATGACCCAGTGTGATTTACGCATTAACCTCCCCGGTAGCGACCTGGTGAAGACCGCAGAGAAGATCGATCGGTATACCACGTCCTCCTTTGAACAATTATTTCAAACATCGTTCATCAACTATGGTGCCTTACAAGGGACTGGACGACTTGGGCCAAAACAGGAAGGATATCTGATCATCGTTGATGATTCGTTCTTTAACGCCATTGCACCATTTGCAGACTGGAAGGATTCAGAGGGATTTGATATCACAGTGACGAAAACATCGGAGATCTCTGGTGGGGTGACCAAAGAAAATATCAAAGCCTACATCGCGGATGCATACTATTCCTGGCCGGTACCTCCTGCCTATGTGTTGTTGGTCGGGGATGTTGCGCAGATTCCGACGTGGACTGGTTCAGAAACAGGGACGTGTACCGATTTATACTATGTAACTATTGACGAAGGGAACTATTTTGCTGACATTATCATCAGTCGATTCCCTGCAGCTAATGCTGCCCAGGTCACGACGATGGTTGATAAAACAATCTACTACGAGCAAGGTGTTTTCCCTGATGATTCATGGGTTAAGAAAGCAGCGTTTTTAGCATCTACTGACAACCATCAGGTTTCTGAGGGGACGCATAACTTTGTCATTGACACGTATCTTAACCCGAATAATTATACCTGTGATAAGATCTATTCGTACTATTCGGGGAATACCACACAGAAAGTGACAAATGCGTTAAATGATGGTCGGAGTCTTTGTATCTACTCCGGGCATGGGAGTACCGATAGCTGGGCAGATGGTCCGCCGTACTCTCAAGGGAATGTCAACTCCCTGACAAATGACGGTATGTATCCTTTTGTGTGTAGTCATGCGTGTCTGACGAATCAGTTCACCGTGAGTGAATGTTTTGGGGAAACATGGCTGCGTGCACCAAACAAAGGTGGTCTTGCGTTCTGGGGTGCTACGACGTATTCCTACTGGGATGAAGATGATATCTTGGAGCGAAGCATGTTTACTTCCTGGTGGGATGACAACCTTGAGACGATAGGGTTAATGACCAATATGGGGCTGAACTATCTTTATCAGTATTATAGTGGTGGAGGGATGACGAAGTACTATTTCGAGGAGTACAATGTTCTTGGTGATTCCTCTGTGAAAATCTGGCGTGGTCAATCAAATTCCAACTCACCACCCAATACTCCTGATAAATTGACTGGACCAACATCTGGGGAAATCGGCATTGAGTATACGTTTACGACCAGTACGACAGATCCGCAGCACAACGCTGTGTATTATATGGTGAACTGGGGAGATCAGATCAGTGATTGGCTTGGTCCGTATACCTCTGGTGAGACTGTTAGTATCATGCATACATGGAACGCGGTTGGGGACTATAGCATCATGGTGAAAGCAAAAGACAGTGAGGGCTTAGAAAGTGGTTGGTCAGAGACATCCATTATAAGCATTGTTTCTTTACCCCGCATTGAGATCGGGGAGATAACGGGGAGCTTCGGCAGCATTTCCGCGGAGATAAAAAACGTTGGTGCTGGTGCAGCGTCAAATGTCACCTGGTCGATTAGTATTCAGGGCGGTCTGGTTCTTCTCGGAAGGGAAACAACTGGCACTATTGCGAAGATCATGCCTGGGCTTAGTCCAAAAGCAAAAACCAGTTTTGTGTTCGGATTTAGCTCTGTCGATATTCTTGTCACCGTTGGTGATCTAGAGAAAACCGCGACTGCGAAGTTGATTGGGCCGTTTTTCCTTACTGTAGGGTAACGAGCCATCAATCCTTTTTTTCTCTTTTTTTTTTTTTGTTTCAATTTTGCTTATTACTATAATATGTACTATTCAATAATGATTTTGACCGTGAGATGTTGTTCCTTGGTTTCTTTGCTCAAAAAAATGATTTCTAATAGGTTTATTATATAATGGTTATCGCAACACTAATGATTTCTCTTCTTTAGTTGGTTTCTTCAGAAGTGATATTTCAATTCTTTTTATTTAATTTTAAATATTAATATATATATATGGTGCGAAACATTTATTAATACCATACGCATTTAAGAAGAGTAAGGCGAGGTAAAATTTTATGAAAGCAAAACATAGTGTATGGAAAAGTAAGCTAGCGAAGACTATGTTTCTTATGACCGTCGTCTTGGTCGCTGCATTATTTTTAGGTAGTGCAGTTTCTGCAGGACTAAGGCCACAAGAAACTAAGACACAAAACAATAATAATAATACTATCTCAGCTCTTAATAAGGAATATCCAGTGAGAGCAGATGGTTTGTCAACCTTGATGACAAAGGTAAGTCCTACCCAACATGAGCCGTTTTTTGGCCGGGGTTATTTCTATGCGTATAATGCGTATGACCCTAGTGGGACCTATCCTGAAGGGCCTATTACTTTTGATGACCCTGGTGCCATCGAGTTTCTTGCAGCCGGTATCGCACCGAATTTCATAGCTGGTGCTGACATCGATGCAGATGGGAACTGGTATGGTGTCGATTACGCCGGTGGAATTTATTTCATCGACTTTGACGGTACCATGACCTACATTGCACCTTCTATTGGGATGAACGGATTATGCTTTGATTCCACCTCAGGAACCTGGTTTGGATCTGGTGCCAATAGTCTGTATACGGTTGACATCCTCACCGGAACAACGACTCTTGTCGGTGCACACGGGGTTACCAATACCATTATCGGTATCGCCTGTGATAAAGATGGCAACATGTATGGATATGATGTGTTATTCACCGGCATGAGCAGTCTGTACTCCATTTCCATGAGCACCGGTGCAGCTACGGTCATCGGATCGATGGGCGTTGGTTTCTTGTATGCACAGGACTGTGCGTATGACCGAGACAACTCCATTCTCTACATTGCTGGGTACACCCAAGCAGGAACAAGCGGGTTATACACCTGTGATGTTGACACGGGAATAGTCACGTTAGTAGGTGCTTTCGAAGGTGGCATGGAAGTCGCTGGTTTCGCGATCCCCTGGTTACCCTTCCAATATGATGATGATATCGCCATCAGCGGTATTGTTGCACCAGCTACGGGCAACGCCGGGCCAATCACCCCCGTCGTTAAAGTGAAAAACACCGGATTGTACACCGAATACAGTGTACCCATTCAACTGGAAATCGGTGTTGAACAGATCACGGGGACCGTTGAGGATTTCGAAGCAAACAACGGCAGCTACGTGCATGCACCCAAGATTCCTCAACCTGATGCCTGGCAATGGGGAGCACCAACCTCTGGGCCAATGGCCGCACACTCTGGGTCAAACCTCTGGGCAACCAACCTAGCAGGGAACTATCCAGTGAGCATGTGGTGCAATCTTGTTACTCCCGCGTTCATAGTACCTTCTGGTGCCATGTTCAATTTCTGGCATTGGTATTACTTCGAGGCTAACTATGATGGTGGGAACGTAAAGATTTCAACCGATGGTGGAACCACCTGGACGCTTATCACCCCTGTCGGAGCATATCCTGGAACCATGCCATATAACCCATACATGGTCGGTGAACCTGCGTTCAATGGACAAAGCGGTGGCTGGAAACAAGCCAATTTCGATCTCTCTGCTTATGATGGAGAGCTTGTTCAGATCATGTTTGAAACCGCAAGTGACTCTTCTGTTTCATATGCTGGCTGGTACATCGATGATGTCGGATTTACCATCACAAGCTGGGTGAACGAATACACCCAAACCGCGACCATCTCAAGTATCATGCCTGATGAGACCCTTGAAGTCAGCTTCCCAACCTGGACACCCGCAGACCTTGGTATGACCGAGAACACCAACATTAACTACAACGCAGAGGCAACTAACCTCTTCAGTGATATGAACACAAACAACGATTACAAGGCAAAAGCATTCACCCTGCACTTCGGGTACTTCGATGATGTCGCAGTCGCTGATATTATTTCACCAGTGAACGGACTTGCGAAGACTCAAACACCAGAAGTACTCATTGAGAACCATGGTCAGAACGCAGAAAGCGTTAATGTTCAGATGACCATCGGAAAAGCACTGTACACCACACTTCTTGAGGAAGATTTCGCAGGCGGCGTGCCACCAGCTGGATGGGGAACAAACTACCCAAGCAACTGGATTAGCAGTGCCACAAACAATGCCGGTGGAACCTCACCAGAAGCAGAGTTCAGCTGGACGCCTTCCGGCGTCGATGAGTTCCTGCTTTGGACTGATGTGATTGACACAACCGGGTTCACCGCGTTAGGCTTGAAATTCAAGGAATACGTCAACGACTATAACGGTGATTATACATTAAAAGTCGTTACTTCCACTGATGGCGGAGCAACCTGGAGCACAGCCTACTCACGAGCAGGCGGTCCTTATGGCCCAGCTACCACAGATGTTACTCTGACCGCAGCCAATGGTGTCGGATCAGCTACTTTCCAGGTCGCCTGGGATTTCAGCGGTGATTCCTTCAACATCAACTACTGGTACATTGATGACGTCTGGATTGGCATCATCGACATGGTCGACGAATATGATGAGACCGTTGTTGTTGATGTCGACGCAGGCGCAAGTGTGAATGCCATCTTACCTGATTGGACACCTTCGGATGTTCCATTAGCTGAGAGCATTGACTACCTTGTGAACGTCGAAGCGACCTTGAACGGGTTCACACCGGTCTATTCCTACGGTTTCGAAGAAGCCTGGATACCAGCAATACCACCAGGACCACCAGTGTTCCCACCAGCCGGATGGACTGTAATTAATAACAATGCTGACACTGTTTTATGGTCACAATACAGCTCTGGCCCATACAGCGGAACGTACTGCGCAAGCATAGGTTACCATTACCCAACAAACGATGACTGGCTCACCACACAATCAGTAATGATCCCCAGTGAAGGCGGAAATTTCGCATTCTGGTGGCAATGTGGAAGCACCTATTATGCAGAACACTTCCAAGTCTACTACTCCACATCAGGAAATACCATAGCTGATTTCACAGGACCCAACGGATACTTAATTGGTGATATTACCTACAACACCGATACTCTCTGGCATCAGTTCACCTATGCAATGGCAGGTCCAGAACAAGTATGGTTCGCGGTCTACTGTGATAGTGCTGACGCATTACGACTCAGTGTCGATGACTTCGCGTTCCCAGACGGAACGACAGAAGGATTCGAAGGAGGAACCCCTGGAATACCAGGTCACTGGCCAAGTTTCGATCAATACGTCTACGGGACCACAACCGACCAATGGTTATCAGTCACTTCTGGTTCATCTCCAACCTGTACACCACCAGAAGGAACCTACATGGCTAAGTACAACTCCTATAGTATCAGCTCAGGCTCCGCCGAAATCGATGGCACCGTCCTTATAGACTTTACCGAAGCCACCCAAATGAAGTTCAAGATGATGCATGACACCGGTTATAACGGCTCAGCTGACGTCATCTACCCACTCTTATCAGCAGATGGTGTGAACTTCTGGTATGACGGCACTGCATTCTACCGGTATGATGGAACAACCGGCTGGAAGACAGAAACCATGGACTACAGCTTCTTAATCGACTACTTAGGCGGTCCTGGTAACTACTATATTGGATTCTACGCAGTATCTGCCTTCGGTAACAACATATACATCGACGATCTCAATGTCGTAACCTTTTCAGCGATTCCCGATGGATACCCAGCGGATAACTCGCTAGGCGCAATCGTCACCCTCAGCTACGAACATGATGCTGGAGTCGTCGCGATCACGGAACCCTCTGGAACACCTGCAAAGGATGAAGCCTACTTGCAATACGATAACGGTGTCTACTCCAACGCATTCGGCTCGACCACTAATGAAATCTATGGTGCAAACCGATTCACCAACGCAGAAGTTGGAGCCTACCTCGGCTGGACCGTTGATACCATCATGTGGAAACACTATGGCGCAGAACAAGTCACTGGAGACGTTCGTATCTACGACGCTGGAACAACATCAGCACCAGGCGCATTGTTAACCTCTGAACCGTTCGACGTTACTGGCGCTGGCTGGTTCAACATCACCTTAAGCAACCCAGTCACCATCACCGGAAACGACATCTGGTTATGCGTCCACGCATTCCATCAAACCTCACAGTACCCATTGGAATGTTCAGCACCTGGTATCAGCCTGAAGACCGCGTTCTTCTCCTCTGATGATATCTCCTGGTATGACTTACCTGGCTTAGGATATGACGTAGCCTTTGAAATCCGTGGACACGCTGCCAGCGGTGGTGGCCCTGGCGATCACTGGCTACCTGGAACATACCCGGTTGAAGGTATCATACAGAACCTTGGTGTCACCTACCCAGAAAGCGACATCCCCGTAAACGCTCAGATCACCAACGACACTGGTGTCGTGGTCTATGACGAGACAGTTATCGTTGCAGGCCCACTTGCACCTGGTGAAACCGCAACCGTAGCATTCCCGGATATTACCATCCCCTCAGAGCCTTCCGCAGAGGGAGACTACAAGCTCACCATGAAGACTGTGCTTGTTGGAGATGACCACCCGAACAACGACAAGAAGATACTTAATTTCATCATCGAGATCCCCGACACAACCCCACCTGTCACCACAGCGACCGTATCTGGAACCATGGGACAAAACGGTTGGTATGTCAGCAACGTCCAAGTGACCTTAACCGCACAAGATTTCAAGTGGCCACACGATGTCGACTATACCATGTATAAGGTCGACAACGGCGCATGGACTATCTATACCACACCAATTGTCGTCAGCACTGATGGTTCGCACAAAGTCTACTTCTACTCAGTCGATACCGCAGTACCTCCAAACACCGAAGATGAACAGAACGTAAGCTTCAAGATGGACAAAACCGCACCAGTGATTAACGCATTCACTGCCACACCAGAAAACGCCATGAAGACCAAATGGTTACTCGAAGCAGACGCTACAGACCCAACCAGTGGAATCGTCTTAGTAGAATTCTACGCAGATGATGCCCTTGTTGGCAGTGTCACCCAAACACCCTATACCTTCGAAGTCACATATACAATAGCGGGTAAACCACACACCGCACAGTGTATCGTCTACGATGCCGCAGGCAACTCGGCACTCAGCCCGGTCGTAGTATCATTAGAAGTTAACAGCCAGCAACAACAGCTCTACCCCAGTGTCCAGCTTCTGAAAGAGAAGCTGATCTAAAGACAACCACACATCGGAGTGAATAGTTCTTCACTCCCCTCTCTATCTTTTTTTTATTTTTTAACATCTTTTTTTCCTGATCTTATTATCATACTCTTTAACGCAAGGAAACTTCACAGTATCAGCTCATAAAACGGTCATCAGAGAAGGCATACCAATCCTGCGTAGGACACTAAAAACTCTCCTGCACCACCCCTTTTTCAACACTTATACTGGCGTGCCATTATCTCTTTATCTAACAGTTCATTTCCCTAAGGGATAAAGCATATATACTACGCCATCATTAATATAAGATACATATTAGAGATAGGGGAAATAAAAATATGAAGAATTCGAAAAAAAATAAGACAGCAGTAGGCAGGCTAGGTGTCGTTTTTATCATTTGTTTTGCAATGATGATGACATCTGCACTAACACCACTTGGAAATTCATTGAAACTTGACCAAATAATGCTCAATAACAAAATGAGCTATACCTTTGATTTTCAAGAACCAACGTTCCAATCAACCGATACGGCATACACGACCATAGCCATGGCTGGATGCCTTGCCGTAGGCAAAGAAGCAGGTGACCCCGCGGTTCCTGTGAAAGTCATCACCTTGCTCCTTCCACTGGAGAAAACAGTCTCTCGGATCAACGTTCTTGGAACACCGGTCATATTGAAATTATCAGGTGTTGATCTAACAGAAAAACCACTGTTCCCACAACAACGGTCGGTTCCTATCGGCAGTGATCAGCCCCAGGAATTCGTCATGAACTCAAATGTGTATTCCTCTGATGCCCTTTATCCATCAGCACGAAATTCCGATTATTCAATAGGGTATTCCCATGGGTATGCGATTCTAGCTTTTACCCTTAACCCGGTACAATATAACCCCGTGCAGGGAACCGTGGCCTATTATCCAAAAATGACGGTCACGATCACGTTGCAGCCAGAGACTACCGTAAACCAGCTGTATCGTGACAACCCCTCTGATGAAGCCTATGTACAAAGCCTTGTTTCAAACCCTGAGATAACCAATCTATACCAGAAAGCATCCTTACCGGTTTTAGAGTATCCTGGCGGTCTCTGTGACCCTAGTGGGAATTATGATTACGTGATTATCACCACCACGCAGAATGGGCTTGACTATTGGGATACCACCAGTTCAACACCTTATAACTGGGAAAGCCTCATGGCGCATCATGCCGCTGATGGATTAAGCTGTACGCTTGTCACGGTTCAGGACATCTACGCCTGTTCAGATTATTATCTACCAAATCCCTTCAACGACACCAGGGCGCATATCCGTGAGTTCTGTAAGGATGCGTACGAGGATTGGGGGACACGATTCATCCTTATCGGAGGAGACGCTGATACGATACCTGCGCGGCAGTTACATTATGCCTATGAGGGAAACGTCGATTCTGATATCTACTGGAGCAACCTTGATAACGACTTCAACAACGACCATGACGCCCAATGGGGTGAAGCAGGGGATACCGGATTTGATCTCTATGCTGAGCTCGCCATAGGTCGTATCACTTGTGATACACCTCAGGATGTCTCAAACTGGATGACGAAAAGCTTTTTCTATGCAGAGAGCACCGATGGTGATTATCTTGAAAATGGCGGGTTTTACGGCGGGAATACCGGCTGGGACGCCCAGGGGGACGATTTCGTCGACTATAGCGCCATTAAAGGCACCGATGACTGGCTTGGCCCAGACCCCAATGACCCTGGTGAGTTCCCCACATGGGTTGGCTTCCAATTTGGTTTTGAAACCTGGAATGAGGTAAACCCCGGGAACATGTTTAACCTCTCCGTAAAATACACTGAGGAGCCACCGAACCCTGGGTGGAGTGGCGCAGGAGCAGCTGGGTTCAGAACAGCCATTAACAATGATCTCGTGACCTTTATCAGTGGTATTGCTCATGCGAATAACCAAATGTCGTTAGATGTCGATGCCAGCGACTGGGCAGCAAACTACCACAACACCATGCCGTTCTTCATCCACGATTACGGATGCCACTGCGGTGATTTCGATGATGGTGATGATGGCATCATTGAAACCATGCTTTTCCACTCCGATACCGAACTTGCCTTCGGCTGTGTCTACAACACGGGGTACGGCTGGGGACAGTTCGAATCAACGAATTCAAGCAGCGCATTCCAGGCAAAAGCCTTCTGGGATTACTTCCTAGATATGGAAAACAATTCAGGGGCGTATAGCAACTGGCAATTTGGAGTAGCACATGCATGGTCAAAGGATCAGATGGCACCTATGATCGACTGGGATTATTCCTCTGGTACCTGGCGAGGTGTCATCGAATGTTGTCTGCTCTTTGGTGACCCCGCTCAAATGTTTAAGAGTCCTCACCCAAGCCAACCACCAGCGAAACCAGCAACACCAGCTGGACAAACCCTTGGAATCTGGAATGTCGAGTACTCCTATACCAGTTCAACGTCAGAGCCAGACAATGAACAAATCTACTACCTCTTCGACTGGGACGATGGAACCAGCAGCGCATGGCTTGGGCCTTTCTCTTCAGGTCAGACTGTCACAGGATCCCATAGTTGGACGGAATTAGGGACCTACGGCGTCAAAGTGAAAGCACGGGACATCTGGGGCGCAGGAAGCATCTGGTCAGACCCATTGATGGTCACCATCACCGATAATAACCCGCCGAGCATGCCTGAGATCACCGGTCCAGCGGAAGGAAAACCAGGAAACCCGTACCTCTATAACGTTCTTTCTGAGGATTTGGATGGACATAACATCTACTATTATGTTGACTGGGGAGACAATTCGACAACCGGCTGGTTCGGCCCCTATGTTTCTGGTACACAGATACATGTGACACACACCTGGAGCGCACAGGGAAGCTATACCATCAAAGCCAAGGCAAAAGACATCATGGACGCAGAAAGCGACTGGGGCACTCTTGACATTGTCATGCCGCTGGATCTCAACTTCGGAGCGACAACCCAACAGTTCTTCCCAAGCCTCCTGCTTGGTCAACGACTTATCAGTTAAAACTGGACAAAAAAACCAACTTTTTTTTTTTTTTTATTATCATAGTTCTAACTATAGAATGGTTGTACTTACCAACTTATACTCGAGAAATGATTGGACTTTACAGAGGCCCACTGATAACAATTTTTTATAAAACTAAAAACTTTTTCAACAAAGTAGAGAACACCGGTGATCAATAAAAAAAAATCTTCTTCTGTATGAAAGACTAGTTTTATCGTACTCTTACGTTAAGAAACACCATCATCTGTTTCATCTCAACGATCATTCGTAATGATGGGCAGGAACATAGGGTGATACGAGTGTAGTCACCGTAACAAGTGATGCAGCATTAGAGAGATACGACTGATTCTTTACTGATAGGCCAATGGCTGTTAATTAGAGCGGAGACCGCATCTCGTATAGAGTAGCATACGTGTTGAGTGTGGAACGGATAAAAAGCAGGTATGTAGGAGGACAACAATGATATTTCATCGAAAGCAACTTGGGCATATGCCAAGAAAAGGGCAACGATTGACCTTCTACCTGTTCGTCATCTTAAGTCCAGTTTCTCGTATACTCTACTCATTGTATGATATTTTGCACCGGAATCCTTCAGCTCAAGACAATACCGCTTGAAGAAGAACATGCATACATCTTCTCGAAGAGGTATCAATAGATATAGGGAAGCGCTGTTTTCAATGAAATAACCTGTACGCTTAGTTAGGGGGACGACCTTCAGTTCCTGATATACTATGGTAGTTTTATCCCATCATCATTCCTTGTGAGATACCTTTTGTAAAGACCCAGTAATAATAATATTGAAAGAGGAATTAGGACTAAATCATTTCTGTTATAGTTGGTATAGAATTGATACAGATAACGTTAAGAAAAAATACCTGCTTGGTATCTGCAAAGAGGCAAGTGGGAGATAATCAAGAATATACTATCTCCTCCTTTTTTTTAAAGGGGAAGGGGGCTGTCTATTTTTACACAATTGATTTAAAATGTTTACCTTAACTAACCTCAGCAGCATTCTTTTTCATGGTGAGCTCTTGATTAAAAAAATACCTTTAAAAGTGATAGGTGTATTAAAAAAAAAAAGAAAAGAAAAAAAGAAGGGTGTTTGGCTTCTTTTACACTCCGAAGAAATGGCGGAGTATTGGGAACGCATGGGGAAACTGTTCGAACAACCAGTGTAGGAATGGGTTGTTAATACCAAAACTTGTTGGCATTCTCACATCGAGTGTCGCCCAACCGCTCTCTGCGCCATGGTCGTCTTTTAATTTCACTTGCACGGTGTAGGTTCCTGTTTCTGCCCATGTATGGGTTACCGAGAAGGCTTCCCCTGAGTCGTATGGTCCAACCCAATCGGTGATTGTGTCATCACCCCACATGACATAGGCATAGACCGTATCACCCTGATCTGGATCAGTGCCAGTGATCGTGTATTTATAGGTACTCCCTGGTTTTCCCTTTTCTGGACCAGTAATCGTTGGTGTATTTGGTGCACTGTTGGGATTAGCTATTGTCGTGAAATGCCAGATGGGGCCTTCAGCGGTGTTATGGTTTTCATCCCAAGCGACAACCTTCCAGTAATACATGGTGCTGTACGCAAGTGTTCCAGGGTTGTACGTGGTCGTAGATTGATTGCTGGAGACTTTTGGTGGTGAGCTTGCAGTCCCAAAGTACACATCATAGGTGATGGTGGTTCCTGGAGAACCTCCTCCGGTCCAGCCGAGAACTTTGTGTATATCAATGTTTGTTGCTCCGTTTGCTGGGTTTGGGTTAGTAGGCGTGTTTGGTCCGGTGTCTGCGACAAGGACTCCTGCTGCATCATCGACATAGTAAGCATTGAAGGGATTGCTGCTCGGTGGATAGGCATATCCTGTATTCATAGTGTTATTGAATACCGCTGCGATAACCGCAATGTTACCATATTGAATCGATCCAAAGGTTTGGCCCATACCACTATTATAGTTATGTCCATCCCAGGTGATTGAATCTGTAAAGGTGTCACCGACTGCGATGGAAAGTGGTTCATTGAATGCGTAATCCAAAAACGGGAATGTGTAAGGGTGACCTGAGGTATCATACCAACCTAGTGATGAGGAGATTTCTGTCACATAGACTTTTAGTTTTCCAGCGTAAGGAGTTGCTTCATTATTTGTCACTCCGACCGAAATATCCATGGTCGCATCACCGAGCCAGTCAACGTTAAGGTTTACATCGATATCAGCTACAGGTCGTGCGCCGCATTGAGTAATCGCTGTTCTATAAGCTGCTTCAGCACCAGTCCAACCACCGACAACGACTTTGTATCCATAATCGAAAAATACGGTTGGAAATCCGTAGAGGTTAAAATCATTAATTCTTGTCGATGCATGGGTGTTTTTATCATCAACTAAACAGACATAATAAAATGGATAATCCCCGCTGGTGTAGACTGCGTCTAAAGCCTCACGAGCATAATGACAATAACCGCACCAAGTAGCGGTCGCATCTTCTGCAAAAACAGTATGCGTAAAGTCTCTATTCCCGAGGTTGGTGTTATCTTTTGTATCTCCGTCACTACTAAGGGCAACAGCTCCAAATGCGGTACATAATAAGATACCGACTATACAGATTGGTATGATTTTTTTCATATTAATTTCCCCTATATACTTAATAAGACTCTTTATATAAATATATTGCTGTGCGTTTGATTATCATTTTCTTATAAAATTTATTATGTGTGTCGTATAAAAAATGATAAAAACACAGAAAGGTGGTTGATACATATCATTAATTCCGATATTTCTGTCTAAACGGAAAGTACTTTTTTTGGATCCATATGCCTTCCATCAACGCTATCGATAAACCGTACAAGGAAAATAACAGCAGTATCTAACATTAAAGGATTCGCTGTGTCGTGAAAGAAAAGTGAGATTATACGAACAAAACCCTTATAGCACCTATTCGAAGTACAACGGTTTCATTTAATAATTATATTTTTATTTTAATATTATTATTTCTGTTCTATTTTTCATCACAAGTTTTAATAATACGAGCGCCATTATTTTCTAATGGAGGTATACTAAAATGAATCAACCGAATTATTTAAGAAAAAGGATCATAGGTAAAAGGCCGCTATCCGTAGTTCTCTGCGTTCTCTTAATGATGACTGCATTGACTACCGCAACAACAATATCGTTAAAAAATGAGTACATCAATCAATCTCAACTAAATACAAATCATTTGAGCTACACGTTTTCCTTTGCAGAACCAAGTATACAACTTACATCAGCTCACAATACCCAGTATTCGAATATCCAAATGGCAGGATGTCTTTGTTTGGGCAAGCAAGCAGGCGATCCAACCCTGCCCGTCAAGTTTCTCCAACTGCTCCTACCATACGAGACAACCGTTGATTCGATAGAAGTAACCGGTGCTCCTGTTCAATACAACACACAAGGCATCGATTTGACAACACAGCGTGTGTTTCCCTACCAAAACGAGATACCTGTCGGAAGCGATATCCCACAAGAATTTGTACAAAACAATGAACTGTATGCATCCAACCAACTCTATCCTGCTACGAACCACGGAGAATATCAAATCGGATACTCTCATGGATATGCGATCCTAGACCTATCGCTTTCCCCTATGCAATTTATCCCGGCGACCGGACAAATCTATTATTACCCTGAAATGACCATAACCCTTAACCTAAAACAAAATGACGCAAGAAATGTCTTATTCCGCAACAACCCAGATGATCAAGCATGGGTACAAACACTTGTCAACAACCCAGAGATAACATCAACATATCTTAGCGGACCAACCTTTGAATACCCTGGAGGACTCTGTGACCCAACAGACCATTACGATTATGTCATCATTACCACGACCCAGAACGGGCTTGACTATTGGGACACCAGCGGCTCAACTCCGTACAACTGGGAAAGCCTCATGAACCATCATGCGGCTGATGGATTAACCTGCACGCTGGTAACCGTTCAAGATATCCTGGCATGTACTGATTATTATGGATCAAATCCCTTCAATGACTCCATGGCGCGTATCCGTGAGTTCTGCAAGGACGCCTATGAGGATTGGGGAACAAGCTACGTTCTCATCGCTGGTGACTCTGATACAATACCAGCACGACAATTATCCTATAGCTACGAGGGTCCCGTCGACTCTGATCTCTACTGGAGCAACCTGGATAACGACTTCAACAACGATCATGATTCCCAATGGGGTGAAGAAGGAGACAGTGGGTTTGATCTCTATTCTGAGCTGTTCATCGGGCGTATCACCTGTGATGTTCCTCAGGATGTCTCGAACTGGTTGACGAAGAGCTTCTACTACGCAGATGATATCGATAGTGATTATCTCGAAAATGCAGCATTTTTCTCCGGGGATATGGGCTGGACCTGCGAAGGGGACGATTTTATTGACTATAGCGGAATCAAAACAACCACTAACTGGCTTGGTCCTGATCCAAATGAACATGGAGCTTATCCAAGTTGGCTTGGAATGCAATATGGGTTTGAAACCTGGAATCAAGTCAATGAAGGAAACCAATATAATCTCTCAGTGAAATGGACTGGAGAGCCACCAAACCCTGGTTGGCAAGGTGGAAGTCCTTCAGCAGCGATAAATGGTCTACGCAATGCGATCAATAATGACCAGGTCACCCTTATTACTGGTACTGCACACGCAGATTACACGATGTCCTTAGATGTTCATGATAGCGATTGGGAGACCCAATATCATAACACAAAACCCTTCTTCGTTACAGACTGGGGATGCCACTGCGGTGATTTTAATGCTGGCGATGGCGTACTCGAAGCCATGCTGTTCCATTCAGACACCGAGCTTGCATTTGGCTGTGTCTACAACACTGGATACGGCTGGGGTTCCTTTACGTCTACCAACTCCTCAAGTGCGATACAACAGAAAAGTTTCTGGGACTACTTCTTTGATACGGAAAACAATTCTCAGGGCATTAGCAATTGGCAACTAGGGCGAGGACATGCACACTCAAAGGATGTAATGGCTCCTACTCTTGACTGGTCATGGAGTGCTGCTCCAGGGAGCTGGAGAGGCGTTATCGAAGGATGTACTCTCTTTGGTGACCCTGCACAGACCATCAAAACACCTTCACCGAGTGACCCACCAGCACAACCGACAAAACCAAGTGGTCAAAGCCTGGGGATCTGGAACGTTGAGTACTCCTACACCAGTTCAACAACAGAGCCAGACAATGAACAAATCTACTACCTGTTCGACTGGGGCGACGGCAGCAACAGCGGATGGCTTGGACCTTACTCCTCCGGGCATACCGGTACCGGTTCGCACATCTGGACTGAACTGGGGACCTATGAGGTCAAGGTGAAGGCACGAGATATCTGGGGCGCAGGAAGCCCTTGGTCAGAAGCACTCCAAGTCGTCATTACGGATAACAACCCGCCGAACACGCCTGAGATCACCGGTCCAGCGGAAGGAAAACCAGGTAACCCGTACCTCTATAACGTTGTCTCTGAGGATCTGGATGGACATAACATCTACTATTATGTTGACTGGGGCGACAATTCGACAACCGGCTGGTTCGGCCCCTATGTTTCTGGGACACAGATACATGTGACACACACCTGGGCGGCACAAGGGACCTATATTGTCAAAGCCAAGGCAAAAGACATCATGGACGCAGAAAGCGACTGGGGCACATTAAGTGTCGTGATGCCGACCGAATATCGATTCTCATTCCAGACGCTCCTTTCGCATCTGTTTGAGATGTTCCCACATATGTTTCCGGTCCTACGCCACCTCATGGCGTACTAAAACCCCCTTTTTTTCTTTTCCTTTTTTTTTTTTTAAAAAAAAATGATGTAGTCAGGACAAGAATAGAAGCAGCAATCCCTGCTTTCGACTCACATGATTTTTAATCGATCGGGAATGAGGGAGACTCCGATCTGGTTTTCTGATGTTTACATTCGATGCAGAGAGAATGACGATGTTCATAACATCTCTCGCAGACAAATCGTCCGCATAGATGACAGGTAAACATCACACCAGGTCGTCCGCAGATATCACATAATCCAACCACATCAGCCATCAACTATCACTTTCCTAGTGAAATTAATTTTTTCCGAAGCTCATCAAGCGGTATTTCAGTTATCACCAACGGGAGGTTCTCCCGTTCTGCAAGTTGCACCGCGAGTGGGTCTACGCCCCCTGGTCGATGGTACACCACCAATGAGGGTTTGACCGGATGGATCCTGATTGCAATCATCGGACTTCGACCGTATTGGATTTTCGTAAAAATCATCGCCCGTTCGGTGCTCCACCCATACAGGTTCGGATAGTTCGTCGCGGTGAGGGTTTTAATGGTTTCGACCCCGTCAATAAGGGTAAAACCTTTTACAGAACGGTCAAGGCTGATGCTTGGGGCGGTAACTACTCTTCCTTGGATTGCTGTAATGAGTTTCTCAACAGGTATTGCATAGGGGTATTCCATGATGTCGATGATACCGTCTTGTGTTTTTACCATGAATTGATAATGTTGTATGATTGTGCCACCGTGGTTCTTTTCATCTATTGCTATGAATGCGTTGACTATCTTTTTCACGGAATGAATCCCAGGGGATTTTCGCCTCCCTGACTCATAATCACTAATCACGCTTTGGGCAAGGCCTAAAAAATTTGATAACTCTGCTTGAGCGATATGAAACGTGGTCCGCCATTTGCGGAGCGTTTCCCCGGGTTTTGGGCTCAAGGTGATCTCGCCTGCGATTTTTTCTGCTAATAATTCTTTGACTCCCATATTCTCAGAACACCTACTATGAATGTCGATATATATATCGACAATCTTTTAATAGATTTCTCTTACCGAAGAAAAACAGCGTTAGATCAGGTTTCCCAGCCGTATTTAAAAACCCATTCAGTAAACTGCTGGCCTGTATTGATATCGACATTGCCTGCATTGATTTCGTTCTTCCCGTCGTTATCGCAATCCCCGATGCAGACCACGGCCATCCAACCAAAGGTAGGGAGCACTGCTTCTTCGACATAGGTTGTCCCGTTCCATTGCAAGATATGGGTCACACCAGCTCCTGCGCATACCTCATTAAATCCATCGTCATCGGTATCACCGACATCAATTCCCTCAATGACAGGGTCTGCACCAGGCCATGAGATATCAAATTGTATCGGATACCCGGTCCCATTCCATTTAAAGATCGTAACCCGAGGGTTATAATAACTCAGAAGGATCTCCGCTTTTCCATCATTATCACAGTCTTTACAGACCACGCCAAAGGGAGAAATTTGTCCATATGTTCTATAGATTTCCGTGGGAATAAATACCTTGTTTTGTGCATCCCAATTTAAAACCATGACTTTACTGGCATAGGCACAGACAATCTCATTTTCCCCGTCATCATCGACATCGCCTAGACCAGCCATGTACACATAGCCATCCACATTAGGGTCCTTCCATTCTGCTACTTTTTTAAGGAACAGGCCGTTCCATTTAAACACCGTGATTTCAGCGACAGAACTATTCGATTGCCATCCCGGACCACCACTTAAGATGAGCTCATTTTTCCCGTCATTGTCACAATCACCAATGAGACAATCGGCACTCCCACCATTATGGAAAAAAATCCAAGGATTTACCCCGATCATCCAATATTTCAATGCAATGTATCTATAGATGGTAGTATACCAGGTCGCTGCAATCTCGTTTTTCCCATTGTTGGTCACATCACCGATCGCCATCCCACCAGCATCACAATGGACGAATGGATAGAATGGTGGATGTAGTGCACGAACCTGCGTATAGGTCTGCTGGTTTTCGTTCCATTTCATAACACGGATGGTACAATCCCTTCCGCTGATGAGTAGCTCATTCTTGCCGTCATTATCACTATCCCCAATCGGTTGCGGTCCTTGATACCGTGCGCCTGTTCTCGGATCATTTCCATACTCCATCATCCACTGAATCCCATATCCATTGCTCGTAACTTCAGTCGATTCTTTTATATCTGTATTATTCATGTGATTGATTGCATTGGTAGCCCCTATAGTACTCATTGACAAAATCAAAACTATTAAGATACTAGGAAATAAATTCTTCATATTAACCCTATTATGATTTAGTGCGTATCTCCTTATAAATATATCGTTTTTCATAAAAAAGATTTCCATATAGAAGAAGAGGCATGTATTTTTAGAAAGATAAAACTTTAAACCTTTTGTCCATACCAAACCAGTCAAGACCTATGACCGAATCATCGATGCAGAAGGAATATGACCTACAATTCTTTCACACCAACGAATATCTACGAAAGAAATGCAAAGCATGTGGCGATTATTTTTGGACACTGGATAGTCAGACTGATTTCTGCGGGGATCAACCTTGTGTAAAATTTAACTTCATCGGAAATACTCTAGCAAAAAAACCATTAACTCTTGCGGAAGTCAGGGAAGGATTTCTTTCGTTTTTTGAAAAACATCATCATTCCCGGCTTCATTATCCTGACACCGGACAACGCTGCCCCGTTGTTGCTCGGTGGCGTTCCGATATATACCTCACCATTGCCTCGATAGCAGATTTTCAACCTCACGTAACCTCTGGAGTCGTCCCTCCCCCAGCAAACCCTTTGGTCATCTCCCAACCTTGTATACGACTCAATGACCTTGAAGAAGTAGGGAAAAGCGGTCGACATCTCACCACGTTTGAGATGATGGGACATCATGCGTTTAATAAAAACATCGACGAGATCTACTGGAAAGAAGAAACAGTGGCGTACTGTGACGAGTTTTTCAGAGAGAAAATCGGAATTCCCAGAGAAGCCATCAACTACAAAGAACAACTCTGGATTGGTGGAGGGAACGCAGGACCCTGCGTGGAAGTCCTCGCTGGTGGTTTAGAAATAGCAACCCTTGTGTTCATGAACATGAAAGAAGATGAGCATGGAGCGGTAATCCTGGACGGAAAACACTACTCGCCAAATCCGCTCAATATCGTTGATACAGGATATGGGTTGGAACGAATCGCATGGTTCACGACCGGAACAGCAACCGTCTACGAAACCGCAATACCAAAGATGCTTAAATTCCTTCGTGACTCACTCAAAGACCAGTCAGATACCGCAAGCATCTATGCCCTTGCAGATCACACCAAATGCCTTTCATTCATGCTTGGCGATGGGATTGTTCCCTCGAACGTCAAAGCCGGGTATCTTGCACGATTAATGATTAGAAGATCACTTCGATTCATTGAAAAATTACGACTTGATTATACCTTACGGCAACTCGTTGAACAACAGTTAGAATACCTTGGAAAAGAATTCCCCTCGCTTAAAAAACCCAAGGATCAAATCAGTGAAATATTAGATATTGAGACAAAACGATTCTCCGATACCCTATCAAAGGGAGAGGGACTTATTAAACGTATTCTGAACGAGAAACAAACCATTGATCCACCTTCGTTAATAACCCTTTATGACACCCATGGGATGCCCCCTGATGTGGTTCAAAACATAGCACAAAAAGAAAACGTATCTGTGAGTATCCCACCAAATTTTGATTCTATGATAGCAGAATTACATTCGCATGAAAAAATAGAAGAAGAAACAACAGAAATTCGAACAGATCTCCCACCGACACACCCACTCTACTATGATGATCATTACACCAAAGAATTCGATGCGACAATTGTATGGAAACAGGCCACCTCACGAGGAACCGAAGTAATCCTCGACAAGACAGCGTTCTACCCTGAGGGTGGAGGACAACCCGCAGACAAAGGCATCTTGATCATAAATGGAAAACCAATCCAGGTTTTACACGTAGAAAAATCTGCAAACTCTATCATCCACGTGCTTGCATCCCCTGCAGAAAGAGGAGATAAAGTCCATGGGAAACTCGACTGGGACCATCGCTACACCCTCATGAAACATCATACCGGCACTCACGTCGTCAATGGTGCACTCCGAAAACTGTTTGGGGAGCACATCTGGCAGGCTGGGTCTCAATTAGGAATAACAGAAGCAAGATTTGATTTTTCCCACTACAAACCAATAGCTGAGGAAGAAATCCCAAAAATCGAACAACTGGCAAACGAGTTTATACGACAAGCAATACCTGTTGAAAAAAAAGTCATGCAGAGGAACGATGCAGAACGAGAACATGGCTTCCGATTATACCAAGGAGGCGTCCCACCAGGGAACCTGATTCGGGTGCTTAACATCCCTGGGATCGATGTAGAAGCCTGCGGAGGAACACACCTTAACAACATCAAAGAAATCGAGAAAATTCGTATCCTACGAGCAGAACGGATCCAGGATGGAGTCAATCGGATTACCTTTGCAGCAGGCAAGATGGCGGACGTATATCAAAAAGAAGAAAACGAGCTATATCATCGAGTGGTTCTGCTTCTTTCACCAGTCTATACGATTACAAACCATGAGAACATCACAGAACAACTTCGTGAAACAGGAAAATTCTTTTCTGTATCTGCTGATCAGTTGGAAAAAACATTGTCACGATTTTTACAGCAGACCGATACGAAAGAGAAAACAACAGTCCCTACTCTCATTGACGCTGGGAATCAGTTATTCAATGAATGGAAGAACACCCAGAAACAAAAGAAAATGATTCCCTCAGATATCATTGACCGTTTCATCCATGATGCATCCCAAATCCCTGAGACCGACATTCGAATAATCACTGGTGTATGTGACACTGATGCAATCACAATAGCTGGAGTACTCATCAAGGAACCAAACTATGTTGTACACATCTATGATGGAAAAAAGCTCGTCTCTGCTGCATCTGATAATATAGACATTGACCTACGACCATATGCCTTAGAAATCGGTAGAATCCTAGGTGGGAGCGGTGGTGGAAAACCAAAACTCACGCAATGCGGTGGACCAAAAAGAGATAAAGTACCAGAGGCCTTAGAAAAAGCAAAACAACTAACGATACAGAAATTAAAAAAACAAAAATAAAAAAAAATTAAATCTTTTTAGAGGGGTTTCCACAGCTGTACAGCAATGACAACGACCGCTGTTGCAATACTGGCAAACACCACAAACCAGGGTGGAATTTTAAATGCGGTTTTTTCCTCTGCATCGAAGTACCGAATTAACCCGGCTCCAGAGTGAAATCCTTCTCCTTTTTTCTCTTGCGCCATATAATCACGTTAGAGTAGAGCATGTTCTTGTAGTATTTTAGGTTTACGATATCCTTTTTCCCACGATTATAGACGGAAAGAGCAAACATCTAAATATCGTAGATAGATACGTAGTTTTGAGGGTGTAACCCATATGAAAGAAACAGATTCTCTTATTAAAAAGGCGTTAAAGTACAAAGAGGGTGGACTGACTGATTATGAGATCGCAGAGGAACTCAACGTATCAAAAGAAACAGCAGCATGGCTTCTTACACGAGGGAAGGAAAAAAAACCAGAAGGTGAACTAAAGGTAGGATGGCGTTCTATTGGAGTGTCTCCATCTCGTATCGGATCGATTTCCTATGCATTATCCGATATCATCCTTGAAGAAATGGAAAAAAAAGAGCTAGATGTCGAGGTGATTGTTGGAATAGCGATTAACGGAATTCCCTTTGCAACGTATATTGCTGAGGAACTTGGTCTTGATCTCGCGCTCTTTCGACCACATCAAGAAAAGGCAGGTGCGTTCTGCTCAAATTATGCAACCATTGCTGGTAAAAACGTTATTCTCGTTGATGACGTTATTGGCACAGGAGAAACGTTGAAAAGTGCGATAAAAGCAGTAAAAGCCGAGAAAGGGACCCCTGTCTTATGCGTCTGTCTGCTGAATAAACGATCGATGAACGATGTCGGTGGTGTGCCACTCCGCTCATTGATCAGAGCACGAGCACTCTAACGTTATATCCCTTGGAGATTTCCTTATGCATTGGGCAGATGTTTTAGCAGAAGAACTACTGAAAAAGCAGACGAAACACGTGCTAGCCACAGGGATAACACCCTCTGGTCCGATCCACATTGGAAATATGCGAGAGATCCTCACCACCGATGCGGTGTACCGGTGTCTTATCGAAAAAGGTGGTGATGCAGAATTCATCTACATTTGTGACGATTACGATCCACTCCGAAAAGTATACCCGCATCTACCCTCGTCATATGAACAGTATGTCGGCAAACCACTCTCTGAGATCCCCTGCCCCTGTGGCAAACATACGAGCTACGCGGATCATTATTTAGCCTCATTTTTAGGTTCATTACATAAGATTGGGGTGAACCCACGGGTCTATCGTGCCAGTGAGATGTACAATAACGGTGAATACAACGAGTCGATTCAAATTGCACTCGAGAACACCGATAAAATCAGAACAATCCTTGAGACACTTTCTGGTAGAAAAATGCCCAAAGACTGGTTACCCTATAATGTGAAATGTGAAGCATGTGGTCGACTTTCTACGACACATCCAGGTTTGTACGAATACCCCCTGGTTGAGTACACCTGTGATTGCGGGCATAGTGGAGAGGTTGATATCCGGAAAGGTGGACAAGGGAAACTTCCCTGGCGGGTGGACTGGCCAGCACGCTGGAGGATGCTAGGGGTGACCTTTGAACCCTGCGGGAAAGACCATGCAACCGTCGGAGGCACACGAGAGACCGGGGCAAAGATCTCTGAAGAAGTATACAGCTATCCCCATCCAGGGTTACTCGTCTATGAGTTCATCCTGTTAAAAGGGATGGGTGCAATGCATAGCTCAAAAGGCACCGCAGTAAGTGGTGAGGAAATGCTCCAAATGACACCCCCTGAGGTACTCCGATTTTTAATCATGAGAAACCAACCGAATCGACATATTGTTTTTGACTCTGGCCTAGGATTACTGACGTTAGTTGATGAATACGACAAAGAAGAAGAGGTCTATTTCGGTCAAGAAGCAGAAATCAAAGGAATGAAGGAATTCAAAAAAATCTATGAGTTATCACAACCCTACCATATCCCAAAGACCATGCCGCTGCACCTGCCCTATCGACATATGGTGACCTTAAACCAAATTGCGAAAACATGGCCCGATGTAAAAGAAATCCTGATACGAAACGGACAACTCCCAAAAAAATTAAAAAAAGAAGACGAAGAACACCTGCAGCAACGGGCAGAACATGTCCGGTACTGGCTTGCCAACTTTGCACCCGACGACGTCAAATTCGAAGTCAAAGAAAGACTTCCGGACATCACTCTGGCTAAAGAACAAAAGATGGTTCTCTCAATTTTTAAAGAAAAAATACCTGATCTCCGTTGGGAACCTGAGACGATCCACACAGCTATTTATCAGATTTCTGAAGAAAACAAGATCCCTATAAAAACCGCATTCAGCGCGATATATCAAATCCTCCTTGGAGCAGAAAAAGGACCACGTGCCGGATTCTTTTTATCAAACCTTCCGAAGAAGTTTGTCCTCAAACGGGTAACAGAAGCAATTAAATAAGGCCGGAACTCTTTTCGTTTTTACTATGAACATCTATGTCGAGACCTACGGATGTACTGCCAATAAAAGCGATGAGCGATTACTCATCGGTCTGATGAAATATGAAGGCCATCAGATCGTTGAAAATCTCACCGACGCTGATGTGCTCGTCCTTCTCACCTGTACGGTTATTGGAACAACTGAACAACGCATGCTATCTCGATTAAAGGTTTTTCAAAAGACACATAAAAGAATTATCGTAACTGGATGTATGGCCTGCGTTCAAGCAGATCTCATCACCGCTATTGCTCCCCGTGCATCGTTACTTTCTCTTCATTATATACAGTACATAAATGATATAATACTCGGTAACAAACCTGATTTTGTTGAAGCGAAGAAAACAGCACTACCAAAATATTATGATACGATGATGGCACCGATTATGATTGCAGAAGGCTGCAGGCTTTCATGTACGTATTGTATCACACATTTCACCCGCGGAGCCTTACGCAGCTTTCCGCTTCAAGAAATTATTGAGGATGTCAAATCCGCAATCAAACAAGGATGTAAAGAAATACAACTCACCGCACAAGACACCGCATCCTATGGTCTTGATATCGGAACAAATCTTGGGATATTACTCACTCAGATATGTGCTCTCAAAGGAGTGTTTCGCATTCGTGTGGGTATGATGAACCCTTTAACATTACAAAAGAGCCTTGATGTAATTCTTCCTGCGTATCAGCACCATAAACTCTACAAATTCCTTCATGTACCGGTACAGTCAGGTGATGACAACATTTTAAAAAAAATGAACCGAGGGTACACGGTGAAAGATTTTACAGAACTTGTTCAACGATTTCGAAAAACAATCCCGACACTGACGCTCTCCACTGATGTGATTATCGGTTTTCCTACAGAAACACAGGAACAATTCAACCAGACACTAATGCTGTTAAAAAAGATAAAACCAGATATCATCAACATCACAAGGTTTTCTGCTCGCCCATATACAATAGCGAAAAAAATGAAAGGGCGGATACCTACCGATATCGTAAAAGAACGGTCAAAACAAACCACAGAAATCTGCTCCAGGCTTTCCCTTGAAAAAAACAAAGAACACCTCGGAAAGACCCATCTGGTGCTGGTGACTGAGAAAGGAAAAAAAAAGACATTCACCGGACGAACAGAGCACTACAAACAGGTTGTACTCAGAGAACCAGTCTGCCTTGGAAAGCTTGTTTACGTAAAAATAATTGATGCAACACCAACCTATCTTGTCGGAAAACTTATATAATGTCCATTTGTTTGTCGGACTCGTGGTTGGAGATGATACGGGTAGCGATTAACGGTTTTGGAAGAATAGGACGAAACGTACTACGATCTGCGTTACAACATTCCCAGTACGGAAAGAAATTTGAAATTGTCGCGGTCAACGATCTCGGGAACACAGAGATCCTTGCTCATCTTCTTAAATATGATTCAATCTACGGTAAGTTCTGTGGGGATGTTGCGACAAAACCAGAAGGTGTCCAAGTAAATGGTCATCTCATCGCATTCTTCTCTGAGGTCAACCCTTCAAACCTCCCATGGGGAAAACTTGACATCGACGTTGTCATCGAATCCACAGGTGTCTTCCGCACCCGCGATGGTGCAGGAAAACATTTAGAGGCGGGGGCAAAAAAAGTAATCATATCTGCTCCAGGAAAAGACCCTGACCTTACCATTGTTTTAGGGGTCAATGAAAAGATGTACGATCCAGAAAAACACCATATTATTTCAATGGCGTCATGTACTACCAATAGTCTGGCACCACCGGTGAAGGTTTTACATGAAACATTCGGGGTAGAACAAGGATTTATGACCACGGTTCACTCCTATACCGGTGATCAACGTATCCTTGATTTCCCACATAAGGACCTGCGGAGGGCACGAGCTGCCGCTGTATCGATTATCCCAACTACAACAGGGGCTGCAAAGGCAGTCGCATTGGTCATACCAGATTTAAAAGGAAAAATCGACGGTATAGCACTTAGAGTTCCAACACCTGATGGCTCCATAACAGATTTTTCCTGCGTACTAAAAACACCTGCGACCATCTCAGAAATAAATAACGCATTCAGACAAGCAGCTCAGACCACCTTAAAAGGGATATTACAATACACCGAAGAACCACTTGTCTCCGTTGATGTCGTTGGCAACTCCCACTCAGCGATTATCGATGGACTCATGACGAAGATGATCGGAGAGAAAGGAACCTTTGCCAAGATATTCTCCTGGTACGATAACGAATGGGGGTACTCCTGCCGGATTGTCGATTTGATAAACTACATATTCAATGAACAGATGGTTCCCGTAGAAACATACAAAAACTAAGAATTCTGCTCAAGATGTCTATCAATTTTTTTTCTTTTCATAACAAAAGCTATATCTTTAAATAAAAACACCTGATATCGGAGACTAGAGGAGGTTTTACGCCATGAAAGACTATAACACCTTAGATGATTTTGATGTAGAAAATAAAACCGTTTTACTCAGAGTAGATTTTAACATGCCACTCGATAAAAAAACGCTTGACATCATGGATGATACCAGGATTCGACTGGCATTACCAACGATTAATGAACTTATCAATAAAAAAGCAAAAATTGTTATTCTCGCTCACCAAGGAAAACAAGGCAGCTGGGATTTTACTTCTCTGCAGAAACATGCACAAATGTTACAACAATTGCTTGGAAAGAACGTCACCTTCGTTGATGACGTCTTTGGAGAAAAGGCAAAACAAGCAATTACCGCGATGAAACCTGGCACTATTGTTTTTCTTGATAATGTTCGGAAATACCCTGGAGAAACAGAGAAGAAAAAGCCAGAGGAACACGCGCGTTCCGAACTTGTCAGCACTCTTGCGCCCCTTGCTGATTTCTACGTCAATGATGCCTTTGCTGCTGCGCATAGAGCGCAATGTTCACTTACAGGTTTTACCGTTGTACTTCCCTCTGCAGCGGGGCGACTCATGGAAAAAGAACTCACCGCCCTTGAAAAGGTACTCAGCCATCCGGAAAAACCATCTATCTATCTTTTTGGAGGCGCGAAATTCGCTGATGTTATCGTAACCATCGACAGGTTACTAACCAACAAAACCGCTGATCATGTTCTCCTCACAGGATTGACCGCAAACGCGTTCCTGAAGGCAAAAGGATTCAACCTCGGTCAGAAAAACGAGCAAGCATTCAGCGAAGAAGGTACACCAGAGGTTTTTTCTGACATCCAAAAAGTATATACGAAATTCGAAAAACAGATCCATCTCCCTGTTGATTTTGCAATCGAAGAGAACGGAAAACGTAAGGAGATCTCATTAGAAGATCTCCCTGCACCCAATAACCTTTTTGACATCGGAGAGAAAACTGTTCAGGAATATGAAAAAATCCTTAGTACCGCAAAAACAATCTTTATTTCTGGGCCCTGCGGTGTCTTTGAAAACCCGTTGTTCAGAAAAGGAACCGAGGAAATATTCAGGTTCATCACGCAGTCCAAAGCGTTCTCCATAGCGGGCGGGGGACATACCGTTGCTGCCATTGACCAGATGAAACTTCGTGATAAGATTTCCCATATTAGCACCGGTGGTGGTGCCCTTGAAAAATTCATGATGGGCGAAAAACTCCCTGTCGTCGAAGCATTAAAGGCAGCAAGACAACGTCAGCTGATTTCCGTTAAATAAAAAAAGTCAAAGGAAACAATCAAATACTCTTTCTTTTTTATCCTTTGTCCAAGTAGGGGCTGATAGATCAGCGGAAGATCGCCGCCTTCGCAAGGCGGAGGCCGCGGGTTCAAATCCCGCTCAGTCCATCGGACTTTTTTAGGAGAAAACGTCAATGCAAACATTTTTTAGTTTTAGATTGTTCTTCTCTTATGTTCTTTTATAAGAATAAAAGGGATGATTATGCCTGAGAATAACGAAACACGACTTATGGAAGATGAACAAAAGGTTCTTCGTATCCTTCAAATAAATGCACATTTGAGTATCGATGTAATCGCAAAAAAATGCGGTTTTTCACGGCAGAAAGTCTGGCGGATTATAAAAAAACTTGAGGAACAAAAGACAATCTGGGGATATACCGCGATATACGATGAAGAACAATACAATTTAAAACATTTCATAATGTTAATGAAACGAAGTACAGCACCTATTGACCAAAAAGTCATAAATGAAATTCTGACCACTCGCCTCGATGATCTCCTCCCCGGTTCAATAGTTAAAATGGAGCATATCGAATATGTACATGGGTCGTACGACGGAATCTTTACGTTTTTTACACATGATCTTGTCACAGCAAAGAAATTCTGCGAGCGATTCCAAGAACGTTTTCACCAGTATATCGCTAGTGTTGAGATTTTAGAAGGCATCCTTTTTCTCAGAAAGCAGATGTTACCAAATCCAAACCTAAAAAAACAAATCCGTTACCTTTAAACAAGTATATCTATCTCCAAAGAAGGCTTTAGGAAAATTTTTTTATCCTGACTCGAAGTCACGACAACTTGGGTCTCTATTTAAAACTTCGTGTGCTGGAAGCACAAAACATATATGTAAGATTTATATATGATAATTATATACCGTGAGGTTACCTCGAATAATAACCTCATAAATATACTGTCCCGGATCATTCCGGTCGGCCTATGAGAGTATGTCATCACGACAATCGATGATTGGGCCATTTCAAATCTGGGGAACAGAATGGATGTGGAGGTTCAAGAAAATCAAGATGCTCTGAGGTAGACGTCTTGCGCACTCTTGAATCTGACGATCGACGTGTTGGTGATATTTAATTCATCCACCAATTCATTTAACCAATAATAATAGTGTGCCAGATTCTGGTTGATCCTGCCAGAGGTCACTGCTATTGGGATTCGACTAAGCCATGCGAGTCGTGAGGGTTCGGCCCTCGGCAGACGGCTCAGTAACACGTAGATAATTTGCCCTTAGGTGGAGGATACCCTCGGGAAACTGAGAATAATACTCCATAGATCTAGACTGCTGGAATGCTTTTAGATTGAAAGATTTATCGCCTAAGGATAAGTCTGCGGACTATCAGGTTGTAGTCAGGGTAAATACCTGACTAGCCTATGACGGATACGGGTAGTGAGAGCTTTAGCCCGGAGATGATATCTGAGACACGATATCAGGCCCTACGGGGCGCAGCAGGCGCGAAAACTTCGCACTGTGCGAAAGCACGACGAGGGGATCCCAAGTGCTGGCTCGTAAGAGTCAGCTGTTTCTCTGTCTAAAAAACAGGGAGAGTAAGAGCTGGGTAAGACGGGTGCCAGCCGCCGCGGTAATACCTGCAGCTCAAGTGGTGGCCGCTATTATTGGGCCTAAAACGTCCGTAGCCGGTTCTATAAATGCCTGGGTAAATCGTACGGCTTAACCGTACGAATTCCGGGTAGACTGTTTAACTTGAGACCGGGAGAGGCTAGAGGTACTCCTGGGGTAGAGGTGAAATTCTGTAATCCTAGGGGGACCACCAGTGGCGAAGGCGTCTAGCTAGAACGGGTCTGACGGTGAGGGACGAAGCCCTGGGGAGCAAACGGGATTAGATACCCCGGTAGTCCAGGGTGTAAACGCTGCTCGCTTGATGTTAGTCGGGCTCCGAGCCCAACTAGTGTCGGAGAGAAGTTGTTAAGCGAGCTGCCTGGGAAGTACGGTCGCAAGACTGAAACTTAAAGGAATTGGCGGGGGAGCACCGCAACGGGTGGAGCGTGCGGTTTAATTGGATTCAACGCCGGAAAACTCACCGGGGGCGACGGTTATATGAAGGCCAGGCTGATGACCTTGCCTGATTTTCCGAGAGGTGGTGCATGGCCGTCGTCAGTTCGTACCGTGAGGCGTTCTGTTAAGTCAGACAACGAACGAGACCCTCATCTTTAGTTGCAACTGGTAAGTTCGCTTGCTAGGCACACTAGAGAAACCGCTGGCGATAAGTCAGAGGAAGGCGAGGGCAACGGTAGGTCAGTATGCCCTGAATCCCCCGGGCTACACGCGCGCTACAAAGGCTAGGACAATGGGTTTCGACACCGAAAGGTGAAGGTAATCCCGAAACCTAGTCATAGTTCGGATTGAGGGTTGTAACTCACCCTCATGAAGTTGGAATCCGTAGTAATCGCGGATCAACATTCCGCGGTGAATACGCCCCTGCTCCTTGCACACACCGCCCGTCAAGCCATGCGAATTGGGTCTGAGTGAGGATACAGCTAGTTGCTGTGTTCAAACTTAGGCTTAGTAAGCGGGGCTAAGTCGTAACAAGGTATCCGTAGGGGAACCTGCGGATGGATCACCTCCTACGATTAAAATTGATGGGTGAATTAAACACTAAAATCACGTCGATCAAAAAGTATATTAAGGTTAATCGAATTTCCTCGGTCCTTACCTTCATATATCATGTAGGGGCCGGTAGATCAGCGGAAGATCGCCTGCTTTGCAAGCAGGAGGCCATGGGTTCAAATCCCATCCGGTCCATTCCGATTTTCCCATTTCAAAAATATTAGAAAACGCCATCTAATTTGTTGGTAAATTGGATGGTAAGGACGTAGACCCAATCTTCGCAGATGCGGTTGATGATCGTCCCATTGCGAATCACATGCAATGGATTGCATACGCAACCTGGACGTAAATTGAGCCAGTGCTACGCCATTTGGTGGATTGCTCGGCTCGAGAGCTGATGAAGGTCGTGCCAAGCCGCGAGATTACTCCGTGTAGGCGCAAGGAGCCTATGATACGGAGATTACCGAATTGGACATCCTATCGCTTCGGCGATATTCGCGTCAGCGAAGAGGAACCTGCCGAATTGAAACATCTTAGTAGGCAGAGGAAAAGAAATCAATTGAGATTGGGTTAGTAAAGGCGATCGAAAACCCAACAGGGCAAACCGAATCCCCTAGCGACGAACTAGGGGAGATGTGGAGTTAGGACTCATTTACTCCCAAACTGGCAAACTCGAAGTCCTCTGGAAAGAGGTACCATAGAGGGTGATAGTCCTGTAGAGGTAAACCAGTGGGAGATTTTTGGGTATCCAGAGTAACGTGCGTTGGATATCGCGCGTGAATACGGGAGGCATAAACTTCCAACCCTAAATACTACTCGAGACCGATAGTGCAATAGTAGCGTGAGTGAACGTTGCAAAGTACCCCTTGCGGGAGGTGCAAAGAGCATGAAATCAAATGGTTACAGACTGATAAGGCATGAAAGCGACGAAGCTATCTTAGATAGTGGAGCAATGTCTTGTCGTTCGTTTTGAATAATGACCCAGGGAGTTCCTGGTGATGGCGAGGTTAAGGGCTTAAGGCCTGAAGCCGCAGCGAAAGCAAATGTCCGCAGGCAACAAGGGACAGGGTGTGCTCGCCTGTAGTCATTACCACGAGACCCGAAGCCAGCCGATCTATGCGTGGCCAGGTTGAAGCCCCATGAAAGTGGGGTGGAGGACCGAACCGGTACTGATGTGCAAATCGTTCGGATGAGCTGCGTATAGGGGCAAAAGACCAATCTAGACTGGCAATAGCTGGTTCCCCCCGAGACTACCCGCAGGTAGATCTCTGATGAGATAGAGTACACGGTAGAGCACTAATTGGGCGCTTAGGGGAAGAAATTCCTCGGTGCCTTGTTAAACTCCGAATGTGTATTCATCGTAGAATCAGGGTAGTGAGGGCATCTGGGGTAAACTTGATGTCCGAAAGGGAAACAACCCAGCCTTGCGTTAAGGTCCCTAAGTGTTGACTAAGTGTCATAGAACAAAAAGTGTTTACGGTCTCAGACAACCAGGAGGTTGGCTTAGAAGCAGCCATCCTTTAAAGATAGCGTAACAGCTCACTGGTCGAGATTGTATGCCTTGAAAATGGACGGGGCTAAGTTAACCACCGATACGTAAGCACTCCAAAATGGAGCTGAGTAGGGGGGCGTCGTGCGTGGGTAGAAGTTTGGTCGTAAGATCAAGTGGACCGCGTTCGAACGAGAATCCTGGGAAAAGTAGCAGCATAGTAGAGTGAGAATCTCTACCACCGAAAGGGCTAGGTTTCCTCGACGATGTCCATCAGTCGAGGGTTAGTCGGTCCTAAGGCAACCCTTAATTGAAGTTGCCGAATGGGAAACAGGTTAATATTCCTGTACTTTTCAAACATTTGCTCATATTTTAACGCATTCGGGTAGGTTTTGCAGACTCGTCTGTCTGTCTAATCGTATTAAGCTAAGGGAGTACCGTCATGGTGAGAACTTAGTCAAAGCGTGATAGGTCTGTCGTTTAAGACGGATTTTATCGAGCTCGAGTGCCCGTGAAAAGAGATATGAGATGTAGTTTGGAGACCCGTACCGAGAACTGACACAGGTGCCCCTGGCTGAGTAAGCCAAGGTGTGTCGGCTAAATCCAGGCGAGGGAACTCGGCAAATTAGCCCCGTACCTTCGGTATAAGGGGTGCCTGCTTTGTGAAAAGCAGGTCTCAGTGACTAGGGCGCTCCGACTGTTTAATAAAAACGTAGGAGACCGCAAGTCCGAAAGGATGTGTATGGTCGCCGAATCCTGCCCAGTGGCGGTATCTGAAAACCTATTTCAATGGGGCGAAGGACCGCTAAACGGCGGGGGTAACCATGACCCTCTTAAGGTAGCGTAATACCTTGCCGCTTAATTGGCGGCTTGCATGAGTGGCTTAACGAGAGCGCTACTGTCCCCGCTTGGAAACCGGTGAAATTGACTTACTGGCGCATAGTCCAGTACCTTCCAGAAGGGAGCGAAGACCCCGTGGAGCTTTACTACAGCCTGTCGCTGTGATACGGTTTGGATTGTGAAGCGTAGGTGGGAGCCGTCGAAACCTAGACGCTAGTTTAGGTGGAGGCGCCAATGGGACACCACCCTATCTTTGCCGTACCACTAACTTGCAAAAGGACACCGATCGGTGGGTAGTTTGGGTGGGGCGCCACGCGCTCGAAAAGATATCAAGCGCGCCCAACGGTCACCTCAAGGAGGTCAGAAATCTCCTGTAGAATGCAAGGGTATAAGGTGGCTTTACGTGGATTGGGCCAATAACAATCCACGTTGCGAAAGCAGGGCCTAGCGAACCAATCAACCTCATTTATGGGGGTGATTGATAACAGAAAAGTTACCCCGGGGATAACTGAGTCGTCTCCAGCAAGAGCCCATATCGACCTGGAGGCTTGCTACTTCGATGTCGTCTCTCCGCATCCTGGCGGTGCAGCAGCTGCCAAGGGTGGGGTTGTTCGCCCATTAAAGCGGATCGTGAGATGGGTTTAGACCGTCGTGAGACAGGTTTGTTGCTAACTTCTGGAAGCGTTGATGTTTGAGGGGAAAGACCCTTTAGTACGAGAGGAACAAGGGTCTGTAGCCTCTAGTTTACCAGTTGTCCGACAGGGCAATGCTGGGTAGCCACGCTATAAGGGATAAATGCTGAAAGCATCTAAGCATGAAGCTCACCTCGAGACGAGACATCATAGAACTCGAATAGAAGATTCGTTTGATAGAGCTCAGGTGTACGCATGAAGCTTCGGCGACATGTTCAGCCTAGAGCTACTAACCGTTCATTACTGGCTCAATCGTTAAACAGGTTGCGTATAACATTCATAGAAATAATCAGGGTAACGGTGGTTTGACGGTCAAAGCGGCAGGGAAACACCCGGTCTCATCTCGAACCCGGCAGTTAAGCCTGCATACGTACTCTTCGGTACTTTGGTGCGAGAGCCCACGGGAAGATTACCCCCGCAAGGGGGCTAGGGCTCTTAGACTAGGTGGAGAGCCCTATTTGATTCCTTCGGGGATCTTATAGGGTAAGCTTCACTGCTTGAAATCTAAGAGTTCTTGGTGCGCTGTCAAACCACCCTTACAAACATCTGAATATTTTCGAATTTTAAAATTTTTTTTTTAAAGCGATATTTTCTTGTTCATGAAATTTTGACAACAATTAAACATACATATAGAGTTAATTCAATTTGAATATACTTTATACAAAAAACGACCTTTATAAAAAACTTTTTTCTATCGGCTTCTGTTTATTTTTTGTAACAATACTTGCATATGCATATGATATTGTATCTGCAAACAAGCTATTTAAAGAAAATTATCATTTGTTTGGGTAGCACTCTCTATAAGTTGTAATATTAGTTGCAACTTTAAATGGGATGAAACTAAAACTATAGGAGGGATGTAAACCAGATGGGAAAAATAACCAAAAAGTTAAAAGCTGATGATATCGGTGATATGGGTATCGGCGCGATGATTGTTTTTATCGCAATGGTTCTCGTAGCTGGTATCGCTGCTTCCGTCTTAATACAGACGGCAAATAGGCTGGAAATTCAAGCGATGCAAACAGGGCAAGAAACGATAGGAGAAGTATCAACTGGTCTTGGTGTTACTGCAATTACTGGACACCGGACTGACGATGCTGATGATAATCTTGACTATATGACCATATCAATTCAACCGCGGTCAGGATCGTATAGCATCGACCTTGGGCAGACATACATAGAGCTTTCGAACTCTGATACAAAAGTTGTTCTCATGTATGAAGCTGGCGAGTTTCATGATACAGAAGATATTAATGGAGATTTCTTCGCAACAACTTTGTTTGACGATCTGAATTCAGTAGAATTTGGAGTAATTGTTCTCGAAGATGCCGATGGTTCTTTATCTGCCGCAACACCTGTTATTAATAAAGGAGACCAGGTTATGTTAACTATTAATCTCGATAGTGTATTTACAACTGGTCTGACTGAAAGAACCGAGGTTACGGGCTTAATACAACCAGAAGATGGAGCACCGGGTGTCTTTTCCTTTACAACACCAGCATCCTTTGCTGCGAATTTAGTTTTTAATCTGTACTAAGGAGGATGAAAAAAATGAGAAACATTAAGAAATTTTTGAAGGAAGATGACCTTGGTGATATGGGTATTGGTGCGATGATTGTTTTTATTGCAATGGTACTCGTTGCTGGTATCGCAGCTTCAGTATTGATTCAAACTGCGAATCGTTTAGAGATTCAAGCAATGACGACCGGACAAGAAACGATAGGAGAGGTATCAACTGGTCTTGGTGTAATTGATATCGAGGGACAGAACACTGGTGGTAATATCACCGAGATGACTATTACGATCCGGGCACGAGCTGGATCTGGTGATATTGATCTAAGTCAAACAGTCATTGAACTTACTGATGGAACAGTAAAAACATTACTTACCTATGATCCTGCAGCACTACAATTCAATTTAAGCGATGATGAAAACGGAAGTATTTTCTATACCGGAAATTGGAATATGACAAATGAGCAATTTGGTATCCTTGTCTTACAGGACGAAGATAACTCATTGACTGCAAGCAATCCAGTAATAAACCGAGGAGATCTTGTGATGCTTACCATAAACACTGATCTTTGTTTCCCTGGTACTGGTGGACTTGAACCACGAGCAGACATCTGGGGTTTGGTATCCCCCGAACAAGGTGCATCTGGAATCTTTGCTTTCCGTGTACCATCATCATTGACAGAACAAGTTTATGATCTCTACTAAGGAGGATGAAAAAAATGAGAAACATTAAAAAAATGTTAAAGGAAGATGACCTTGGTGATATGGGTATTGGTGCGATGATTGTTTTTATCGCAATGGTACTCGTTGCTGGTATCGCAGCTTCAGTATTGATTCAAACTGCGAACCGTTTAGAGATTCAAGCAATGCAAACCGGTCAAGAAACAACTGAGGAAGTTGCGACCGGCATTGGTCTTGAGGACATTACTGGTCAGATAGGAAATTATGTCGGATATACCAACGGTTCAATACTAAATGTCACAATCTGTGTGTCTCCACGTTCTGGCTCTAAAGACATCGATTTGTCAAACACTGTCATAGAGCTATCAGATTCTACAAATAAATATCTCCTTTTATACAACACAACGCTTGGAGCTTTACCCCCAGATGCTACGGGGGTATTTGACACAGTATCATTTGCTACAGACGCCTCGTTTGGTATCATTGTCTTGGAAGACGCTGACGGTTCATGCGTAACGGCAAATCCGGTCATCAATAGAGGAGATCATGTCCTTCTTACAATGTCCGCTGGAGCATTATTCGGAGGACTAACGGAGAGAACAGATATCTGGGGAATGGTCATACCTGAAAGCGGTGCACCTGGTGTGTTTGCCTTTAGAACACCTGCGTCATACCCTGACACCATCTACGACCTCTATTAGCGCGCAAACTAAAAACAATAACCTTTGGGTGTAAAACACCCACCTATCTCTTTTTTTTATTTTTTTTCCTTTGATTATCTTATGATGAGAATTTTTCTATATTAAACCCATAGTTTTTTATGCTGTTTTGTGTTTCTGTTTTATGTGGTGGGAGTACTTCTTCGCACCCATGTGAACACATTGGGTATGAGGTGAGAGAGAGTTCTATGCCTTTCAAAAAAATCAAAACAGATTTCAATGCAGATATCGGTATCGGTACATTGATTATTTTCATTGCAATGATCATGATTGCAGGTATCACCGCTTCCGTTATGATACAAACCATGAGCAGCCTCCAACAGCAGGCAGTAAAAACAAGTGAAAATACCTTGAGAGATATCTCAGGCGGCCTTAAAGTCACCTATGTGAGTGGTTATGTGCAGAATTCAACAATTACACAACTTGCCATCTTTGTAAGTACCACTGTAGCTTCTGATGATATCGATCTTACCTATGGGATTCTTTCTCTTTCCGATTCAGCAAAAAAAGTAATATTAAATTATTCAAGTGCATGCTTTAATCATACGATATCCAATGGTTTATTCGGTACGCTTAATACCAGTAGTCTGACCTCCTCTCAATATGGTATTCTTGTGATACGAGATATCGATGGTTCATGTAACGCAACAAAACCAGTCATTGATGATGAAGATATAGTAGTCCTTGTCGTGAACACAACCGCATGTTTCTCAGGGATAGGAACACGCACCGATGTCACAGGAGAGCTTTACCCAGAGCATGGTATGCATGGAATCATTGGTTTTACTACACCGAGCGTATTCGTAAATACGATTGTTGATTTACAACCGTAACCTCCTCCTTTTAAATAAAATAGTTACAACAGCTTCATTTTCACTTTTATGTTACATCCCAAGATATCCTCGTAATCCTATATCAACCGCAGCTGAGGTGATTGCAACAATCCATGCAAATGGAACAAAATAACAAAGGCTGACAAGGACATGGCTACCTCGCAATGATCGTATCGTGAGTCCCATGAGAAACGAATGGATAAGTAAAACTATGAAAATCAGGAAAAAATTCTGCGTAAAAACCTCAGGAGGAACAGTCGTAAGGATTGATCCAACATCCACCGGTGTTCCCTCAAAGGGATGCCCTGCTTTGCTGGTGAGGAGAATGGTATTCAGATGCCGTGCCACAATAAAAGAAATATAGATAGAAAATGAAATACCAAAGGTAATCCCCGCAAGCAATGCAGATGTTGTTCGTACGATTGCGAGTTTTTTTACTCGAAGGTCTCGGATCTTCCTAATGTTCTCTGTAATCATTCGAGATACCGTGCGAGGATTGGCTGCTGCCGCGGTTGCCTGTCGGAACATTTCACAGGATCGTTGAATGTAGTTACTTCCTGTATCCACCCCGAACCATTCCCAGGCGGCATCATCATTAATTCGCGTTCTCAATCGACGATAAAGATCTCGGATGTGTCTTGAGAGAACCCCATAGTCCTTCTCGCTAAGGTAATATACGGAATCGTTAATTCTCCCTCCTCGCATAGTGGAAATAGAACCTAACGCAGGAAGAAACCCCATAAAATTACGTTCTTTTCGTGACATATGCCCCTCTTCACGGAGTGTTTTTATCCCTGGGATGAACAACGGTGTCAATCCTCCTACGATCAGAATCTCTATAGGAATCATTGAAAGAACCGGGAGCGTGAGATAATATTTTAGAACCGAAAGTCCGATGCAAAGAATAATCGAGACGATTAGCGTGCTTTTAAAGGTGCGCAAGAGCGACAGTTCGACTTCCCCTTTATCACCGGTACAATGCCACATCTCATCTGGTGGAATCATAGAACGCAGCAAATATAGAAGCATTCCCTCTGAGGCGATCATCATGAAAGATGAGACATAAATAAATGTACCCATATCCTGAGACCCCATCACCATCGGTAGTACGATACCAAGAGACATCACAAAGATAATGGCAATAAGAAGACTGACATATACCTCACTTAAAATGATGATATTTTCATTGCTCGCTTCATAGATGGTCTTATATTCCTGAAGAACCGCGTCTTGCTCATGCTCAATGAACTCTCGATGCTCAACACCACTATCAAGACTTTGCGAAAACCGATCAAGAAAATCTCGGAGGATCTTACTTGGTGTTCTTTCACCGATGAAACGGAACGTCTTTGAAATAGGGACACGCCATTGATCAGCAAGCACACTGATCTTTCGTAACTCCTCCCCAAGACTTTTATAGGCTTTATTCCCACCAAGCACATTTATGATATCCTTTAAACTCAAATCTGAAATTGCCAACACCCTAATATGAGTGATGAAAAAATGCATTTTGCCATTAATATCAGACTCCCTGTTTTTCCAGCTAATATACGGGTAAAAAACTCCAAGAATGATTGGTATCATCCCACCGAAAATAAATGTTGCAGGATTATACTGCAACGGGGTAGATACAAGTAGCTGGAGAAGAAATGGTAAACACATCACCAGAACACCTAAGATGATCAACGGAATGAAAATAGATCTGATGAATTTCTTTCGATCTTCAAGACTGCGATACGCGATCTTTATATCTTGCAATGAATCTTTTTTTGTTTTTTGATCCATTTTTGATTTATTTTTCTTCTTTGCATCCTCTTTAGCCATTATCCCTCACACTGAAATCGGTAACCCTTTCTCACCTTCCCTATAGAACCCCCAGATGCATTGGACTACCTCATAGTAGTCCATAATATCTTCTTCAACCATACGATCCAGGATATGCTTTCGTCGTTCATGCTCATCATAGATCTTTGCAGTATCTGAATATCCTGCGTTTTTCGCTATCTTTTCTTCCAGAATGAAACTATTTCTGTTTGCTTTAAAGACATGGACGTCCTCATCAGATTTCCAGGTAAATGCTGTACGCGACATAATCCCGTCGACCTCCCTGTTATATCCTTCGATTTCATCGATAGCCGTGCATCTCCTGATCATTTTCCCGTTACGTTCGATAGCAAGTTGTATCACCACAAAGTCAAGGTTATCCATAAACGTTTTCGGAACATTAATCGGATCACCGGTAAATCGCTGGATAACCTGGGTGATACTGCCTGCATGAAATGTTGTCATGCAAGGATGTCCTGTTTGCATCGCTTGGAACACAATATTACCCTCCGCACCTCTGACTTCACCAGGGATAATATAATCAGGCCGTGACCGTAATGCGGCCTTTAAGAGGTCAAATAGGTCAACCTGCCCTTCTTTTGGTCCAGTTGTCTTGGTCAAAAGACGTTGCCAAACCGTATGAGGAACTTGAAGCTCAGGGGTCCCTTCTGCAGTATAAATCTTTTTTTGAGGGGGAACAAACGGAATAATGGAGTTCATGGTTGTTGTTTTTCCACAAGCGGTTCCCCCGCAGAGGAAAAAACTCCGTCCATACTGCAGACACAACCAAAGGTAGGCTGCGATACTTGAGTTGATCGTTCCCCATTTAATCAACTGTGTAACACTGATTGGAGTTTCAGTAAACCTCCGGATCGTCATACTTGGTCCTTTGATGCTCACCGCAGAACTATAAATAATATTCCCTCTACTCCCATCAGGTAACACACCATCAACAATCGGTCGACCTTCACTGACCGGTGCGCCCATTTTTTCACTAATCGCCCGAGTAAAATCTGGTGCTTCTTTCTCCCCGACAATAATATTTGTCTTAATCATTCCGAACACTTTATGGATAAGATGTATCTTCTCATTGGCGACAAAATGAATATCCTCAAGATAGGGGTCTCTCATGAATGCCTCAAGAGGACCACCACCAACAAGAGTCTTGATAATGTAATACTGTAACACACTCTTTTGATATGATGTGACCTTTACCTTCTCTTGTTTAGATACCTTCCCTTTCTTTTTTGCTAAATCAAGTTTCACTGCTTTCTCATCAATAACGGTGATTTCATCGATAAGCTCTTTTAACACCTCCCTCATCTCATCATCAGTAAGAGCACTTTTTTTTTCAGGGGCTTTCTTTACAATCAATTTAAGGACAATATCGAGCTTTTCTTTTAATACATCATTTACTATTGGTTCAATGACATGGTATTCTAACTCGTCCATATCCTGTGTTCGGTAGATGTGGATAAAAACAACTCCTTTGGTAGGGTAAATAAAATTAGGATACGATTCATTTCTGACCTCCCGAGGTATTTTACTATAAAAAATTGGTTTTTCCATATTTTGTTTTATTGACATGAGATATTCTTTGAGGTGTTGATTATCGACGAGAAGCTGCTCTACTTCTTCTTTTTGCATTATATCCATGTTTCACTCACCTCTGTTCTTCATTCATTACGTTTATTTCGTCCCCATTGCCTTCCTCTTTTTTTCCATATCATCTTAGATTGAGATAGGTAACGCTTTTTCTCCCTCTCTATAGAAGGTCCAAATGAATTGAACCACTTCATAATAATCAAAGATTTTCTCTTCAAGCATACGCTCTAGGATATGTTTCCTGCGGTCAAATTCTTCATAGATTTTCATTGGATCGGTTAATCCTGCCATTTTTGCTATTCGATTTTCTAAAATGTAACTGTTTCTGTTCGCTTTGAATGACTGGGTATCATCGACCGCGTTCCATTCAAAGGCCTTACGGGACATAATCCCGTCGACTTCTTTGTTATATCCTTCTATCTCGTCAACAGATAATACCCGTCGAATACGTTTTCCTTTCCGTTCAACCGCCATTTGAATTAGTACGACATCAAGGTTATCCATAAATGGTTTCGGAATATTAATCGGATGACCGGTAAATCGCTGGATAACCTTGGTAACGCTCCCTGCATGAAATGTCGTAATAACGGGATGACCGGTTTGCATCGCTTGAAAGACGACACGCCCCTCGATCCCCCGAGTTTCTCCAGGGATAATATAATCTGGTCTGGATCGAAGACCTGCACGAAGAAGATCTTCTAACTCGATATGACCCTCCTTTGGCCCTGTGGATTTTGTTAACAACTGCTGCCATACCGCGTGAGGAACCTGAACTTCAGGAGTGTTTTCAACAGAGAAAATCTTCTTCTCAGGAGGAATAAATGGGATAATTGCATTCGCAGTCGTTGTTTTACCAGAAGCGGTCTCACCACAGACAAACAAGCTCCTACCGTACTGAAGACACAACCAGAGATAGGCAGCAACACCTGCATCGAATGTCCCCCAGTTCATAAGTTGAGTAACACTTATCGGTGTCTCACTGAATTTTCTAATCGTCATTGTCGGTCCTTTCAGACTCACATCTTTGCTGTGGATAATATTCACTCTGCTCCCATCAGGCAGTGTTCCATCAGCGATCGGTTGTCCTTCACTTACAGGACTACCGATTTTCTCACTAAATTCTTGAGAAAAGGTATTCGCCCAGGCCTTATCGATAAAAATGTTTGTCTTTATCATCTCAAATACTTTATGGATGAGATGAACATTTTCCCCTGTAATAATATGGATATCCTCCAAATATGGATCTCGCATGAATGGTTCAAGAGGACCACCGCCAATAATGTTTTTTGTGATATCATATTCGATACTTTTTTTTTCTACAGAAGTCATTCGGAGTTTTACCCCCGTTACTTTGGCGATTCCCGTTGATCGTTCGTCAATGATCGTGAGTTTGTCCATTAATGCTCTGATAGCTTCCTTGATTTCATTATCTGTTTTTACTGACTTCCAGAAAGGTGCCTTCTCATAGATTAAATCAAGTAACTGATCCCGTTTTATTTTTTCCTTTTCATTCAGACTTGGCTCTATCGCATGATATTCCTTTTCTTCCATGTCTTTGGTACGGAAAATATGAATAAACACCGACCCTTTCGTCGGATAAATGATATTTGGGTATTTTTCCTCCTTCAGATCACGAGGTAATTTACTATAAAAGATAGGGCTCTCCATTTTATTTCGTATCTCGTCAAGGTACATCTGGAGATGAGGGTTCTCTTTGATGATTTTTTCTTCCTCTTTTTTTTCCATCTTTGTTATACCCTTCCCCTCCTTAAAATGCGACACCACTCGATTCGATAGTCAGACCAACTCCGGGTCGGACTGAGAATCTCGTGACCGGGTCGTATTTATATCGTGCACCGTTAAATTTCTCAAGATACATGTTGTAGACAATCCCGATGCCGGGGGCGGACTCCCGAGATGTCCGGAAGTGAATAGTTGTTGTCATCCGGAACGTATTATGAATTTCATCAGACCATTCTGTAGGATTTGCGGTGATGAAAATAATCTTTCCCGAGCCAGTCAGTCGATTGAAGAAATTGGTAAGGTCCGTCAAATTCTCTTTATTTATGCTATCTTTCAGCAGCGTGGAAAGCGAATCAATAAAAATAATCTCAGGATCAAACAGTTTTCTCCCAGTGAGTAACCCTTCAAGGAATGTTTTCCGTGGGAGTGTCTCTGCAAGCGTTACCTCCGTGGAGATAAATAATAACTTACCCGCCATGAGAAATTTTCGGACATCATATCCAACTGATGCCGTTTGTCGGAGAAAACTCTTAATGGTAAATTGTGTCGACACATAGGAACAAGAATAATTATTTTTTAACAGACTGTAACAAAATCGTTGACAGAAAATACTCTTACCGGTTCCTTCTTTTCCTTCGATGAATATCAAGGAGCCATTTGGGATTACTTTTCCGAATCGTTCTGCAAATCCATCTTTTTCTCCTTTTCGTTCTAAGATGACGGATTTAACTCCTTCCATATTTCCTCATTCTCTTTTTTTTTATTTTTTAATTCATAAAAGCAAAGTCTTTATCAACCGCTAGTGGTCCAACAACCCGTAACGTATGGTCACCAGTTGTAAGCGTTGTATTGACATAGAGATTTGTAACTCCTTCAGCAGGAATTGAGGTATTCTCAAAATAATACTGTGAAATCCCGATGAGTTCCCCATCGATAAAGACCTGAAAGGTCTGATTCGTAGTGGTAAGTCGTACTCCACCAATGTTTTTCAGATAGAAGATATAGTATATTCCTGTCATCGGGATTATATTTGGATCATTGATGATTGCAAAGTCGGTATTAAGTTGTTCTATTACGCGGTCTCCACGATTCGAGAGACTTGTAGTGACATTCATTGTTACTGCGATAAAAACTCCTGATACCATTCCTGCGACAATGACTGCTGCGATGAAGAAGATGACATGTGTTCCGGTCAAACTAAATCCCATTTTTTTTCCACCTCATTCCGTATACGTATAGTAGTCTGCTACACCATTATTTGTAATTACTTTCATTCGTTTCGATCCTTCACCCGCTACGTCAACAACACGAAAATACACGGTATTTTCAGGATAGAGGTGTTGGTGAGAACAACTGAACTGATACTCAGATCCGTTTATTAAAATCATAAAATCTCCTGTTGAGAGGGTGATGCTACCCGTATTCTGCACTGAGATATTATAATCGTAATTTGATCCATTAGCGGACCGTGAGATCGTGGTGATGTTGATATCGGATTGGAGTTGGTCTTGAAGTCTCTTTTTCATATCTCCATAGGAAGTATTAATATCCTCGATAGTGGGAAGAAGATCGCTTGTGATGATTTCAACAGCCATGAACAGAGTTAATCCTAGAATCGCAGCTGCTGCTATCAGTGAGAACCCCATCTTTTATACCCTCCAAATGAGTTCTATGGATGTGCATCCATTAAATCAGATAACCTATAGGTAATATGATATAAATGTAATAAAGTTTATTCTCCATCGAAATATTATTTTTGTTGGTACCCCTCGAGACTTTTTACTATTTTCTCCATATCTCGCTCTATCTTGTTAAGGAATCGGTCATCCAGTTGTAATCCTTTTAGTTTCTGGATGAACAGCAGCGATTGGAGATGATCTCGTGTGGGTAAATGAGGTGGATGAGACCCAGTCAGTGTTGGTTCTTCTGTTATCCCTTTTGAATAATTAATCAAATCTAATCGAACATCTTCAGAAATCCAACCGATGTCAACATAGTATCCTAAGGCATCAGCAAGATTATTCTTTCCAGTTCTATCGACAAGATACTGCAACCATTTCATTGTAATAACAATGTTTTCTGGATCGCTAGGTATCTGTTCTAAGGGCTGCATATTTTCATTGAGGATATCTGTTGGTTCGAAGGCTCTTATGTCCTTTGTCTTTACGAGTTTACCGGTCGCTCCTTTCACTCCCTCAATTCGGTTTTCCTCTATAATCTTAATACGTTCGTTGAGTTGCTCAACCGCTTCAACAAGTTGCCTCATATCGGTTGTTTGTATGGCGGTATCATGGAAGATTTTTCCCTCCTCTTTTAGGAGCGTTGGTGTTTCCATTTTCTTTGATTGCTCAGATTGACTTGGTGAGGATGTTGCTAAGGTATGTAATGTACTTTGAATTTTTTCAACTAATCTGTAGAGTTGATTCTTCGTAACTCTGATGTTTTTTTCTTTTAATTTGTCTTTAATTCGTTGCACGATTTTTTGAGGTAGTATGTTTCGCTCAACAATTGTGTTTAATTCTGCACCTACCTCAAACTCTTCGAGGAGTTTCTCACCTTGATTTTGGTCTCCTTCGCTCATTCACCTGCTCCTTTCTATGAATGGATTTCCTTTATTTTAAAGTTATGAAAAATTCATTGATCATAGTATCGATATTCTGCTCTATTAGTAGTGACTCTAATGATTTATTGAGTAGCTCATCCATTTCTTTCTCAGTTATTTTTTCTATTGCCGGTGATTGCATTCCTGCGAGTTGTGTTGATGGAAAAGCTACTGATGCTCTAAGCCCAGAAGACTCATCTTGTTTCATATTCATTTCAACAGTGGGTTTGACAAGTGTTGGGGCGTTGTGTCCTCTTCCGCTGGCACCGGTTTTTTCAAGCATCGATTCGAGATCACCTATCCGTGTTTTAACCCCTTCTACCTCTTCGACGATGTTCTCTAACGTGTCTAATCTCTTTTTTGTGACTTTTGATAATCCAACAAAGGGATTCATCTGTTCTGAGACTATTTCGTATAAACTTACGAGGTCATCAAGGTCTTTTGAGAGACTCTCGACTTTTTCAGACATGTGAGTAATTTCTTCTTGATTTTTTTTAATTTGGAAATCAAAATCTTTCATGTTTTGTAGAATGGTTCGCCTTTGCTCTAGTTCTTCTCGTGCCGTGTCTGCTGTTGGCCCTGGTGCTTTCCTGTCAATATTTGTCGTATCATGGGTATTCTCAATTTTGGTTGTGAAAGTCTTTTTCGTTGGTTCCTGAGAAGAATTATCTTCTTTTTTCTGTTCAGAAGGTTTTTCTGGTGTGTCGAACTTAATTATTTTTCGTTCTGGCTCTGGTCTTTTCTCCTTTTGCTCATCAGGTTTCGTTTGTTGTTTTAATTCTGGAGTTTTTTGAGCAGTAAATGACGAATCATCATTAGAAGATGTAGGCTCATCTTTTCCTAATTTTAACTTTATCTGTACCCCTCCGTATTTTCCGAACCTCTAGTTGAATCCCAATCATATCAACTATAATCGTATATTTATACTTTTATGTATTTGAGCATCTGCGAAGTCTATCTCTTTTATTGTTTATGGTTTTATATTTGTTAAAACAAAACGTTTTAAAATAATCAGTAGATAGAGAAATGAAGGAAAAACATAAGACATATCAATTCTTACCGGGGAATAGGAGATGACGATAATTCAGAATATAGACGATACAAAACGCACAGATACAAGCCATGATATCATCCTAAGCCTTAACCTTGACGAGGAGATTATTCAATTTAATAAAGAAAGCGAACAACTTACCGGATATCTACGTGAGGAGGTACTCGATAAAAAACTCAGTGAGGTCCTTGTCCCAGAAGAATCGACCAAACAATGGAAAGACATCCTTGACTCGATTCGAAAGACCATGTGGATCGATAATTTTGTTCTTCCCATTAGAACTAAAAATAACCAAACATATATGATTACTTGGACTGGTTTTCTTGTAAAAGATGAAAAGGGTATGGTGAAGGATATCTGTATCTTCGGAAAACCATTGAACACAGAGATAATACCAAAACAATCATCAAACATAATCTCCGAAACGGTACCTCAACCAAAAGAACCTGAATCGCCGCCAAGAGTCCAAAGAAATTTTTCTGATCATATGTCTAAGGATATGCGACAGCAGCAAACCCAAGAGCTGCCTATGAAACATAATGTAAAAAAAATAATCTTTGCTAGAGAAAAAAAACCTGTTGAGCAACCCACAAATACCACTGTTCAAGAACAATTCATAAAGCCATTGGTTACTATGGGAAAACTGGTTGAAAGAACGTCTCAAAAACTGGATTTAATGAACAAATCACTTTCAGACCTTTCAGAAAAATATGAAACGATTGCTCAGCGTGTTGTTGAACTTGAGAAGAAGGACCGGCGATGGGAAAAGAAACACAAAGACCTTGATAAACATCTGCAGTCTGTTGAGGAAGATAACCAGCAATCCGTAGAAAGTCTAAAAGATTCAAACCTTGAGAAAACCGTGTCAGCTCAGCAACAATCTCCTGATGAGAAACATACATTTTTTTCAGACCCGTTTGGATTTAAACGACAGAGTAAGGACCTTACTTTGAAAAAACAGCAAGTAGAACTCCGTTTAAAAGAATTGGAATCTTTCGAAGCACAATTAATGAAAGAACAGGGTATATTTAACGCTCGGGTCGAAGAATTCAGCAGGTGGCGAGATAAATTAATGCTCTTGGAATCGGCAATTGAGACGAGGCGACAAGAGCTGATGAAGCAGGAGGATTTCGTACTCGAACAAAGCACATTATCTCCTACAACCAAAGAAACGCATGTACCTGAACCAGTGTCTCAGAAGAGTACAGAACCAGCAGCGCTTCATTACGATGATGAAACTCTCGATAAAATACCTGAATCTGCGGCGATTATTCAGCGGGGGATATTAAAACAAATTAATAGTCCATTTTTAGAATTACTTGGATATACCACGGATGATATCGTGGAAAAAAGCTTTTTTGATTTTGTTGCCCTCGAAGGACTTGCAGATATAGAAAAATATTACCTCGATCGACTGAAGGGCGATAGTGTTTCTGTGTATAAAACCGTGTTTTCAACAAAGGATGATAAAAAAATACCAGTCAAGGTGAATATCAGACAAACCATATATAATGGTGAAAAAGCAGAGATTGTAATTGTTACTTGTTTAGATAACCAAGACTCTCGACAAGTAGATGAACCTGATATAAAAAAATAATAATAAAAAAGAAGATGGCATGATAATTCTTGATTACATCGTGTTGCATATCCAGATTGAGATGATGCAACATGAAAAACATAAGATATTTTATCGGACTGGATGTCCATAAGAAAAGTACCACCTATGTAGTACGAGACAA
>Ga0307446_1000006_pt1 | contig 62059 bp, 50 predicted proteins | sample SalMarSW160320MG_FD_202141 | JGI IMG/M metagenome (GOLD analysis project Ga0307446, IMG submission 202141) | Salt marsh sediment microbial communities from the Plum Island Ecosystem LTER, Massachusetts, United States - SW1603-20 | ecosystem: Environmental > Aquatic > Marine > Intertidal zone >... | reverse complement strand
TGGAGCATCTCGATAATACTCAGCAGGTGCCGGTAGGGGAAAACAAAGCTCAAGTCGCCCGGTGTCGCCTCCGGGAGAGTCGGCCGGGTGAGACCACGGGCGATCCTTTTCGCGGTGCTCCGCCGCCCCGCGAGCAAGTCCCCCAGCCGCTGCACAATGACCCCATCGCCCAGAAGGTTGGCCAGTTGCGCAACAGAACGCCCATAGGCAATGGGGTCATCAAACGGTTCAGTGAACGCGCTGCTCACCAGGATGGCAAAATTGGTATTATCACTCTTCTTTCTGGCATAGCTGTGCCCGTTTACAGTAGTGATACCATCGTTCTCCTCCGTCACCACCTCGCCGTAGGGATTCATGCAGAACGTCCGGACTTTTTCATCAAATGTCTTCGAATAATAGATCAGTTTTGATTCGTAGGTGGTATCCGTAATCTCCTTGAGCACGGGAGCGGGCAACTCCACCCGCACGCCGATATCGACCGACGTTGCCCTCGTGGAGAGTTCCAAACGGTCCGCCTGTTCTTTCATCCAGCGCGCCCCTGACCTGCCGGGCGCGGCAACAATGAACTTTGCCTTCATTGTCCGGCCATCAGACAGCTTCACCCCCTGGATCGCCCCTCCTTCGGTAAGAAGGTCCAGGCCCCTGGTTTCTGTTGCCATGTCCACCCTTCCTGCCAGGGATTGTCTGAAACGCCCCAGGATCGCGAGGCAGTTGTCAGTCCCCATATGCCGTATCCTGTCGGGGATCAGCTCAAGATCGGCCAGCCGTGCCCGGTCAGCCAGCTCTTCAAGCTGCGGTGTGTACTCACCAAAAATCCGGTCCGGAGCACCATGATCAGCATAGATCCGATCCGTAAATTCAAGGAGCTGCAATAGATCTCTTTCTTCCATGAACTCCTTGAGAACTCCACCCACCTCCGTTGAGATGGTAAGTTTTCCATCGCTGTAGGCACCGGCGCCACCCCACCCGCAGAGCCGTTCCTCAGGATTCTGATGATCGCGTTGAGCGAGATCCTTGCCCTGTTCCACCAGCAGGACCGGTTTGACACCCAGATCCGCCAGCGTCAAAGCCGCAAAAATGCCCGCGGGACCTCCTCCAATAATGATAACCTCGTAGTCCATACCGCTGTTCCTTCCTTCAAAACCAGGATCGCCTCAAGAAAACCAACAGGTTCTTAGCACAACAGCAACCAGAAGTAAAGAACACAGGCCGCCGGAAAGTATGGTATATGCCAATTCAACCGTTGACTTGCCTCTCCAATAATGCTATTTTCCCTGCTATCTTCAACAAAGGATCGAAGTTCTTAAACCGGCAACCTTTTTTTAGGAAAGGATGGCAACGTGGCCCAGGATTCATCTCTGCAATCGTTGATTCCTTATCTTGACAGTACGGAACATCCTTTTGCTTTAAAAATCGCATTTCCTGCCCACACGCGTGATTCCCGTGACAACCATGCGGAGTCGTTTATTATTCTCAACGATACCGATGCTCTGACTCGGCTCTTCATGGGCAAACTTGTCATGAAAAGCGGAAGCACCCTCAAAGATCTTTACCTCCTTGTCCAGCGAGACCAATATCATCTTCCTTTCCCGCTCCCCCATCTCCACAACAATATCGATATCGAGCATTCCTGGCAGGAGGCCGCCCGCCTCTTTGCATCCTCTCAGAGAGGCGCTCTCAGCTTCGCTCCTGAGCCGACAGGGGAGAAAGGCATCCTCCCGTTTCGATCCCTTTTCTTTTGTTCATTCAGGAACCTCTTTTTTCATCCTCCTTGCCCCTCCTGCGGCGGGCTCCTGGAACTCTGCGCGGACGATGACGTGCTTAATACCGCAGGTCTTGCACCTTACTCTGCAAGCCTCCAGCGCTATCTCTATTGCCCTTCGTGTATTGCCACAGGAAAGGACCCATTGTTTTTCGCCCCCCGCAGGGGAGACGATGATCCTCCCGTCCTTGAGGACCTTCAACTCCTTAGCAAGGGATTCGGGCAAATCCTGGGGAACGCCAAAGTCTCTTTTCCCTGCTCCTCGTGCCCTGAAACCACCACGTGTTACGGCCCTGAAGGAAAAGCAGGCGGCAGGATCCTCTCCTTTTCCTTCTTTCCTTTTTATCTCATGGCCTTTGATTCCTATCCTGTAGATGCCATGGATTACCTGAAATCCCCCTCCCCAAGAGCCACATCGTCGGCACCAGAGGTGCGAGAAAAACCCCGAAAAGAGGCTGAATCCAAGATTGATACTCCGGCTGAGGAACCTGAAAATGAACCTGCCGCGGTCATCGATGTTCTCCTGGGCCTGCGGAAAAAATGGACGGCAGCCCTCCCGAAGCCCGAAGCGCAGCCTGCGGCAAAAGAAGCCAAAGAAGTCCCGGAGCAGGACATAAAAGAACTCCCGGTGGATATGCTTGAGAAAACCATGATCTTTTCCCCTGCTGAAATGGAGAGAGCCACGTCGGCTGCGGAGACGCCGGCGAAGAAAGACACACCACCGTCTCCTTCTTCCGAACCCCCTCAAATCCCTCCCCAGGAAGTGCTTTTGGAAAAAACCATGATCTTTTCCCCCGGGACAGTACCCGCGCCACCTTCGGCCACGGAGAAACCACCCGGAAAAGCACCGCCTGCCGCCCCGAAACCCCCGCGGCAGCCTTCCGGAGAGATATTGGAAAAAACCATGATCAGCACCCCGAACGGGGAAAAGCACGATGCGCCGGAAAAGGAAAAGAAGGGAAAGGGAACAGAGGCCATCCCGGAAACGGTCATCATGTCCCTGAATGACCTGAAAGGCAAAAAATGACAGCGAACGCGACTTCAACACCGGTTTTGGCCGCAGAGGTCAGAAAAATGGTTCGCGAAGCAGGGCCAAACGCCGAAATGGTTGTTGAAGCATATCTTGAAAAAGAGTTTGGTTCCCTCTCCCCTGAAAAAAGGGTGAAAGCACTGGACCACCTCATAGCGAAATTTCAGAAAGACCGCGGCATCGGCGCCAAGGAAAAGGATCTCGATACGAACCTCGTGGCGAAGCTGTTTTCCATGCTCCTGGGGGAACGAGTCGGGGAGGTGGATATCGCCTCCGAACAGGTCATCGAACGGCTGGCCACATCCCTGAACACGGTCTTCGATTCCCTGAACGAGCTGATCACAGGCATTAATGCGACGCTCATGGGAAGGGTTTCCGGCACGGAAACCATACGCTTTGTCATCGGCTCTCAGCTGGGACAGGAGGATGAATCCAAATCCCTGGAGAGTTACGTTGACCAGATCAAGGAGGCCTTCGCCATCGCCCACCAGGCATTCCAGGATGCAGCCATGACCAAGATGAAGGAAATCCTCGGAGAGCTGGATCCCAAAAAAATCGAAGCATCGGCAGAAGGGAAGCTCAAATTCGGACCACTTCGCAAGGCTGAACTCTTCGACATTTACCAGGACAAACACCAGACCCTCAGGCATTGGCTGGAGACAGGTCTCCTCACAGAGGCCCTGATGAGGGAATTTGAAAGAATCTGTCAGCGATTGTATCAAGGAAAAGGAGAAACGAAATGAAAAAACTGAGTATTGGCATCATGATCACAGCAGGCTTGTTCTTCATCTGTTCCTGTGCAAGCAAACCCCTGCCTCCTCCTGACTTCGTGTACGGGAAAGGCGACATCCAGCTCAAATTACAGGCGGCCCCGGACCTCAATACCTACGAAGGAAGTCCCCACACCCTGCTCCTCTGCCTCTATCAACTCAAGGACCCCAACGCATTCCACCAGCTCACGGGAGACCAAGACGGTCTCTACAAGCTCCTTGAATGCAGCCAATTTGACCCCAGTGTCACCAATATCAAGCGGCTGATCATGCGGCCCGGTCAGGCCACATCAGTCCAGCTGGACAGGGCCGAAGGAACAAAATATGTGGGCCTGGTTGCCGGGTATTCCCTGATGAAAAAGGAGAACATGATACGGCTCTTCAATATACCGGTGCTCGTGGAGAAGAAAGGGATTATTTCCCGCACCAAGGTGCAAAAACCGGGGCCCCTCGTGCTTGACATCCTTCTGGGAGGACAGCAGATCAAAAAAGTGATTTCAAAGACAACTCCCGGAGAGAAGTAGGCTTCACGGCCTTCCGGCCACAGACAACATTCTTGCGTTTTTAAGGCGGTATGTCCTGCCCCCAGGGGAAATCAGGACGGCTCTTGAACACTTATCCTAACAAAGGGGCATAACATTGGAAACCAGAAAACCACTGTTCTGGCACCAGGGTCTTTTCCTGCAGCCGCACCACTTTCAGCTTCAAGATCAATACGTGCAATCCCTCCTGCTGCCGTACCAGAGATTCATCGAACCCCATCTCTGGGGAGTGGCCCAGGTAAACGTTTCCAGCGCCGCTTTGGCCAACCGCTCTTTCGAACTGGTCAAGGGGGAGTTCCTGTTCCCTGACGGGGCCCACGTGTCTGTTCCGGGAAACGGCCTTATTGAGCCACGGTCTTTTGAAGAAGACTGGATCGAGGGAGACAAACCCCTGAATGTCTACCTGGGGCTGAAGAAGTGGGACGCATCAGGAGAAAACGTGACGGTGCTCCCGGCATTGCAGGGCATCGGCCAGGCAGCCACCCGGTTTGTGACAAAGACGGACCCGGATGAAATGGGGGATCTCTATCAGCCCGGTCCAAAGGCCCAGGTCAAGAGTCTGCATTTCGTCCTGCGGATATTCTGGGAAACGGAAAAGGATCAACTGGGGGATTACCTGCTGATTCCAATCGCCCAAATCGAGAGACAGGGCGAGGACCTCAAACTCTCGGAGCGGTATGTCCCTCCCAGTTTGAACATGAACAGCTCGGAGAACCTGCTCCTGCTGGTAAAGGAAATCAGGGACCAGCTCGCGAGCCGGGCCCGACAGCTTGAAGAATACAAGACCCAGAAAGGAGTGCACACTGCCGAGTTCGGCACCCGGGATATGGTTTTTGTGCTCGCCCTCCGGTCACTGAACCGCTATGTTCCCCTCCTCTATCACTTCCTGGAATCCCCCCAGGTCCATCCCTGGCACGTTTTCGGACTCTTGCGCCAGCTCATCGGGGAATTGTCCTCCTTTTCCGACCAGGTCAACGTCCTGGGGGACGCCGCAGACGGCTCCGCCCTGCTCCAGACCTATGACCACCACAATCTTGGTGGATGCTTCCGCTCCGCCCAGTCCCTGATCACCCAATTGCTTGATGCCATCACTTCCGGGCCGGAATACGTAATTCGCCTTGTCTTCGACGGCACGTATTTTGCTGCTGAACTTCCACCCGCCATTTTCGAGGGCCGGAACCGCTTCTACCTGGTGCTGGAGACCGATGCAGATCCCGCGGGGGTGCTTCAGTCCGTAAAGGCCGTCGTAAAACTGGGAGCCCGTGAATCTCTGCCTATCCTCATCGCGCGGGCATTGCCGGGAGTTGGCATGGAACATCTGGCGGTTCCGCCCCAGGAATTACCCCGCCGATCCCATTCCCTTTATTTTCAGACTGATCATCATTCCGACCAGTGGTCGCCCGTGGAAAAGGGGCACAATATCGCCCTCTACTGGGACGATGCCCCGGAAGACCTCAAGTGCGAAATGATGGTTGTAGGGAGGTCTTGAGCATGCGACTGACCGACTGTTTTTCGGAACTCATTGCCTATGTTATATACTTCCTGAAAGCCGCGGATCAGCGAGAAACTCCGTTTGACAAGGTTCGGACGGACATCCAGCGGCTCCTGTCGGAAGCCGAAACCAATGCGAAAGGGGCCGGAATTTCGGACGTAGATTTTGATCTGGCCCGGTTCGCCGTCTGCGCGTGGGTGGATGAAGGTATCCTCAGTTCTTCGTGGCAAGGAAAGCCGGAGTGGCAGAGGGAACCGCTCCAGCGGCTTTATTATTCCACTGCAGCTGCCGGTGAGCTTTTCTATGAAAAGCTGAACTCCCTGGGGTTGCAGCAGCACGACGTACGTGAAATATTCTATCTCTGTCTCGCGATGGGGTTCAAGGGCAGGTATTGCAATGAAGGAGATGACTTTCTCCTGGATCAACTGAAGACGTCAAACCTGAAGCTCCTGGCAGGGAGTTCCATCGGCATTCCCTCCATTGAAAAAGAAAATCTGTTCCCCGATGCCTATCCCGCGAGTGCCGATGTGGCCGTCTCCTCCGGGAGGAAGAGCAGGTTCAACCCAACGGTCCTTGTTTCCCTGATCGGTCCTGTGGTCCTTTTCGGGCTTCTCTTCTGGATTTACCGATTCATCCTGGGAAATGTGGCGGATAACTTCATGAGTATGGTGCCGTAATATGAAACAGCTGCTTCTGAAAATTGCCAAGGTATGCCTGATATTACTCGTCTGTGCGCTTGTTCTCCTTATCAGTTTCGGCGTGGTTCTCGGTCTTGACTGGCCGTGGTGGACAGGCTTCTTTATCTTGCTGGGCCTGGTGGGGCTCTTTATCGGGTTCCTCTTCCTCAAGAAGATGCTGACCAGGAAACACGAGCAGCAATTCGTGAACCAGATCGTGGAGCAGGACAACCGTCGTCTCAAGGGCCTGAGCGACAAGGAAAAACAACAGTCAAAGGCCCTCCAGGAGCGCTGGAAAGAGGCAGTGGAGACCCTGCGCCATTCCCACCTGCGGAAATTTGGGAATCCCCTCTATGTGCTTCCCTGGTACATGGTGATTGGGGAAAGCGGCTCAGGCAAGACAACCGCTATCAAGAGCGCCAGGTTATCCTCCCCTTTTGCCGGAGAAATTCAGGCATCAGGCATCTCGGGAACCAAGAATTGTGACTGGTGGTTCTTTGATGAAGCGGTTATTATAGACACGGCCGGAAGATATGCCATTCCCGTGGACGAGGGCAGGGACAAGGATGAGTGGAATAAATTCCTTAATCTTCTCGTCAAGTACCGGAAGAAAGAGCCGCTCAACGGGCTCATCATTTCCGTCGCTGCGGATAAACTCATGGTAGACACCTCCCAGGTGCTCGAGCAGGACGGTATCCACATCAGACGCAGGATCGATGAACTCATGCTCGCCCTGGGTGCTAAGTTCCCCATCTACGTGCTGGTCACCAAATGCGACCTGATACAGGGCATGACCCAGTTCTGCGGACAACTCCCCGAAGGTGCCCTTGCACAGCCAATGGGCTCCATCAACGAGGCATTTTCCACAGATGTCAGCGCCTTTCAAAATAAGGTCATGGATTCACTGGGTGAACGGTTGCGGCAACTCCGGCTTTTGCTTCTCCACGAAAAAAAGGATCAATCCGCGGATCCGGGGCTCCTGCTCTTTCCCGAGGAATTTGAACGACTGAGGCCGGGCCTGACCTCCTTTTTGCAGGGTTTGTCCCAGGAAAACCCCTACCAGGAAACCCCGCTCATGCGGGGCCTGTTTTTCAGCAGCGGCCGCCAGGAGGGGACCCCCTATTCCCATTTTCTCAAAACCCTTGGGCTTATCGAGGAAAAAGAGGTGCTTCCCGGGACGAACAAGGGGCTTTTTCTGCACGACTTCTTTGCCAAGATCCTCCCCGCCGACCGCGGGATCTTTGCCCCCACCATGAAGGCCCTCGAATGGAGCCGTCTTACCAGAAATCTCGGCCTCACCTCTTGGGTGGCATTGGCAATAGCGGTCTGCGGGCTGCTCAGCTTTTCATTCGTCAAGAACCTCAGTACCCTCAGGGGTGTTTCCGGTGAATTCAAGACCCCTCCTGTCCTGAAAGGAGAGATCCTCGCGGACCTTGGTGTTCTGGACCGGTTCAAAAAGGCCGTTGCCAAGGTGGAAAAACGAAACGAGGGCTGGTGGATGCCTAGGTTTGGGCTCGACGAAAGCGAGGCCGTAGAAGCCAGGCTCAAAGCCAAATACTGCCTGCAGTTTCGAAAAGGCTTCATGGCTCCCCTTGACGACCTGCTGACAAAAGAGATGGCCGGCTTTTCCGCCAGCACAGACGACCAAACATTGAGCAGAAACATAGCGTACCTGGTACGCAGGATCAATCTCCTCCACTCCCGGCTGCAGGGTGCGGACCTACTGGCCCTTGGAAACATGCCCATCCCTCCCTATGAGGCAGTCATGTTTCAGGGTGACCGGGACCTTCTGCCGGAAATAAAAGGGAAGCTAGCGCAGCTCTATCTCTACTACCTGACCTGGGATCACAATACCACTGCGCTGAACAAGGAGATGATCGGTCTCCAGAAATGGCTCGCCCACATTGTCCAGCTCAAAGACAGCGATTTAAGATGGCTTGTGGCCTGGGCCAATGACCAGGAGAAGATCCCGCCGGTCACTCTGGAAGATTTCTGGGGCGGGACCAATCCCGTAGAGGATACGAACATGGTCCAGCCCGCGTTTACCCGCGCGGGAAAGAAGGCCATCGCTGATTTTATGAATGAGCTGGAATCAGCCTTGCCCGATCCCGGCCCCCCCATGATCGCCCGGCAAAAAATCGATTTTGAAACCTGGTACAAGTCCGCCTACCTGGAGTCGTGGTACCGGTTCGGCGCCAGTTTCCCAGCAGGAAGCAAGCGGCTCAAACAGCAGAATGAACGGCAGCAGATGGTGGCCAGGGCATCTGAAAACGGTGCCCCCTATTTTGCGCTCCTGGACAGGATGGATGCGGAGCTGCAGGGATACAGCACAGAAAAGCAACTTCCTCCGTGGGTTGAACGCATATTTGACTTTCAGGATCTGAAGACCCAGGCGGCACAGATCAAGAGCATGAAGGGCAAAAGCGCCCTGGGGAAGGCCCTCCCCAAAGGGAAACGATTGATCTCCACCATCAAGAGGACCCTGCGCGCGACCGGAAAGAGCAAAAGCATGGAGAGCCAGCTGAAAGGCGGAAAGGCCTTTCTGGCCTACGAGGATGGACTCAAACAGCTTGGTCCGGTGGCAGAATCCCGGAATGTGGCCTATCAGGACGCGACCCAGCTTTTCGGGGAAGATCCGGTCGCCGGAAAATCCTCTTTTTTCCTGGCAAACCAGGCCATCTCCCGGCTGAAGACATTGACGGGCACCGGGAAGGAAGGCGAAGAAATGTACTGGGCCCTTTTTGCAGGGCCCCTTACCATGATTCGTGATTTTGTGATTTCCGAGACGGCTTGCTATCTCCAGGCAAGATGGGAAAAGGATGTCCTGGTGGAGATACAGGGAATCCGTGACCAGAGAACCTTACAGAAAATCCTCCTGGGAGAGGCCGGCCTTACCACCAGGTTCGTGAAAGGCCCGGCCGCTCCTTTCCTGAGCCGCAGCCTTAGAAAAGGATATTACCCGAAACGTGCACTCGGCGGCTACATCCCCTTCGGAGAACCGTTCCTCAAGTTCCTCACCAAGGGGATCACACAAAGAAGGGCTGTGAAGGCACAATACAAGGTCACCATTAAGGGCCTCCCCACGGATGCAAACAAAGGAGCCAGCCTGCGTCCCCAGGCGACCCATCTTGAACTCCAGTGTGGAGACACCACCCAGAAGCTCGATAACTACCAGTATCCGGTTCGGAAGACCTTTACATGGTCTCCCGACTCCTGCGGCGATGTGCTTTTCAGGATCGAAGTGGGCAATATCGAACTGGTGAAAAGATACACGGGCTCATATGCCTTCCCAAAGTTTCTCCTGGATTTCAAGACAGGACAAAGGGTGTTTCGCAGGCAGGAATTTCCTGAGCACGAGGCCGATCTCAAAAGGGTGGGCGTCGAATACATTAAAGCCAATTTCCGATTCCAGGGTAATAAATCGATAATTGGGCTCCTGGGATCCGCTCCGGGAAGGGTCCCGGTGGAAATCGCATCATGCGCGACACAAGTAAACCAATAACCGGCTGGCACTGGGCTGCGGTCGGCAAACACCCGGCGGTCAGGGATTTTATGGAGGCAGGGGTAGCCTTTCCCCTTTTCGAGGCCCTTTCCCAATGGATGGAGAAGGGATACGAAGAAAGACTCCGCAGAAACGAGATGACCTCCCTCCATTCATGGAGATTTTGGGCGAGGGGCGGAAGAAAAAACAGTGTTGCCTGCGGGCTGCTGAAGGATAGTTGTGATGACATCGGCCGACCGTATCCTCTCCTCATCATGGGGACGGGGGAGCTGGATGGATGGGAAGAGCACTGGGATCTCCTGCCCCTGGCTTGCGAGACCACCTGGGGTCAGATGGAGTCCTTTTCAACACGCATGTACAAGACTTTTCAAGGGCTGGAACAGGATCTTTACGGGATGCGGATTCCGGCTCCGCGGTGGGAAGATTTCTCGACAACGGATTTTTCCACGTACACGTCTTCACCTTCCCGTGGGTTGATAGAGAATTTTGTACCGGGAGACATTTTTTCCGTGCAACTGGAACCCCTCCCGGCCCAGGACCAGAAGATGCATATTCTTGCCTGGCACCGTCTTTGCAGAAACCACGTCAAGGAACTACCGGTCATCGTTTTCATGGGTACTGCCGGGGGAGAATCGTCCCATCTTTTCATGGCCCGGCGGGCCCTGGCTGTTGACGATTTTGAACGGCTCTGGGCGGAAAATCCCACGGAAAACGAGAGGAGCAACTGAATGGATCTGCTGTTGCTGGGTAAGGAAGGAATTGACCAGAAAAGCCCGACGGGCATCGATATCCGCTATGAACCGGAATTTGATGAACTGCAGGCAGAAATCGACAAGCTCTCTTCACCCACTTCCTCCGGCTCTTTTGACTGGGAAAAAATCATAAAAATCTCTACAGCGATACTTGCCGGCAAGTCCAAGGATCTCCTTGTTGCCAGCTATCTGGCTGTTGCACTCATTCATACACGGAAAATCGACGGTCTGTCTGTCGGCCTGCAGATCTATGGAGACCTCCTGGAATCTTTCTGGGAGGACCTCTTCCCGCCCAAGAAGCGTCTCAGAGGACGCATCGGGGCTATCGAATGGTGGCTCGAGAAAAGTACCTCCGTTTTGGAGCAGTTGAAGCCGGATCCACTCCCCCCGGAAAAGATTGAAGAACTCAGAGAGGCGCTGGGAAGGGTAGACCGGCTGCTGAAAGAGTATCTGGATGAACCGCCTTCGGTGCGGGGGATTGAGCGATTTGTGGACATGATCCCCGGCACGGCCGAGAAAGCGGGCAAAACGGAAACACCGAAAAAAGCCGGGCAAGAAGATTCAGGAGCCCACCCCCAACCCCAGCAGGTAAAACAACCAGCCTCTCCAGCGCCCGAGAGTATCGCCTCGGACGAGGATGCTCAGAAGGTATTCCGCCTCGGACTCCAGGACATTCGGAATGCGGCCCTGCACCTCAGGGAATCAAATATCGGGAACCCGGCGCCCTACAGATGGACGCGGTTCATTGCCTGGGCATCAGTGGCATCCATTCCCCCTGCCACGGACGGGAAGACCATGATCCCTCCCCCATCCCCCCAGGTTCTTGCCGATTTAAATAATCTCCGGGAAGCCGGAAACTGGGAGGTCCTGGTCAAGCTGGCGGAGACAAGCCTGCTCCAGTCCGTTTTCTGGCTTGATCTCAATCGCTTCAGCTGGGAAGGACTCGGCAACATGGGGGACCAGTACCAGGAAGCCCAGAGCGCCATCGGCCAGGAAACGGCCCTTCTCCTCCATCGTTTTCCGGAACTTGTGGGCCTCTCATTTTCAGACGGAGCGCCGCTGGCAGACAACGATACCACGCAATGGATCGGGAACATCCGATTCGGGTCCGGTGGTGGGGCGGAACCCGCAGGCCCACTTGATTCCGCCGGATCTGGCGGAGAAAGAGAAACCCAGGACCAGGTCATTCAAAAAACCATGGCCCTGGCCAGGAAGAAGAAGACGGCCGAGGCAACCCAACTGCTGCAGCAGGGACTGCAAAACAGCGCTTGTCCCAGAGAAAAGCTCCTCTGGCGAATGGCCCTCTCAGAGGTCCTGATCCGCGCCAAGAAAACAGGACTTGCCATCCCGCACCTGGAGGATATTCTGGATATCCTGGAGATCTATCGGCTCGAGGAGTGGGACGCCAGCCTTGCCATCAAGGCTCTGAAAACAGCGTACAGGGGTTTTGAGGCTGATCCAAAAGAGGGATCGAAACAGGAAGCGAACAAGATACTCTCCCGTATCTCAAGGCTCGATCCTGTTGAGGCTTTACGTCTGGAGAAGAAATAGTTTCTGCTGCGGGAGTATTCCGTATTGCTACTTTTCCAGTTCCATGGTAGAAAGTAAACGTAAATTCGAACGAAGGAGGGAATTATGGCCAAAGAAGCATCGGTTGCACCAAGGGAAAGGGTAAACATCGTTTATCGTCCGGCCACGGGTGATGCCAAGGAAGAGGTGGAACTTCCTCTGAAGATCCTCATCATGGGCGATTTCACAGGTAAACCGGATGACCGGCTTGTGGAGGAAAGGGAACCAATCAATATTGATAAGGACAACTTCAACGAAGTGCTCAAGGCCCAGAATATTCAGATCGACGTGAGTGTTCCCAATAAGATCTCCGGTGAGCCTGACGAAGATATGAACGTTTCCCTCAAGTTCGAATCCTTGAAAGACTTCGGGCCTGAAGCCGTCGCCAAGAATACGCCGGAGCTGAATCGCCTCCTGGAACTCAGGGAGGCCTTGGGAGCCCTCAAGGGTCCATTGAGCAACATTCCTGCCTTTCGGAAAAAGATCCAGGAATTGGTCAAGGATGAAGACGCACGGGAAAAACTGCTGAAAGAACTGGGTGTGGAAGACAAATAGACGAATTGAGGAGGTGATTTCATGGTCGAGGAAGAAAAACAGGCTGCTTCTGCTGAGGAGACAACCGAAGAGCTATCAATTTTGGACGAGATCGTCCATGCCACCAAGATCCAGCCCACGGATGAAGCGTACGATGTGACCAAAAAGGGTGTGGAGGCCCTGATTGCGCAACTCCTTGAACCGGGGCGGGTAGTACCGAAGATTTCCAAGGCTGTGGTCGATGACATGATCGCCGAAATCGACAAGAAACTCAGTCTTCAACTGGATGCGGTTATGCATCATCCGGAGGTCCAGAAACTTGAATCCGCCTGGCGTTCGTTGAAGTTTTTTGTGGATAGGACTGATTTCAGGGAGAATATCAAGCTGGAGGTCATCAACATCTCCAAGGAGGACCTGTTGGATGACTTTGAAGACGCCCCTGAAGTGCCTAAATCCGGGCTTTACAAGACCGTGTATACCGCAGAATACGGACAGTTCGGTGGGCAGCCCTATGCAACCCTGCTGGGCAACTACGACTTCGGTCCCGGGCCTCAGGATGTCAAGCTCCTCCAGTATGTTGCCAGTGTCGCAAGCATGGCTCACGCACCGTTTATTGCCGCTGCGGGACCGCAGATGTTCGGATTGGACAGCTTCAACGGGCTTCCTGACCTCAAGGACCTCAAATCCATCTTTGAAGGCCCTCAATATACCAAATGGCAGTCTTTCAGGGAATCTGAAGATGCGAGATACGTGGGACTGACCACTCCCAGATTCTTACTCCGTCTCCCCTATGGACCGGATACCCAGCCCGTAAAGGCCTTCAATTACGAAGAAAATGTCTCGGCCAGCCACGAGGATTACCTCTGGGGAAACACGGCCTTTACCTTTGCCAGCAGACTCACTGACAGCTTCGCAAAATACCGGTGGTGCGCCAACATCATCGGCCCCATGGGTGGCGGGGCCGTGGAAGACCTGCCCCTTCATCAATTCGAGGCCATGGGAGCCGTTCAGACAAAAATCCCTACGGAAGTGCTTATTTCGGAACGGAGGGAGTACGAGCTGGCCGAAGAAGGGTTCATCGGGCTCACCATGCGAAAGGGGAGTGACAATGCCGCCTTTTTCTCCGCAAATTCGGTACAGAAACCGAAATTCTTCGGCATCAGCAAGGAAGGCAAAGAAGCCGAACTGAACTACAAGCTGGGCCTGCAGCTGCCCTACATGTTTGTGATCAACCGGATGGCCCACTACCTGAAGGTGATCCAGCGGGAAAACATCGGAACCTGGAAAGAACGGTCCGACCTGGAAAGGGAACTGAATACCTGGATCACCCAGTACGTGGTAAACATGGATAATCCGGCGCCGGAAGTCAGGAGCCGACGGCCGCTCCGGCAGGCGCAGGTCACCGTGGAAGACGTGGAAGGGGAACCCGGATGGTATCGCGTGGGGTTGAAGGTCAGGCCCCATTTCAAATACATGGGGGCGTTCTTTACCCTCTCCCTGGTGGGGAAACTGGACAAAGAATAGACGTTGGGGAGAAAAAGCAAGCAAATTGAAAATGCACTATTAAAAGGAGGATCAACACTATGGCAATGACAGTACATATTTTCCTGAAGGCGAATGGCACTGATATAAAGGGTGATTCGACTATTGAATCCATGGACCGAAAGGATTCCATTGAATGCCTCTCATTCAGTGATTCAGTCCGAACCGCGCGGGAGGCTTCGTCGGGAATGGCGACCGGCGATAGGACCTATGGACCCATCACGATTACCAAACGCATTGATAAGAGCTCCCCGCTCCTGGCCAAGGCCCTCTGCAACAACGAGGTGATAGAGGGTGATTTCAAGTTCTACAGGCCGAGTCCGACCGGTGATGGTACCACTGAACAGTTCTATACTATTACAATCCAGGAGGGAAGGATCTCATCTATTAACCGGATCAGTCCGGATGTCACTAACCCGGCATCGGCCACCGACCCTGCTAAAGAGACGGTCAGCTTCGTCGCCGGGTATTATCGCTGGACCTACGAACCGGATGGAGTCGAGCACATTGACCATTGGTCTCAGAGAACGTAGTGTTTCGATCACCTCTCTTGGGAAAATCACTGGTGTCTTTTCGCACGGCGCGTCCTGCCGGCAAAGAGACACCAGTAAAATCTTAAGCGGTGTCAAACCGGAAGATCACTGTTGAGGGCCAATGGGAAAAGACAGGCTCCTGGAAAGGATACGGGCACGGCAGAAAGACCCGCGGGTCCGCAGGAAGGATGACCCGAAGGACACCATTGACTCTGTCCTGCACTACCTCCAGCAGATTCTCAATACGAGACAGGGGAGTGTTCCCATTGCTGACGATTTTGGGTTGCCTGACCTGACGGAATTGCACCTGAATTACCCTGACTCTCTCAGGCTGTTTGAACGGGCGATCCGGCAAACGATCCAAAAATTTGAGCCGCGGTTGAGCGGTCTCCGGGTCCGTTTTGTCCCGGACGAGGAAGACCCCTTGTCCCTGCGTTTCCAAATCGTTGCCAAACTCGAATCCGAAGGATACAAAGACCCTGTGCGATTTGAAAGCACTGTCGGATCCGACGGAAAGATAATTATTAAACGCTGAAGAAAGGTTTATTGACCGGGCATGTTTAGCCGCTACTTTCAGCAGGAACTGGAAAACTTACGAGACCTTGGCCAGGCTTTCTCCAAGGCCCACCCGGCAGTGGCCCCCATGTTGAGCGGCGCGGCGGCCGACCCGGATGTGGAACGGCTTCTGGAAGGAACAGCGTTTCTCACGGCGCTCTTGCGGGAGAAGCTCGACGACGAATTCCCTGAAATCGTCCACGAGCTGGTCCAGTTGATCTGGCCCCATTATCTGCGGCCCATTCCCACCAGTACCATCGTGGCGTTTCAACCAAAACCCACGCTGAAGCAGTCCATGAACATCCCTGCCGGTATCTATCTCAACTCCGTCCCCATAGAAGGGACCGCCTGTACATTCAGAACTGTTTATGATGTTGAGGTCCACCCCCTCTCTCTGGTGGCTGCCACTCTCGATGACTCTGCGGGCCATCCCCCTACAGTCCGGCTTGTGTTAGAATTAGACGGCCTGAAGCTTGATGAGTGGCAGCCCGGCGCCCTGAGATTTTTCCTGTCGGACAATTTTGCCAGTGCCGCAGACCTCTCTATGATTCTGCAGCGACACACAAAGAAGATCACCATCAGTTCCCCGGACGGAGGTCATCCCGTTTTCCTGGGGCCGGAAGCCCTGCAGTCGGCAGGTTTTTCCCTTGATGAAGGCCTGATCCCATACCCCTCCAACTCTTTTCCAGGATACCGGATTCTCCAGGAATACTTCGTATTGCCGGAGAAATTTCTCTTTCTTGAGCTCACAGGGTGGAAAAAATGGATAGAGAGAGGCGACGGATCACAGATTGAAATTTTATTCGAACTTGACAACGTCTCTATCCCCTTTCCAAGGGTCAGGAAAGAGAGTTTCGCACTCTATGCCACCCCGGTAGTCAATATCTTCCCCCACGAGGCCGACCCCATACGTCTTGACCACCGGAAGACAGACTACCTCGTGCGGCCCGCCGGGACCAACGTTGATCACTACCAGGTCTACTCCCTGGAACACGTGGTGGGTTATGTGCAGGGCACTGCCGAGGAAAGGGCCTATCTCCCGTTCGATATGTTTCAAAGGGAACAGGGAGATTTTTCGGTCTACCACGTAAAGGTGAGAAAGGCTCCTATTGCGGACAACATAGACGTCTTTCTTTCCGTGGCCTATCCACCCCAGGGGAGCAGACCGACAACCGAAACCCTTTCCATTGAACTCCTCTGCACCAATGGAGCTCTTCCGGAAAACCTGCAACCAGGGGACATCTGCGAGCCCACCAGCAGCTCTCCTGAGTTCGTTACCTTTCAAAATATCAGGCCCATTACCCCAAATATCCTGCCCCCTCTGGGCACCAATCTTCTCTGGCAATTACTGGGACATCTTTCGCTTAACTTTTTATCCCTTACCACGGCTGAGAACCTGAAAGCCCTCCTGGAGCTCTATATCTTTTCTGAAAGTCGCGACCGCCCGGCTGTCCTCGCCAATGAAAAGAGAATCAATGGACTTGAAGCGGTGGACGCCATTCAAAAAGACCGCATCGTGAACGGTGCCGTTATCAGGGGACAGGAGATCAATCTGGAAATAAGACAAGACCATTTTGCAGGCCCCGGGGACCTGTTTCTCTTCGGCTCCATCCTGGACCATTTTCTCGGCGCGTACGCAACCATTAATACCTATACGCGATTGCGCATCCATGAGAGCATGAAAGGGGAGACGCACCTATGGCCGCCAAGGCTGGGGAATCATACGCTGACATAAAAAGGGAAATCCTGACCAGGCCGTATGCCTTTTCTTTTTTCCAGATCATGCGTCTGCTTCGGTTCCTGGAAAAGAGACGCTTCAACGAAGGTGGGGCAAGCGCCAGGAAAAATGTCAAAATAGAAGTACGGCCGGAACTTTCCCTTTCGTTTCCGGCGGCTGACGTAAAAGGAATCGAACCTGTGGCAGAAGGAGACGAAGGTTTTCTTGTCACCGCCACATTCCTCGGTCTCTATGGCTCGTCGTCACCATTACCCACCTTCTATACCGAAGAGCTTCTTGAGGAGGCGGCTGAAGATGAGAATGTCACCCGGGATTTCCTTGACGTCCTGAACACGCATCTTTATCAACTCCTTTTTCGTTGCTGGACGAAATACCGCCTCGCTGTGCAGGTGGTGGAGGAAGAAGACCCGAGTCAGACACAAAAGCTCTTCTGCCTCCTTGGTCTGGGAAGCGAAAAAGTACGAAAAAAAATTCCGGACAGTTACCGCTTCATCCGGTATCTGGGCCTTGTCCTCCAGCACCCCCGTTCAGCCCTGGGGCTCAGGACGGTTCTCGGAGATGCCTTGGGGGAGCTTCCTATTGATGTTACCCCCTGTCTTCCCCGGATGGCCAAAGTCCCCGAGGATCAGAGGTGCTGTATCGGGGCAGGCGCATCTCTCCTTGGAGAAAGCGCGTTTATCGGGGAGGAACTCCTGGACCGAACAGGGAAATTTCGACTCATGATCGGCCCTGTAAAGGGAAAATCGTTTCTGGAACTTCTGCCCGGAAATGAAAAACACCGGCTTCTCACCTTTCTGACTGATTTCTATCTGGCGGCCCCACTGGAATACGATCTCGAAATCAGGATAGAAGCCGGTGAAGTGGAAACCTCCTGCCTGGGAGGGCCTCAATGGGCACATCTGGGCTGGAATACGTGGGTCTTTTCCCAGCAGTACCGGGAGGAAACAACCGTCATCTTCCAACCGCAAAAAATCGAAAAAGGAGCATGAAATGGTAAGCGTAGATATCAAAGCCTTGTTGAATCGTCTGAACCAGTACTGTACCCGCTGTCTTGAGTCGGCCGCAGGACTGTGTGTTTCACGGACTCATTATGAGGTAACCATAGAGCACTTCCTCACCAAACTCCTGGAAGAGCCCCAGTCCGACCTGCCCCTGATCCTCCGGCAGTTTGACATCGATGCAGGCAAGGTCAAAAAGGCCATTGACCAGACCATCGAGAACTTCCGCACGGGGAACGCGGCCAAACCGGTTTTTTCCCCCCTGCTCATGGAACTCTTCCAGGAAGCATGGCTTGCCAGTTCCGTGGACCTGGGAGAAGGCAGGATTCGTTCCGGCGGTATTCTGGCGGCCTTTCTCAATAAGCCCACGCAGTTCGCCACCGGTTCCTATGTTGATCTTCTGAGCCCCCTCAGTCGTGACACCATCCTTGCCCAATTCCATGGCATCATCGGAAAATCCATAGAGCAACCGGCAGAGGGAGAACGCCCGGAACGGGAAACAGGCACGCCTGGGGATGGAACCGCCCTCGCCCGATTCTGTGTCGATTTTACCCAAAAAGCTGGTGCCGGGGAAATAGATCCGGTCTTCGGCCGCGACAGGGAAATCCGCCAGATGGTGGATATTCTCGCGAGGCGCAGAAAAAACAACCCCATCGTCGTCGGTGAGGCGGGAGTGGGAAAAACTGCCGTGGTGGAAGGTCTGGCCCTGCGCGTTGTCGAAGGGGATGTTCCCGATCTCCTCCGGGACGTCTCCATCGTGGGGCTTGATATGGGGCTTCTCCAGGCCGGCGCGGGTGTGAAAGGGGAATTCGAGAACCGGCTCAAATCGGTCATCAATGAAGTCAAGGCCTCACCCAAACCCATCATCCTCTTTATCGACGAGGCCCACACCCTGATCGGGGCGGGAGGGTCCGCCGGCGGAGGTGACGCCGCAAATCTCCTGAAGCCCGCCCTGGCCAGGGGGGAACTCAGGACCGTGGCCGCCACCACCTGGTCGGAATATAAGAAGTATTTTGAAAAAGACGCCGCCCTCGCCCGGCGGTTCCAGCCGGTGAAACTGGATGAACCTTCCGTTGAAACTGCGGCCCTGATCCTGAGGGGCCTCAAAGAAAAATACGAGGAGGCACACGATGTGGTGGTCCGCGATGATGCGGTGGCAGCGGCCGCAGAGTTGTCCAGCCGGTATATCTCGGGACGCCAACTCCCGGACAAGGCCGTGGATCTCCTGGATACCAGTGCCGCTCGAGTCAAGATTCTTCTGACCGCGAAACCGGATATCGTTGAAGACAAGGAGCGGTCACTTCAGGCCCTGGAACGGGAAAAAACCGCGCTCCAGCGGGACAAGGCACACGGGCTGAAGGTGGAGGACGAACGTCTTAAAGAAATTGACATCCTTCTGGGCTCCATCGAGGAAGAGCTGGGTGTACTGAAAGAACGCTGGCTCAAGGAAAAGGAGCTTGTCCACAAGATCATTGAGCTGCGTCATGCCCTCCAGGGGGGAGAAGGTAAAGAACCGGCCCGGGAAGACGAGGCGGAACTGCGGGGACAGATGGAGGAACTCGCCGAAGAGCTGGAAGCTGTCCAGGGGGACGCACCGCTCGTGCGCATAGAGGTGGACCCCGACATGGTCTCAAAGGTGGTATCGGACTGGACCGGTATCCCGCTGGGGAAAGTCATGCGGGAAGAGGCCCGGAACGTGGTCAACCTGAAAACCAATCTCCAGGAGAGGATCAAGGGCCAGGACGAGGCGCTGGAGAGCATCACCCAGGTCATCAAGGCGTCAAAGGCCGGACTCAAGGATCCTGCCCAGCCCATGGGGGTATTCCTGCTGGTTGGTCCCAGTGGCGTGGGCAAAACAGAGACGGCTCTGGCACTTGCCGACCTTCTTTTCGGGGGGGAACGTTTCATGGTGACCATTAACATGAGTGAATTCCAGGAGCGGCATACGGTGAGCCGGCTCATCGGTTCCCCGCCCGGTTACGTGGGATACGGGGAAGGGGGCGTCCTCACCGAAGGGGTCCGCCAGCGGCCCTACTCACTCGTCCTCCTTGACGAGGCGGAAAAGGCCCATCTGGAGGTCCTCAATCTATTCTATCAGGTCTTTGACAAGGGATCCCTATCTGACGGGGAAGGACGCGTCATCGATTTCAAAAACACGGTCCTCTTTCTCACCAGCAACCTGGCCTCAGATGTCATCACCGAGCTCTGCTCCGGAGAGGAACGCCCCCCCATAGAAACGGTCTCGTCCGCCATCCGGCCCATTCTCAGCAACCATTTCAAACCCGCGCTGCTCGCCCGGATGACCATTGTCCCCTTTTACACGCTTCCGTCCGATATCCTGAAGGATATCGTGGCGCTGAAGCTGAACAAGCTGGCAAGGAGGATGGAAGAAACCCACAAGACCAGACTCAGTTATTCACCTGCCGTCGTGGAGCAGATCGCGGCCCGATGTACCGAGGTGGAGACCGGTGCACGCAACATCGACCACATCATGAACGGGACCATCCTCCCGCAGCTGTCCCGGGATATCCTCGCCAGGATGAGCGAAGAAGCGCTTCCTCCGGAGATAAAACTGGATGTGGCCGAAGACGGCGGTTTTGAGATCAGTTTTCAAGGAGGATAACATGACAGATCGAGATAGATCAAGGTTCACCTTTGTTTCTCAGGGCTTGGATCATGACACCTTTGAGGTTGTAAAATTCAGGGGCACTGAAGGCATATCCAAGCTCTATGAGATTGAAATCACACTCGTCTCAGAAAATCCCGAAATTGACCTCGGTGCTGTTCTTCGAAACCCGGCCACCCTGACCCTCCTCAGAGATGAAGGTGACCCCCGGGTCATTCACGGCATACCATCTCAATTTGAGCAACTTCATGAGGATGATGAGCGGGTTTTTTACAAGACCGTCCTGGTTCCGCGGCTGTGGCATGCAGACCTTTATCGTGAAAACCAGCTTTTTCTCGACAAGACCGTGCCCGATATTATTGAGGAGATATTGCGGCAGACCAGTCTGACTACCAATGACTACGAATTGCGACTGACGTCGACCTACCCCCGTTGGGAGTATATATGCCAGTATGGTGAAACAGATTTTGGTTTTATCTGCCGCTGGATGGAACGCGAGGGCATCTACCACTATTTCGAGCAAACAGAAGAGTTCGAGAAGCTGATCATAACGGACAACCCTTCCAGTCATGAAAATATCCCCGATACGAGCACCATTGAATACCATCCGCCCTCAAGCTTGAGGGCTCGGGAAGAGGAAATCGTGCGGGAGCTGATCTGCCGCCAGAAAATGCTCCCCAGGAGCGTAATCCTGAGGGATTACAATTATCGAAGGCCTAACCTGGAACTCCGGGGTGAGGCGGAAGTTGACCCGCAGGGACGCGGTGACGTCTACATTTACGGGGAGCACTTCAAGAAACCTGAGGAGGGAAACGGCCTCGCCGCAATCCGGGCTGAAGAAATTCTCTGCAGGAAGAGTGTCTTCAGCGGCGAAAGCACCGTCCCCAATCTCTGTCCGGGCTTTGTCTTTGAACTGGCCGGGCATTATCGGGACACCTACAATCAGCGGTTTCTCATAACGGAAGTGGAACACGAGGGAAACCAGGCCGGCGCGCTTCTTGGCCAGGCCCAAGGGGTCGTGGAGGGGGATACGGAACTCACCTATGTCAATCGATTTGCATGCATACCCGCTGATCTCCAGTACCGCCCGGAACGTACAACACCCAGGCCCCGATTTTTCGGAACCATGAACGCAAAGGTGGATGCCGCGGACGGTCAATACGCCGAAATTGACGACGAAGGACGCTACAAGGTCAGGTTGTTTTTTGACCAGAGTGACAGAGGCGCCGGCAAGGCCTCCAGATGGGTCCGCATGGCTCAGCCTTACGCCGGGGCGGACTACGGAATGCACTTTCCGCTGCATGGAAACACGGAGGTCCTCTTGACCTTTGTAAACGGTGACCCGGACCGTCCGGTCATTGCCGGATCCGTGCCGAACCCTGATACAGCCAGTCCTGTGAACTCAGCAAACAACACGCTGTGTATGATCAAAACAGGAGGGGGGAACCAGATTCATACGGAAGACAAATCCGGGAGCCAATTGATGAAACTTCAGTCCCCCACCGATAAAACCTTCGTCCGGATCGGTGCCGCAGACTCAGGGGGGCCTTCCGGTATTGAGATTTCCACGAAAGCAAACCAAAAAACCAAGATTGAGCAAAAACGATCGCTTGAAGTGGGTGGTGATACCGATGAGCAGTTCAAGGGCAATGTGAAAACAAAAACCCAGGGTGACAAGCAGTCAACAACTTTTGGAAAGACAGAGAGCAAGAAACTTTCGGAGGCCAAATCGACGACCGTAGGAAATGAGGAAATCCTCAATCTCGCCGGGCTCAAACTCACCGCCATAGGGCAAAGTGAACAGACCAAGGTCGCCGGTGAGAGAGCGCTTTTCGTGGGATCGGTGGATATCACCGGTATCGCGGGGAACACCAGTGTCTGGGTCGGTACCAAGAGCCAGATTACGATCGCTCTGGCAAGCGAAGTCTATGTCGGGGGAAAAAGTGAGGTCTTCGTCGGGGCAAAATCATCCATTTCCCTCGCCGCTGCGAGTGAAATTTTCATAGGTCTTAAATCGGATATAAAAATAGGCGGTTTTTTTGAACTGACTCTTGGCGCAAAAATGTCGATCAATGCCTCAGCCAGCATAGAACTGAACGCAGGACCCAGAGTATGGAATGAAGCCAGTGGAGAAATTAAGAACAAGACATTCGAGCTGGACACCGCCGGTGTAAAACAATCTATTTCAACATTATGGAATATTATGTAACCCCTGTAAAATCGTTGTCACAGCGCATCATCAAGGAAGACCAAGCATGATCATTTGTTGAGGAGGGTTCGCAGTAATGGATAAGGAAAACGTCATAGCGGCTTCCGGAGCAGTCGACAAGACGGTGGGAATACCCAAATTTTCAGCCGAAGAAACTATTAAGAAAATACGGGCTGCTGGGATGAACAATCCGGAGATCGAGGAGGCAATTCGCAGAGCGGAGCAGAACTATAATGATGCCTACCGTAAATACGGCTATGCCTTTCCCCCCATTGTCATGCCTACTGAAGAAGAGAAAGCACAAATGAAGGAAACAGTGCTGGCTGATTATGAGAAGGGGGAGAGCTTTTCAGGAAAGGATTTTTCGGGCATCGACTTGTCCAATACGGACTTGCGGGGCATTGACTTCAAAGAGGCATTCCTGGAAGGGGCCAATTTTTCCGGGGCCGATCTGCGGGGGGCAGATTTTACAAGATGTGTGCTGGTGAGAACCAATTTCGCAAAGGCATTTCTCCCCGCCGCGAAGCTTTCAGAGGCCTGCCTGGGCCGGGCCAACCTGGCCGATGCAGACCTCAAGAAAGCGGACCTTACCCGGGCCGTCCTCGTCCAGGCGGATCTCACCGGGGCTGTTCTGACTGAATCCGTCCTGGATGAAGCGGATTGTGCGCAGGCACTTTTCAGGAATGCGAACATGGAGAAAGTGAGCGCCACAAAAGTTCGGTTCCTGGAATGCGACCTCAGCGGGGCGAACCTGTCCCAGGCCAAGGCCGGTGACGCCATGTTCGTACGGGCCGTCCTGGAAGGAGCCGATTTTTCCAACGCCGACCTGGAGGCTGCCGTCTTTGCTGGCGCCACGGGCAACCCTGTCAAAAAGTGAAAAGGTTACGGAAAAACAGCAAATGAAAGTCATCAAACCGCTAAAGCAAGGGGTTCTTTACAAGACCTATGAAAATGACAACAGGTCTTATTTTGTCGTGACCGTTTTCAGTTTTTTCCCGTTTGCCCCTGCCGGTCAATTGCTCTCCGAGATCGACATGTGGAAATTTGCCGCCAGTGAACTGGGGAAAGAAACCATTCTTGATTTTGGAATGCCCAAGCCCAGGGGCGAGGTTGTCCTGTCCGGCAAGTTCTTCTCGCCGAACAGCAAACCCGTCCCGGGCGGGAAGGTACGTATCAAACTGGCCGGAATTGACAAGACCCTCTATGTGTTTGGGAATCGCTACTGGAGACGGGGTCCGGGCGGGCTCTTCAAAATAACTGATCCGGAGCCTATCACGATTATGGATATCTCCTATGAAAACGCCTTTGGCGGTACCGAATTTCCTCCCAACCCCCTGGGCAAGGGAACGGAACCCGTTCCCACCCAAAACGGCGAAACCCTCCTGCCCCTGCCGAATGTTGAAGATCCTCAACGACTGGTCACCTCTCCCAAAGACACGCCCGATCCCGTGGGGTTCGCTCCCCTGGATATGACCTGGCCCCAACGCCTTCCAAAAGCGGGAACTTTCGATGAAAAATGGCTCAACGAGCGTTTCCCGGGCCTTGCCGAAGACCTGGACTGGAGCTATTACAATACGGTACCTGCTGATCAGCAGATAGACGGGTTTTTCACCGGAGACGAGCCTTTCGAAATCGAGGGGATGCATCCGGAAAAACAGCTCCTTACGGGACACCTCCCCGGAATCCGCTCGCGCTGTTTCGTCAACCACGGCATGGAAGGCGATCCGGTCTTCAAGGAAATCGACCTGCACCCTGATACCATATGGCTTTTTCCCCATGCCGAAAGAGGAATAGTTACCTGCCGCGGGACCATTGAAACGGCAACCGACGATGCCGAAGATATTACCCACCTGCTCGTTGCCTATGAACGACTGTCAGATGACAAAAAAACCCCGGACCACTATCAAGAGGCCCTTGCAAAAAGACTGGACAAAGAAAAGGGATACTTATTCGGGCTGAATGAAAAAGATCTGATACCACCCGGTGAGAAGTCCGGCTTTGCTGAAATGATGGATGGCGAAGACGCCCGGCTCCTTGTCGGTGAAAAATTACTGGCAGGCAACATTAAAAAGAGAGGGGAGATAGAAAAAGAAAAAATCAAGGCCCGGTTGAAGGATGCCGGCGTTAATCCGGAAAAATGCGACCCTGCCCCTTCTGATGCCCCGGAGACGGACCTGGATAATATGGAAAACCTGGCAAAATTTATCGAGGACGGGCAGGCCGAGGCCACAGAAAGGGCCAGAAAAATTCTGGCGGAACAGGGATTTGATTATGACCGTCTGGTAGAGGAGGCCCAAAAAAAGCCCGCCCCCCGTCTCCGGTTTTCAGCGGAAGAAACCATCGCGCAATTAAGAAATTCAGACACACTTACTCCTGAAACGGAAAAGCAAGTTTACCTGGCTGAAAAAATGCTCAATGAAGCCTACCGGAACTATGGGCACTATTTTCCACCGGCGCTCCTCTCCCCGGAAGAAGACCTGGCACGAATGAAAGAGGAAATTCTTGCAGGTCACCGGAAAGGGGAAAGTCTGGCCGGCAGGGATTTTACGGGCGTTGATCTTTCTCATCTCGACCTCAGCGGAATCGATCTCCACGATGCGTTTCTTGAAAGGGCAAACCTTTCCGGGGCAAACCTCGAGGGTGCAGATTTCAGCGGTAGTGTCCTGGTACGAGCTGACCTTTCCGGCGTCAGACTCGCGTCAGCGAAAATGCGCTCAGCAGGCTTGGGAGAGGCCGATCTTTCCGGTGCCGACCTGCGAGGGGCCGATCTTGCCAAAGCGACACTGGTCAAGGCAAAGCTTGCCCATGCTGATCTCAGCAACGCAAACCTCATGAGAGCGGATTTTTCCGAGGCGGTGCTCGCCGGAGCAACCATGAGGGAAGCGCCCATGACAAAGTGTCGGTTTATGGAAAGCGACATGACGGACGCCGTTCTCGTGGGAGCTGACCTGAGCGAGTGCTTTTTTCTCAATACCTCTCTCAGAAACTGCGACTTTTCAGTGGCCAATCTCTCCTCGGCCATACTCGTGGGGGTGACGGCAGACAAGGCTTTATTCAGAGAGGCTGAATTAAACAACTTGCGCGTATTGAATGGATCATCCTTCCAGGAAGTGGACTTTTCAAATGCAAAACTGACTCAAGCCAATCTGAGAGGTGCAGCCCTTTCAAAATGCAATTTTGAACAGGCTGATATTTCCGGCTCTGATTTCAGCGAGTGTGATTTGAAGGAGAGCAATTTTTATCACGCAAATGGAAAGGGCACCCAATTCGTAAAGGCCAATTTGGCCAACGCACGGATGGTTGCCATCAACCTGTTCGGGGGGTCTTTGCAAAAGGCTCGCCTGGACAACACCGACCTGCGGGGAGCCAACCTCTGCATGGTGGACTTCATGAAAGTGAGATTCAAAAACACGAATATCGGAGAGGCCAACCTTGCCAAGACCTTCATAAACAGGTGGATTTCCCAATGAAGCCAAAGGACTTGAACGATAAAATTCGTGGAGAATTCACAACCGGATCAAGGCCTTCCCGGTTATCAAGAGAAGAAATCGAAGATCTTATCGGGCGCGGAGAAGTCATTTCAAACGCGGATTGTTCGGCCATGGATTTATCCCATGCCAATCTGTCCGGCGGTATCTTTGAAAGGGTTGATTTCAAAAACGCCAATCTGTCGGGGACACGGCTCAATGAATCCATATTCCTGAAATCAGATTGCGGCGGCGCCAATCTGACCAACGCAAACATGCATCTCACCGTTTTCAACGAGTGCAGATTCAAGGAGGCCCTTTTGGAGAAGGCCAAGCTCGCCGTGGCAAAATTTGTCGATGCTGATTTTTCGTCCGCCGACTTACGCGGCGCCGACTTGACGCTCGCCTCCTTTGTTCAATCGAATTTAAGCGGGGCTAATTTATCCAATGCCCAGTTAAACCGCTCTGCTTTCCTGGAATCGGTTCTAGCCAACGCCGATCTGAGCAGCGCCAATTGCGAGCAGAGCATGATGGTTGGCATCGACTTCACAACCATCGCCATGAGTCAAACCATATTTCATCAAGTTCTGTTGTTCGACTCCTGCTTTGCGCAGATGGACTTGCAGGGCATGGACTTTTCCATGAGCCAGTTCAAGGGCTCTAATCTGGCCGGCACAAATTTATCCAATGCCAACCTTACCCAGGCCGGCTTCGTGGAAGCGGACCTGTCCGGGGCCAATCTTGAAAATATCCGAGCGCCTATGGCCCTTTTCGTGAAAGCAAAGATGATCGGTGCGACCCTGAAGGGGGCTATCCTGCGCCAATCTGTTTTCCAGGAAGCCGACTTGACTTCGGCTGATCTTAGTGGCGTTGATATGGAAGCATGTGCCTGCAAGAAAGCGGTTTGTAGAGGGACAAAATTCCGCAAGGCCAACCTGGCTGATTGTGATTTTTCCCACGCGGATCTTTCCGGTGCGGATTTCACGCTCACCAACCTCTTCAGGGCGAAATTTCACCAGATCACCGAAGAACATACCATTTGGACCGGTGCAAACAGAGAAGCCGCCTTTGGTACGGACCCGGATCTGGCCGAGGCGGAACAGTGGCAACCGGCACTTTGATGGGAATTGCTGAACACTCAAGGGAGAGAATAAATGGAAAATCTGGCAAGACAATTTCAGGAAAATATGACTATTCAGGATCTGGGCATTATTACCGGGATCGACAAGGGAATCTATTCGGTCGCGACCCGTTCCGGCACGTACGAGGCTCGACAGGCGGTGAGCTGTCTGATAGCCCCTCAGCAGAACGACAAGGTCCTCTTGGTAGGGGATCTTTCAGAAGGCCTTTATGTCCTCGCTGTTCTTGAACGGGAAGCGGCCCAGAAACAAACCATTTCCTTCGACGGAGATGTAGATTTTACGGTAAAAAAGGGCCGTTTGACGATAACCTCCCAGGAAGAAATGCGATTTGCCTCGGCAAGAGATATCGATCTTGCGTCCCCCGAATTAAATATTCATTCCCTGAAGAGTGAAGTGCATGTTCACCATCTCATTTTCAGTGGGAATTTCTGGCTGGGGCAGGTGGGAAAAATCAGGCTGACCGTCACCGCTTTCGACTCTTTTATTGAACGTTTGACCCAGCGGGTAAAACGCTCGTACCGTACAATTGAAGAGATCGACCGCTTACGTGCCGGCCGATTGGACTATCTCGTAGACAAACTCCTCTCTTTGAGGGGAAAATATTCCATGTTGACGGCCAAAGAGGACGTGAAAATCGACGCGGAACGAATTCACATGGGTTAGGAGGATACAGATGTTCGCCAATACGCAAATGATGGGGACAGACATGGGGTTTCCGGATGTGTGCCTGACACCCGCGCCGCCTTCACCGGCACCGATACCCATCCCCTACCCCAACATTACCATGGGGCCGACCGCGATACCTTCCCAGGTAAAAGTGCTCATCATGTGTATGCCCGCCCACAATCTGGGGACCACGATACCCATGACAAACGGTGACAATGCGGGAGTCGCCATGGGGGTGGCCTCGGGCACCGTGATGGGTCCATCGAGCCACAAGACCGGTGCCTTCACGGTGCTCATAGGGGGCATGCCGGCAACACGCATGACCAGTGTCTCACTTCAGAATTCAACCAACTGCCCGGGTGTAAGACTTGTGCCCAGCCAGCCCAAAGTCATTCTTTTGGCACCATGATCATCGAATGACCCTAAAGAAAGCAGTATTGTGATCAGTGAACCCTGACCAACCCACATATAGTTATGATGTGGTTCCTTACAAGAGTCACAGTTATCCTCAATCTCACCCTGACCACCTTGCCACCTTGGGACGCCTTTTCGGATTAACGACAGCACCCCCAATAACCGGATGTCGCGTGCTCGAGTTAGGCTGTGCAGGCGGCGGCAACCTGATCCCCATGGCCTATCGCTTTCCGGAGAGCACGTTCGTAGGGATTGATCTCTCCATCAGGGAACTGAAGATCGGGCGAAAAATGATTCGGGACCTTGGTCTGGAAAACATTAGGCTCAGGCACATGAACGTTAAGGACGTCCATGATTCCTTTGGCAGGTTCGATTATATCATTGCCCACGGTATTTATTCATGGGTTCCTGACAGGGTGCAGGATAGGATCCTCGCTATCTGCAACAGGAATCTGGCCTCGAACGGGATGGCGTACGTCAGCTATAACACTTACCCGGGATGGCACATGCGCGGAATGATCCGCCATATGATGCTTTATCATACAAATCAATTTCGAGACGTGAAGGAGAAAATCCGTGAGGCAAGGGCCCTCATTGATTTTCTGGCGAACTCCATTCCGGGTGAGAAAGATCATTTCGCTCTGTTGTTGGAAAACGAACTTGAACTTATTAAGCGTTCCGAGGACTCATACATCTTTCATGAACACCTGGAGGAAAAAAACTCTCCGGTCTATTTCCATCAGTTTGTTGACCGGGCTCACCAACATGGTCTCCAGTACCTTGCGGAAGCGGAGTTCTCGTCAATGCTTACAAGCGGTTTCCCCAAAGAAGTCGACGAGGTGTTGCAGGGAATCAGCAAGAATCTCGTTGCCGCTGAACAATATATGGATTTTCTCCGCAACCGTCTTTTTCGCCAGACACTCCTTTGTCATGGTGAGCTATCGTTGAAGCGCACACTCTTGGCCAAAAACTTGGAGGGCCTTCTGATTGCATCAAGGGCAACCCCGGAAAGCGACCCCCTTGATTTTGCACCTGGGGTGAAGCAGACGTTCAGGACCGAAACGGGGGCGTGGACGAAAAGCGATTTTTCGCTCACAAAGGCTGCGCTGGCCGTGCTTCGGGACGCCTGGCCAAAGGCTATGACGCTTGACACACTGTTGAAGGCCGCGGAGCAACTCTTACAGGAAAAATTGCCTGCATTCAATATGGATCCCGTCGAATGCAAAGAATCTCTGGGAGAAGACATCCTCCATTGTTTTGCAGGAAACGTGGCTGAACTTCACACCTGCCAGGTGGATTTTGTGACGGCAGTGAGTGAAAAACCAATGGCCAGTCCCCTGGCTGTGTATCAGGCGGATCATGACCTGCCGATCGTCAATCAAAGGCACGAATCCATAGAGGTTGATCCTCTTTCAAGAGAGCTTCTCAAGGCTATGAATGGCATGAGAGATACGAAGGCGCTGCTCAGTTATCTCACACGACAGGGGGTTGCTGGTGCCTTTACAGTGAAAAGGAATGGTATACCTGTTTCAGGGGAGAAAAATATCCTTCATACCTTGGAAGCCAGCATACGGGGTCTTGTTCAGAATCTGGCAAACCTGTCTTTTCTCATCAGGTAGAAATTCCGCACCGCCCTGCTTCGCCGTGGAACCCGTCTTATTCCGATTCGCATTCAAGCGCTACCGGCGTTGGCCGCGTCGCAGGCTCCTCGACGTGCTGTAAATGTACGCCTCCATCGTCTACTCCTTGCTGCCTTGGTTTCATCTTGAATGCAAAATGGAATTAGAGATTATTGAGGATCTCCTGCCGCTTCTTTTCATACTCGTCTCCACTGATCAATCCTTTTTCCCTCAATTTCTTCAATTCCTCGAGTCGGTGAGAGGAATCTTTCTGCTCTGCAGATGCTGGAACGGGAGAGGAAACAAGCGCAATCTCGCCAGGGTGGGCAGGGTCATACTTGACCTTCAGTTTCGCTCCCGGTTGAAAGAGAAAAACATGGGTCTGAGAAATCATTTTCTTCGTTTTTACCCGAAAAGTCTTCCCATCCGCAGACATGACTTCCAGGACCAATGCAAGCTGGGTATACCTTTTCGTCGCAAAACCAACATCATGTACCTCCAGGATGGTCGCTACCGCATCCTGCCCGGTAGAATACAGGCGCTTTTCATCGCTACCGGCCTGTTTGGCTTTCTCGTAGGTTTCCATTGCTGTGGCGGCAATGCCTTTCGTCTGCGGAGATTTAACAACCTTCTTGTATACGAAAAAGTAGACCCCGAAAAGAACCGCAATACCTACCAATATGCCCACAATGCCGGCTAAAATACCAAAGGTTGCTAATTTCATCACATATCTCCTTCTCTGTGCATGGGAAAAGGTGACTGTCCAGCCCTGCCGGAGATGCCAAGGAAACCCAAGGATACTATTATTTGCTATATTCATTTACTATATTTTCCCAAAAAATGTCAAACGGGAACCATCAGCCCAAATCCACCGACCTTCGTCGCGAGACGGTGGAGAGCCTCATGAATACAAGGTGCGTGCACGAAATCTGTCTGGCCTCTGGATAAAACCAATATTCACGATTGACAGACTGGTCCAATTATTGTTAAGTTTTGTCCAACCTATCTACCAATGAGACAACCTCTTGGAGTACCGCTCCAAAATGGATTGACCTTGCTCTTGGGCCGCATAAATCAAAGTTTGGCGGCAGGAATATGAGAGGAGGTGGTAACCATCACCCATATGAAACCATGTTAAAAGTTGCTGTATGTGCCGCAACCCAAAGCGAGGAGGCGTTCCAAGAACCCTCCATGTTCCACAGGAGATAACGATCGTGACCAAAATGTTAGGAGGACTGCCATGTATCACTTAACACAGACAGCAGCGCCACTCACGATACAAGAAGCAGAGTACGCAATTGCCCCAACGGTTCAATTCACGCAATTCACGTCGTGCATCGGTATACTGAGCAAGATAAGAGGTCAGGACAATCTCATCGGAATCCATCTTGTCATCCACGATCAACAAGACAATAAGTTCAATATTGTGACCGCAGCACAAGTCAGGGAGCTGTTAGAAATACACAACTGTGACCAAAGCACAACTAAAATCATAGGTCAAATACGGGTTTGGAGAGACTCCAATGAAAAAGCATTCGAGAGACTGGTCGACCTCCTTGATGTCCCGGAAGAGCGTCAATATCCGCTTGATGACGGTTCTTACGGGGGCACAATAGAGGATGGGGAAATAGAGCTTACATTCGGATAAAACGGGAGACGCTCATGAAAAGGGTATGGCTGAGTTCGTTGGTCAAGGCTGAAGATGTCGTGAAAAAGTTCATCGGGCAACTCAAACCCTATGGACTTGCAGCGAATGGGCACTTCTGGGAGGATGACCTAGATAAAATGACGTGGATCGGGCCCAGGGTGGAACTGCTGGATGCGGAAACGTCTCTCTGGGCTATTCTCGGATCGGCTGATAAATTCCAGGAGTCCTCGGTGCGATATGGCCTGTCCTTACTCGCAACGACCCTGCAGGCACAGAAAGGCCACGCGTTTCCCATCTTCGTCCTGCTCACGGAAGGCAGCCTGGAACCGGAAGCCCTGCCGACATCCCTCAGGAATGCCCAGGTCCTGACCTTGACCGATCCGGGCCTCGGTGCGAAGCTGGTTGCCACGGTGCACCGTCCACCCACAGAGAGCCAATCAGAGTATCGGTTGGATGTGTACGGGAATGCCCAGATCGGGCAATGGTTTGAGGTTGGACCTGTAGAAGGTGCATGGTCCGGAGCCATGTTTGGTATATCAGAAGGAGATATCACCTTCCAGGCGGTCGGTCCCAAAGGCAGCCTGCCCAGCCAGTCCACCCTCAATTACCCGATGCAGGGACTCAAGATGAGTCTTGGAGACAGAGAATTCACGGCATGGGCAGTCAAGAATCAGATAGAGCCTGCTTCATCCTATTTTGTGAAGGTTGAAGGGCACCCCGAACACATTCTCTTCGGGGCCTTTTCTGACGAGGATCAGACCGATGTCTTTGTGGTTGATTTAAAATAATTGACAACATCTCTCCCATATGATAGCAACTCTATGAAAACCAAGCTAATTTCAGGATTAAGCATGGACCCGAAAGAAATTGAAAGAAAAAGTCTCGACAATCAGGAATTCTTGAAACTCCGCAGTGCCACTGAGAAAATCTCGGCGGAACTTTTAAAACGGGTTAAACGACACCTGAACATCCTCCGCCCACTGTTTGTCCCCAGGAAACTGCTGGGAACCTACGTGCGGAGCGGCACAATGGAAGAAGTGCCCGGATCGGATAAGGCGTTCGCAGAGTTACAGGAACGCTTTGCATCAGTGGCACAGAAGCCATTTGGATTGCCCTCCAAGCTGAAGACACCGCTTGCGCCCATACCGAACCAGCTGGAAGCAGCCCCTTTTCAGTATTCCCTGCCCTCCGAGGGATCGCCGGACAAGGCTATCACCATTACCACATCGGCCAAATGGCTTATCTCCTTCCACAGCGACTGCTCGCTCGGAAGGCTCAAGGCAATGCTGGCCGGTGAAGAACCCAAACAGCCTGAAGATATGAAACAGGCCGTGATCCATCATCTTCTCCCGGTGATCTTTCTCCATCGTTTTAATGATGTTGCGGGCTTGTTGGAGGATCTCCGCTATGTTGTGCGGACTGAAGAAATAGCCGAACTGGGCGGACTCCCCGTGGTCACCCTGGAAGCACCGCTCAAGGCCTTTTTACCCCCCGATGATTTTATCCAGCAGATTACCCAGCTTTCGGGCATTCCGGCCTTTCAGGAAATCATCGATCTCGAGGCCATTAACAGCCTCACGGACCCATTGAAAGAATCTATCAAGGCACTCGTCTAACGGCCTATCACTGCTCCTGTGCCCCCTTTGGGCCGAACAGGGCGGGTTCCTCTTCCTGTTTTTCTTCCTGAGCACCTTGTACCGACGATTTTTTCTTGAGGTTCTGGATGAGTTCCTCTACGAACGCCTCGGGCATGGGGTCCCGGGTTTTGAGCATGTTTACGGGGATGCGGATTCGGTCGCCTTTATGAACGACAGTCGGCTTTATATCAGGATTCGCCTTTGCCAGGGCCTTCCAGTTCATGAGGCTGCCGGTATACCATTTAGCGATGATGGAAAGGGATTCATTGGGCCATTTCACCTGGTGAACAAAATACTGTTCAGGACCCTGTATGGCGGCGGGCCCCGGCTTCGTCGTTCCCAGTGTGGTGCCGGCAGGCTGAGCCGCTGTGGAGCTTCCCTGGGGGACATTTGCCTGCTGCTGTTGCGCTGCCGGCGCGGACTGAGAAGCGGCAGAAGCAGCTTCCTGTTTTTCCTTTCTCAGCCCCATCTTTTCTAGGGAAACGCAGGAAACGAGAAATAAGGAGAGAACTATGCCTCCCAAAACCATTAGAACCAACCGTCTTGTTTCCTTTTTCATACTTCCCCCCTATTGCTTTTTCAATTTATTCAGATACTTTTTCACACGCGCATTCTTGGGATTTATCTCAAGGGCCTTCTCCAGATTTGCAATACATGTATCAATGTTCCCCAAACGTTTCTGGACCATAGCCAGGTTGAATAGAGCCTCGTCCAAATAGTCTGGCTTTAGTTCCACCACCTTTTTGTACATCTTTTCCGCATCCGTATAGTCCTTTTTCACCGCGTAGAGATATCCCAGGTTGAAGAAGGCATCCGTCCTGGCAGGATCAAGTTGGCTAACGGTTTTGTACTGCTCAATGGCCTCCTGGTATTTCTTCTCCTGCACATACAGGAGCCCCAGGTTGAAATGGGCTTTCACGCTGTTGGGATTCACCTCCACGGCTTTCAACAGGAGGGCCTCTGCCTTGCCAGGGTCGGTCTTGCTGAGCGAGCTTGCTTCCTCCCGCAAGGCTTCCTCATAGGCCGCGGACACATCTTCCTTCAGACCCGGATTTTCCACCAGGGCGGCTTCAAAAAGGTTCACCGCATCACCATACCGCTTTTCATTCAATGCCTGCTTGGCCTTTGCGAGCTTCTCCGTTCCCTTTACAGCGGTGGTAGCCTTCGGAGGAGTCTCGGCCGTCTTCTGTTTTTTCGCCGGGGCGGGTTCCTTTTGTGCCACTTCTGCCTGCTGTTCCGCTTTCTTTCCCTGCTGTTCCGCTACGGTGGTCTTGGCTGCCTCCGGCTTCGGCGGGACGGGCTTTTCCCCGGGCCAAAAGATGATCACCAATACAACGATAACCACAATCCCCCCGATGGCCGCCAGGAGCAAGTTCTTCGGGAACCCTTTCTTTTTTTCATCCGGCGCTGGTACCGGGCCAATCTTTTTCGTTTCCTCCTTTTTTCCGGAAGGGGCAATTGTTGCCTCTGCCGCCGCTTCAAAATCCATCCCGGCGAGGGCACTCATGGTGCGTTCTTCTTCAGCAATCTCTCCTTTGAAAAGGCCCTTCATGTATTCCGACAGCCCCCTGGCCGTCGGTCTCCTTGTAAAGGCGTACATGGTCTCTTCCAAGTCAGAGAGCATTTGATTGCAAGAACTGTACCTTTTCTCCGGGTCCTTTGCCAGTGCCTGGTTGAGGATCTCATATAATTTATCCGGAACATCCTTGATGACTTCATCCGGAGGGGGAAATTCGGCTGACCTGACCTTCGAGAGGATCTGCATGGTGTCTCCCTGGAACATCTTCTCTCCCGTGACCAGTTCATACAGAATAATACCCAGGGAAAAGATATCAGACCGGTAGTCAATAGTCTTTCCATCAGCCTGCTCGGGAGACATGTACGCCACCTTACCCTTGATCATGCCCACCTGGGTCATGGTGCTCTGGGTGGCCGCCTTGGCAATGCCGAAATCTACGATCTTTACGTCCCCTTCATAAGTTATAAAAATGTTCTGCGGGCTGATATCACGATGAATGATATTGAGCTGTTTGCCTTGAAAATCCTTCAAGTTGTGCGCGTAATTGAGGCCCGACGCAACCCGGGAGACAACATACAGAGCATATTCCAGGCTCAGGGGTGACCCGTCTTGTTTTGCTTTATCCATGACATTGCGGAGGTCTTTTCCAAACAGGTACTCCATGGCTATGAAATAGGACTTCTCTACGCTGCCAAAGTCATAGATCTGCACGATATTCTGATGATGCAGCAATGCCGCCAGCTTGGCCTCATCAATAAATGAGTCCACCAGTTCTTCTTCAATGGTGAGATGAGGCAGGATTTTCTTCACGGCGATAAGTTTTTCGAAGCCTTGGACGCCGGTGATCATGGCCCGGTGCAATTCGGCCATCCCTCCGACAGCGATCTGGTCCAGGAGCAGGTACTTTCCAAAACGTTTGGGTGTGATTTGCTTCATATGTGCATTCACCTGAGAAAAGGTTGACGATATGGTCCCAGCGAAACGAGTTATTATTGCAAAACGCTGATTCCCCAGTCAAGGGCTATTTATTTTGACCGTCTGCGCCTCCAGGCATGACCCAGGTATCCTTATCTGATTGTGTGATCTATTGAAATTTGAAATAGCATTTTTGGAAATCTTTTGGTATGTTTGCACAGAAACATGATATTCACGTGTTCCACTTGATCTGGTAACTCCTATGATGGCTCATCATAATAGACTCCCGCTGTTTTTAAAAATCTGGATCCTCTTTGTCCTTCTGATTCTGACGATCCTTGTCCCGTCCGGAATCCTGGTTGTGCATCGTGGAAAACAGGTTGCTTCTACTGAAATGATACGAAGAGGGAACGCCATGGCCCGCCACTTCGCCGCCAGTGCCCGGATCCCCCTCTTGAGCAGGGACAGTCTGGCTTTGAAGCTTCTCGTAAAAGCAGTGGACAAAGACCCGGAAATCCTATATGCGTTCGTCACTGACACCAAGAATAACATCCTCGCCCATACCGGCTCCATTGAACCTGTAGAGGTGCTCCGGCTCCCCGCCCGTGCTGCAAAGCGCGGTATTAACCGCGGCATTTCTCCCTCGTTTGAGGGGCTGGGCGTGAATCCCTTTCTTGATATAAGAGCACCGGTTACCTACCACGATAAGACTGTCGGGACGTTTCATCTGGGTCTTTCCAGAGAAGCCATCGAGAGAGAGATGAAAAACACCGCATCTTTTCTGCTTCGAGCGATTCTCCGGTACAGCATTCCAGGTTTCGTCCTGGGACTGGTTGTCCTCTTTTTCTGTTCCAGATACGCAATTGGACAGGTGGAGGTTCTCCTTTTGGGTATCAATGAACTCAATATGAACAACCTGGGATTCCAGATCAAGAGCATTCCCCGCAGCCTCTTCGGTGAACTGACGACCGCCTTTAACCGTTTATCACTGCAGCTTGAGGACACCTCTGAAAAAGAAAAGACCATCGTCCTGCCCCCTCAGAGAGACTCTTTTCGGCAATCCGTTACCCTCTCATCAAAACTCCTGCCAACCCAGATAACCAGGAACCAGATTTCCGTGCTTTTCGCAGGAGTAAAAGGTTTCAGGGAGTATGCGGATAACAGGACCCCTGAAGACGTCCTTGTTGATTTGAACGAGTACTTTGCCCTTGCCGCACGCGTTGCTGCTGAATATGACGGGCAGGTGGATAAATTCATCGGAGACGCGGTGAGTTGTGTCTTTCAGAGTACCCCGCTCAAGCCGGACCATACCAAAAGGGCCGTGGAAGCAGCGGTGGCTCTCCAGGAGGTCCTGGCCGATCAAGGCGAAAATGGGAACGATATCCTGGACAAGATCGGTATCGGAATAAGCACCGGGGTAGCTCTCTCAGGACCGGTAGACGCCCTCTCAAACAAGATCCACACGTTTATCGGAGAAAGTTTCAAGACCGCCTATTCACTGAACGTCCTGGCAGAACCGGGTGAGATTATCATAAGCAAAGACGTCTTTCAGGCAATCGAACATCTGGTCATGGTCGAGCCGATTCCGCCCAGAGAGATGATGGACAGAACAGAGGCCTGGGAGAATTTTCGGCTCAAAGGGCTCTTGCCGAGAGAAGACCATGAGATTCCATCCCGGTAGCCTCCTTCTCTATTTCTTCTTTCGTGGAAGATGCATATGGGCATTGCTGGCAAGCCTGTTTTGCCTCTCCCTGGTTTCCTGCGCTGTGCCACAAAGAAAGATTGTAGTACCAATTGCCAAACCACGCGTCAGCAACACGCGGATTTTTGACGATTTTGTGGCCGTTGTCATCCAGCCCAAGGATACGCTGGCCTCCCTTGCGGCTACCTATCTCCATGACCCTTCAAAAGGATGGTTTATAGCACAGTTCAACGAGATTGCTGCGCTCAAACCCGGCCAGGTGGTTATCATCCCCCTGAAGCCATATAGCAGAGGAGGTTTGAGCCCAAGCGGCTACCAGACCGTTCCCGTTCTGTGCTACCACAAGTTTTCAAAAACCATCTCAGACAGGATGACCGTCCGGGAAAAAGACTTCGAAAAGCAAATGCGCTTTCTGCACGAGAACGGGTACCGCGTCATTTCCCTGGATCAACTGTTCGGTTTCCTCGATTTCAAGGATCAGATCCCAAACAAATCGGTGGTGATCACCATTGATGATGGCTGGCGGTCGACGTATGATATCGCCTACCCCATCCTGAAACGGTACAACTACCCGGCAACCCTTTTTGTATATACTAATCTTATCACCGGCAATTCCAAAACCCTGAGCTGGGACCTGATCAGAGCCATGTATGCAAACGGCATTGACATGCAGTGCCATACAAAAACGCACCGAAGCCTTCATTGGAAAAGGGAAGAGGAGTCTTTCAGACAGTATTTTGATGCTGTTCAGACTGAACTCAACGAATCTACCAGAGTTTTGAAGAAACAGTTGAACAAGGATGTTCGCTATCTCGCCTATCCGTACGGAGATACCACCAACCTGGTCATAGGAGTATTGAAGAAACAGGGTTTCAAGGCAGCGTTTACGGTAAAACGGGGGACCAATCCTTTCTTTGGCGACCGGTACAGGCTGGACCGATCCATGGTATACGGGAACTTCACCCTGAAGGAATTCGAAAAGAACCTGCAGGTTTTCAGGCCGTTCAATGAGACGGGTTTTTCACGCGCGAGAGCATCGATGAAATGAATCACAGACGCCATAGACGCCATTTTACTGCTCGACTCCCCTTGCCGATGCTCCCTTTTCTGGGCATACTCCTGTTCCAGGCATGCGCAACCGCCCCGCCTCCCCCGGAAACACCCGTCGTCCTGAAAGACCCTTTTCGGGCGGTTCCCCTGACATACCGCACCAGGGCAAGACAGTACGAAAAAAGCGGGAATCTTCCCTTGGCTTCTCTGTGCTGGCACATCGTGGAGAGTTTTAGGCCCGGTGACCGGGAAGCTGCAGCAAACACGGCACGGCTGCGATCAACCCTGGAAAAGGACGCGGAACAGAGCTATGTGAAAGGGGTAGCGTACTTCAACAAAAAGGAAACCGGCGCTGCACAGAACGATTTTCTCATGGCCCTTTTCTACAACCCGGATCACATGATGGCTCTTGATTATCTGGAAGACAAACTCAGTCCGCCTGATTTTATTACTTATCGAATACAAAAAGGAGATACCCCCGTATCCGTAGCCAGAAAGCTTTACCGCGATCAGGAGAAAAAGTTCCTGGTGGCGTACTTCAACAACTCAGGAGACACAGACGCAATGAAACCAGGTGATCTCCTCGAACTCCCCATCTTAGAGCCTGCTCCCTCTCCAAAAAAGGCACCCGCCAAGACATTGGTCCAGGAGGCGCAATCCCTTTTCAAGGCAGGAAAATACCGGGAGGCGATTTCCCTGGCCGAAAACATTGTCGCCTACGGACCTTCTTCGGCTGCCAGAAAGGTCATAAACGCTTCCTATTATGCGTTGGCGATGGATGCATTCCATTCCGGGCGCCTTCCTGAAGCCATGAAACTCTTCGGGATGGTAAACAGCGATTATGAAAAGACTTCAGATTATATCAGAAGGATCAGGAACCAACTCCGCGTGAGGGCTGACTACCATTACAAAAAAGGAGCACAGTATTTTGTGGATGAGAATCTGGCGAAAGCCATTTTCGAATGGGAGATCACGCTTCGTTTGAACCCGGAACACGCCAAGGCACGTGCAGACCTCAAGAAAGCCCGCACCATGCTCAAGAACCTCAATGGCATGCAATAAAAACCCGGACTACCAGTCAAAATGGAATTCCACAACCTCCCGGGAAGGAAGAATCGCAGGTTGCGGCGTGATCACCATCCCTACAGAGGCAGGCCCGGCCGGATCGGGCTTTTCTACCGAGATACGAACATCTTCCGGCGGCAGATGCCCTGTCTTTTCCCAGAACCGGGAAAGCGCGGATTGCAGTTTTGCCTGGAGATCTGCCGCACTGAGATCCTTCCCGAACTTCTCTTTACACCAGATGGCAAACTGGACGACCCTGCTGAGAACGAGCTGAAAAGAAAGTGAACCGCCGGATATGGTTGGATCTCCGGCCACAAATACCATATCCTTGTTCTTGAACGAGATCAAGGGAATCAGGCCGCTTGCAATCATCTGGTCTATTCGGTCTTCACCTAAAGCGGCTTCCGTTGCGTAATACCTTTTCGTGCCTCTCTCCTGGAGTGCCAGATCTTCCAGGTTGAATCTCTTCCATTCACTGAAGCGGGAGGGCCAGCCAACCTCCAGTTGACTCCGGCACATGAGAGCAGCAACCGCCCATACGGGGCTTCGCCAGGGAATTAACGACTCATGGAAAAAAACCGGGCCTTCCTGATACTCACTCCCATAGGAGGATCTCTCCAGGAAGCGATTACACGTCACTCCCACCCACCTGCCGGCTGTGCTCTCTCGCAGTTTCTGCCATTTTGCAAACTCCGGCCTTTCAAGGTGGTGCGGCAGGTAGGAGAGTGTCTTCAAATCGTCCCAGGAACCAATATGAAAGAACTCAGGGCCTATCCATCCCAGGACAGGGACGAGTAATGTCTCTGCTACTTCCCCGAGTTTCTCAAAGAGGGAAATCCCGTGCGATGAGCTGTCAAACGGCAGATCCACGACGATCAGGGATGGGATTTCCCGGATCATATCGAGCAGAATCCCATCGAGGGTCTCTTCAAGGATCTGCGGTGAACAGGGAAGAATCTTCACCGCTATATCTCCACGTGAGATCCCTTTCCCGGCCCTGGCGAGAAGGAATTGAAGACCCGACCAGGTCCCCTCAAGGCCCCTGAATCCCTCATCCTGAAAGACCAGTTCCAGGATATGGCTGAGAGCTGCATCCAACTGATCAACCAGTCCTGCCCTCTGGCCGGGATGGCCCGTCTGTTCCTCCGGGAGGGAAACCATGTTGAGAATCTCGTCAATGGTATTGCCCTCTTTTCTGCCTGCTTTTTCTGTGGCATCAGGGATACGCAGGGGGGGGAGGTTTTCCCATTTCTTGATGCGCTCCACAATCTCTGCGTGACCTAAACCATTTGAGGGGGCATCCAGCACAAACTGCCTCGCTTCAAAGATATTCTTCAGATACCCATTGGTAAGGAGAAGATTGCCGGGGTGGAAATCCTTTCGCCCGCCGAGAGGAAAGGTCAGAATGCCACCGGGGGCAACATCTTTGGGGACGGCTATATCAATGGAAAGAGCAAAATCAGCGATCACTTGGTCCAAATTGTCCGCACTCACACTGATAGGACCCTGGGTCCACTTGCCCGCATCACGACCCGTAAACGGTGCTATTACCAAGATGCTGAAGGGGAAAGAAGGGTATTCCATGACGGACCTCTCTTTGCGGGCGAGGATGTCTTACAAACTAGTGACGAAAGTATTTCTTGAAAAGAGACTTTCGATCCCGGGGCGGCCTCGCCTCCTCATTGGCAGGCCTGTTTTCGGCTTGAGCTTGCTCGGGCGGTTTCTCTTCAGGGTGAAGTTCAAGTTCCACGAATCGGCCTTGTCCAAGAAATCGAAAACCAGGACCTTCCGGGCCAAGAAGCACTTCATCATTCATGTTCACCGGAAGCCCCGTGGATCCTACCGGGGCGCGGTTTACCTGCACCATGTTAGCGCCGGTGAGGTCCCTGATCCAGTATTGTTCACCGGAAAAAAAGAATTCAGCATGCCGGTCCAGAAGTGCTGGATGATCCAAGACCACCTCGCAGGAAGGATTCTTTCCAATAGTGACGGGCACCACCTTGAAAGACCTCAAGGTGGGTCCATATTGAATCACCAGGGGGACTTCTCTCTGTTCGCGGACCACTTTTCCTGTTCCACTCTCCGGCTTTCTTGCCGGTGCCTCTTCAGGTGGAGGTGGGGCAGGAGGCGCTTCCATTCCTGGTGATGGCGGGGCTTCATGAACCTCGGGCGCTACTGCACCCTCTTTCACTTCGCTCAAGAAACTGAATTTCGGGCCCCCTTCACCAAGGGTGATCACGTCTCCGTTTTTCAGGAGCGCTTCCGTGATCCGTTTCCCGTTCACAAAGGTCCCGTTCGTGCTTGAATCCATCAGTCTGAAGGTATTACCCTCTCTGACTATCCTGGCATGATTCCGGGAAATGAGCACCAGGTCGGCCGGAAACCGGACAATGCAAGATGGGTGTCTGCCGATGACAATTTCCGATTCGGAGAATTCCTGGATCTCACCCTTGAGGGGCCCTGAAATATGCACCAGTTGCGCGACGATCATTGGTTGCCTTTTCATCGAATTTCCATCTACCCTTTTTAATAATGAACCCGCTCCCAGAGAGGGCCTGATTATTCGCGTATCTCCACAGTAATTAAGGTCCTGGGGACCGAATTTCTTAGAGCTTAATAGAGGCTAATCCAATTTTCCCGCAGAGTCAATAGTTCGCTTCAGCAGATTCCGCAGCGGTGGCATTCGCCGATCCGGCACCCTTCTGACTGTTGCTCTTTGAGGGCCAGGGAGCGCTCCAGGACCAGGTGTTTTTTCAACAACCCGTGATCAATAAAATCCCATGGGAGCACCTCGTCCAACCCTCGCTCACGGTAGACAAAAAAATCGGGATTCATCTGGGAAACCCGGAAGGCCTTTTTCCAGTTCCCCTTGTTTTGATGGGCCTCGAAAATCATGGAGGCCACCCGTCTGTCCCCGTTTGCAAGCAGTGTTTGGACATATGCCCACTTGGGAAGATCAAAATGGACCTGAACGCCGCCCTCTTTGACAAGGGCCTTTTTCAGCCATCTCTGTTTTTCCTTGAGCACTTCTACGTCCTCCAGGGGAAACCATTGAAAGGGGGTAAATGGTTTCGGGATAAAGCAGTTGACGCTCAACCTGATCTGTCCGATCTGCCCTCTCTTGGCAGAAGTCTTTATCATCCGGTGTTTAATTCTCTTCACCAGCACCTGGATCCCGGCAATATCAACTTGTGTTTCCGTGGGGAGTCCTATGAGGAAATAGAGCCGCAGGTTGAAAGGAAAGGTTGTTGAAATGAGGCGAACCGCTTCAAGGATCTGCTCTTCACTCAGGTGTTTATTGATCACCCTGCGAAGCCGCTCCGTGCCCGCTTCCGGAGCTATGGCGATGGTCCTCTGCCCGCTTGCCCGGAGATTCTCAAGCATTCCGGCGGTAATTGTCTCCGCCCGCAAGGAGGAAACTGAAAAATGGCCCCCCGTTTCCAATATTTTTCTGGTTATGTTCTCTATGCCAGGAACGTCCGATACAGCAGCACTCAGGAGCCCCACTCGCCCTCCGGAATGCATGGCCTTTTTGACCTGCGACTGAAGGGCTTCTTCAGGATAGGTGCGGGGGGGCCGGTACACATACCCGGCAGCACAGAAACGGCAACCATGCCTACACCCTCTCCCCAGCTCTACCAAGACCCGGTCATTGAACTCGGTGTCCGGGGTTAAAATTGTTGAGCAGGGGACTTCCGTCCCTGAAGCCTCGAAGGTGGGTGCGGCAATCTTTTCGGGAAGTCCCTGAAAAGCAGGTTCAAAAACACGTATGGTCCCATCTTCGTTGCATTCCGGGCGGTAGAAAGAGGGGACGTACAGGGAATCCATGCGAATGGTAAGGTTCTTCAGGAATTCATCTTTCCGGTATCCCTTGTGGTTGAATTCTATGAAAAGGTCGATGAACAGGGAAAGATTCGTCTCTGCCTCACCAAGCAGGAAAAAATCAAAGAATGGGGCAATGGGTTCTGGGTTGAGGAAGGCCGTAATGCCGCCGCCCAGAACAAAGGGGCTCTCTTCTCCCCGCTCTTCAGAACGGAGCTCCATTCCGGAGAGTTCCAGTATCCGGAGGATATTGGGATAATCATTTTCAAATGAAATAGAAAAGGCCAGGAGATCAAAATCACGGACAGGTCTCTGGGATTCCAGGGAGAAAAGCGGTCCTCCCGACTGAAGGTAGAGGGACATTTCTTGACCTTCAGGCAGGAAAACACGCTCCGCAACCACGTCAGGTCTCCGGTTGAGGAGATCATAGACGACCTGGAAGCCCAGGTTGGACATGCCGACGCCATAGGCATTGGGGTAGGCAAGTGCCACAGAGAGACTCTTTCCTCCCCAATCCTTTTTTATGAAACCCCTCTCCGCAGCTAACTTTCGCCGGTAGAGGGCAATGATTCTTTCCCGCATGTCCTACTATTCCCCGGGGTGTCGATCAATCGGCCTTGGCCCTGAGAAATGTCGGATAGTCTAGGTGGTCTTTGAAAAAACTCTTGTTCAGAAAATTCTTTCTGCCGGCGGGAGCCTCTTCCTTGCCGGCCGGCGGCACCGGTTCTCCTCCTTTTCTCTGGAAGGTCGGGGTATCCAGATTGACGCCGTTCATCCGCACCGTCCATCCTTCTTCTGCCTCTTCCGGACTGATATCCCTTATTTTTACCACATTTCTCGCCACATCATTCACCACATCACGTACCATTTCCCGGGGGAATTCCTTTTCAATACCCGTGGCAATGACCGTCACCTGGACCTCATCTCCCAGTGAATCATCAAATACAACGCCCCAGAAAATCTCGGCATCGGGATGCACTTCTTCCTTAATATAACTGGAAGCTTCGTCTATTTCGTCCATGGTCATGTCGGAAGGTCCGGTGATGTTCATGAGGAGACCACGGGCCCCGCTAATGGAGATATCCTCGAGAAGAGGGCTGTTCACGGCCATCTGCGCCGCCTCCGACGCCCGGTTCTCTCCTCCGGCCCTTCCGGTGCCCATGATCGCGGTGCCCATCTGTTCCATAACCTTTTTCACATCGGCAAAATCCAGGTTTATGAACCCCGTACTCATAATGAGGTCAGAAATGCCCTTCACCGCATGCAGAAGCACATTGTCGGCCCTGGAGATAAGATCCTTGAACGTGGTGCTCCGGCTTCCCACGGCTTTCAGCCTCTCGTTCGGGATGACAATGAGTGTATCCACGTCCCGTTTTAGTTTTTCGATACCCTCAATAGCCCTCTTCATCCGCTTGTCTCCCTCGAACTTGAAGGGTTTGGTCACCACTGCAACGGTCAACGCGCCGGATTCCTTGCATTCTTTGGCAATCACCGGGGAAGCGCCTGTCCCGGTTCCGCCACCCATGCCCGCGGTGATGAAAACCATATCCGCGCCTTCCATTTTTTCCTGAACCTCGCTCACCGATTCCTCGGCCGAAAGCTTTCCCAGCTCAGGATCAGCCCCTGCTCCCAACCCCTTTGTGATGGAGGCACCCAACTGCAGTTTCTCAGAACATGCTGAACGATCAAGGGCCTGACTGTCCGTGTTTGCCACGAGAAAATCGACCCCCTTCAACTTTGAAACTATCATGTTATTGATGGCATTTCCACCGGCTCCTCCCACACCAACAACCTTTATTTTGGCATGATACGTTTCCTTCTCTTCAATAAACTCAAATTTCATGTCGTCCCTCCTCTTTGTTGAAGTGCACCAACCTTCCTTGCCTGTTTAAACGTGTTCGGGCTCATTGTTCCTTGAACATCCTATCCTTTTTCCGCTTTCCTCCTTCCTCCTTCCCCCTTCCGCCTTCCGCCTTCCGTTTAGATGGCCTCTTTAAACCATTTCTTCATTCTGCTCATCACCCGGTTGAAAATGTTCCCATCCCTGATCCGAAACTTTTTTCTGCCCTTGCTTTGTTTCGCGCCATAGAGCACGAGTCCCACAGCGGTCGCGTACATGGGTTTGTTCACTACCTCCACAAGGCCGCTCATACCTTCTGGAAACCCGATACGCGTCGGCGCGTTGAACACCTGCTCCGACATTTCGGTAATTCCCTGGAGCTCCGCTGATCCCCCGGTCACCACTACGCCTGAGCTGATCCTTTCATGGTACCCTGAACGCACCAGTTCTCCGTAAATAAGCGTGAAGATTTCTTCCACCCTGGGTTCCAGAATCTCTCCCAGGATCTGCCTGGAGAGAACACGGGCCTTCCTCCCTGCTACGCCCGGCACTTCAATAGTCTCTTCTCTTCCAATGAGGGAAGAGAAACCGCATCCGTACCTGATCTTGATCTTTTCCGCCTCCACATTTGGAGTCCGCAGGCCCACTGCAATGTCATAAGTCAAGTTATCCCCACCAAGGGCGAGAACCGACGTGTGCTTGATGGCCCCCCTTGAAAAAACAGCCATATCGGTCGTGCCTCCGCCGAAGTCGATCAGCGCAACACCCAGATTGCGTTCTTCCGAAGAAAGTACCGCCTCACTGGACGCCAGGGACTCCAGAACGATATCGCACACATCAAGCCCTGCCCGGTTCGCGCACTTGATGATATTCTGTGCGGAAGTGACCGCACCTGTTACGATGTGGACTTTGGCCTCGAGCCGTACACCCGACATGCCTAAGGGGTTCATGATTCCGTCCTGCTCATCAACAATGTATTCCTGGACGAGCGTGTGGATGACCTCTCGATCCATGGGAATAGCCACTGCACTTGCCGCCTCGATGACCCGTTCGATATCCCTTTTTGTAACTTCTTTTTCTTTGAGCGCAATCACCCCGTGACTGTTGAAGCCCTTGATATGCCCTCCCGCAATTCCCGCATACACGGAGCTTATTTCACATCCAGCCATGGTTTCCGCCTCTTCCACGGCCTCCTTAATAGAGTTCACCGTGTTTTCGATATTGATGACCACCCCCTTTCTCAACCCTTCCGATGGATGACTTCCCATCCCTATTATCTCCACATTCCCCCCAGACACCTCCCCGACGACAGCGCAAATCTTAGTCGTCCCTATATCCAGCCCCACGATAATTTCACTCGCCATTTCTTTTACCCCTTCCTGAAAGAAACAACCGCTCCACCCCTGTACCCAAAATCTATGGTGCTCACCTTACCTATCCTTCCGCTGCGGGCCAGGTGCGCGACAACTCGCCGCAATTCCTGAACCTCTTTCCGAAGGGCTGTTCCGCTCACCCTGATCCCCGCATCCATGTGTTCAAAATAGAGCGTAAAGTGGTTTTCATCTTCAACATGAATTTCCGCCAGGGCAGCGAGGGACCAGGGATTCTTTTCTTCACGAAGCTCTTCCATGACCCGGGCAACTTTCTGCAGTTCATCTATTTCCCTTTGTCCCTTTGTTCGGAGCCCCGTTACCAGGGGAAAATCGGCATCTTCAGAAGCTTCTACTTTCTTAAACGGTTCTCCATACCGGTTGAGATAGTACATGCCGTCACTGACGAGGATCGCCCTTGGTTCCTGTTTTTCGACCCTGATCAACAGTGTATGGGGGAATCTCCGCTCGAGCTGGATAGAACGAATCCAGCGAAGTTCTTCCAGCTGTTTCTTCAACGCCTGAAGATTCAAGGCCAGGAGACTCACTCCGGGCTCAAGAGCGACCGTTTTCAAAATTTCTGTTTTCAGCTCTTGCTGGGCCCCTTTCACCTTTACGTGTTCCAGCTTGAGATACGGAGAGGTGACAAGATAGTGGTAAACACTCAGGAACGATAGACTAATGAGTGCCAGCACCAGCACCGCTCCGAACCCCTTGAGGCACCCTTTACAGACCGACCAGATCATTCCGAATCTCAAGGCGGGTCTTCTCTCTTTCCTTTTTCGACTGACCGTTTGACGCTGGAGCACGTCTCTCTTCTTTTTTGAAACCCGCTTCATCGGCCGATCACCTTGATCTCCAATTCCAGTTCAATGCCCGTTTTTTCCATGACTGTTTCCCGTGCGAAGGCTATCAGGTCCATAATATCCTGTGCGTTTGCCTCCCCGGTATTGACAATCCAGTTGGCATGCTTCGTGGAGATCATGGCCCCTCCCTGTTGCTTCCCTTTGAGCCCCGCCTCCTCCAGCAACCGCCCCGCATGATCCCCCGGGGGATTCTTGAAAATGGAACCCGCACTTGGATATTCCAGGGGCTGCGTCTTCCTTCGTCTTCTCAGATACTTTCTGATCTTGTCCGTCACTTCCGGTGTACTGCTCTTTTCCAGCTTCAACCGGACCCGGATCGACACTCCACCTTCCGTTAACTCCAGTCTCCTGTAGCTGAAAAAGAGTGCTCCCCGGTCTATTTTGACCAGATCACCTCCAGGAGCAACCATTTCCATCCCGCTGATCAGAGAGGACATATCCTTGCCGAAGGCCCCGGCGTTCATGACAGTGGCGCCGCCCACCGTGCCCGGAATTCCCGCCAGAAATTCTGTTCCGCCATATCCTCTGCTCCGGCAGAACTCCAATAATCGCCCTAATGAGACCCCGGCCCCTGCCATGACTGTCTGCGCTTGAGAGTCCTCTTCCTGAATTGCATCAAATGTCCCCTTGAGCCGGAGGGCAACCCCTGGGATATCTCCATCCATGACCAGCATGTTACTCCCCCGTCCCAGGATAAAGGAGGGGATACCTTCTTTCCGGAGAAACGGGACAACCTTCTGCAGATGTTCTAATTTTTCAACATTCACCAGGGCCTCTATTCTCCCGCCCACTTTAAACGTGGTATAATCCGCCGTGGAGCAGTGAAACAGGATATTCCCATGCGCAAGATCGCCCAATGCCTCTCTCTGCTCTCTGTTCACCGCGGTTCCTTCCCACCCTTCAATCCAGTGTCTCCAGGAACATTTCACCGACTTTCACAATATCCCCGGCACCCAGGGTCACTACCAGGTCCCCTTCCTGAACAATGGAAAGGAGTGTTTCAAGGGTCTCTTCCCTCTCCCCGCAAAAGGCAACATCCTTGTGTCCGTGCTCCCTGATCCCCTGGGCCAGTGTTTCACCGGTTATCCCGGCAATCGGCCTTTCTCCTGCCGGGTAGATGGAGGTTGTCAGAAGCACGTCTACCTCGTTAAAACTGGTGACAAAGCGGTCAAAAAGGGCTTTCGTTCTGCTATACCGATGGGGCTGGAACACGACCACTATTCGCCTCTCCGGCCACCACTCTCGTGCTGTCTTCAGAGTTGCAACGATCTCGCTCGGATGATGACCGTAATCATCAAGCACGAGGATATTCTTCTTCTCACCCTTTACCTGGAATCTTCTGGCAAGTCCCCCGAGATCCTTGAGACCCTGACGAACAACATCCATGGAAAGGCCCAGTTCCAAAGCAACACCAAGGGCGGCCAGGCTGTTCAATACGTTGTGTTCACCGGGAATCCCGACCAGAACATCCCCCATGGAACTGCCCTGATAAAAGACCTCAAAACGATTGCCGGTTGCTTCCCGGTGGATACCCTTTCCCTGGAGGTCCGCCTGTGAGGTCAGTCCATAGGTGATGTATCTTTTTTTCAGTCGCGGAATGATATTCTGAATTTCCTCGCTGTCCAGGCATAGGACGGATGTCCCGTAAAAAGGGACCTTGTTTATGAAATCTACAAACGTCTCCCGGATGGTCTCCATATCTCCGTAATGATCCAGGTGTTCCTGGTCGATATTTGTCACCACGGCGATGATGGGTGAGAGCGCCAGGAATGAGCCGTCGCTCTCATCGGCTTCCGCCACCAGGATATCTCCTTCACCCAGTCTCGCATTGGACCCCCCCCAGGTGTCCAGCCTTCCTCCTATAACAGCGGTAGGATCCAGCCCTCCCTTTGTCAGGATGGATGCCACCATGGAAGTGGTGGTTGTCTTGCCATGGGACCCGGCAATGGCGATCCCGGATTTCAGTCTCATCAACTCCGCCAGCATTTCCGCCCGGGGAATCACCGGGATGAACCGCTTTTTTGCGGCAACAATCTCTGGATTATCCTCTGCTACTGCTGAGGAATAGACCACCACATCCGCCTTCTCCACATGCTCTTCCCGGTGGCCTTCAAGGATTTTTCCTCCCAGTCTCGCAAGGTTTTTCGTAACCGCTGTGGTCTTCAGATCCGACCCGCTGACGCGGTACCCGAGATTGAGAAGGAGTTCCGCGATCCCGCTCATCCCGATCCCACCGATACCAATGAAATGGATCTTTTTTGTCTTGCCAAATTTTACCATCATGGCACCATTTCCAATAATTGATCAACGATCTGACGGGCGGCATCCCCTCTCCCCAGGGTTAGTGCCGCACGTCCCATGTCCACGATCCTTTCCGGGTGCTCCATCAAGTCACTTAACTCATGTGCAAGGTCCTCTCCGCTCATGTCTTCTTCTCTCTTTACGATCGCGCCCCCGGCCTGTTCGAGGACCTGCGCATTCGTGTCCTGGTGCTGGTTCGCCGCATACGGATAAGGAATCAGGAGAGATGGTTTGCCCAGGGCGGCAATTTCGGCCAAGGTCGTGGCCCCCGCCCTGCTTACTACAAGGTCGGCACGGGCGTATGCTTCCGCCATATCTTCTATGAAAGGCATGACCTCCCCCTGAAGTCCATGCTCCCGGTAGTTCTGCTGCATTCTTTCATAATCAAGGTTTCCGGTTTGGTGGATGACATCCGGGGATAGACCCCTTTCCTGCAAATAAACCAGCGCATCCACAAAGGCCGAGTTGACCGCCTGTGCTCCCTGGCTGCCCCCAAGAACCAGTATGGTAAAACGCAATGATGCTCTTGCTTTACTGTCACGAGCAATCAAGAGTTCCTCCCGCACGGGGTTCCCGGTCAGTGCGATTGAGGCAGAACAAAAATGCTCCCTGCTTTCGTCATAGGAAATCAAGACCTTGTTCACCACCCTCGCAAGGATCCGGTTCGTCAGGCCGGGGTAAGAATTCTGTTCGTGGATGGCTGTCGGTACGCCCAAGATACGGCCCGCCATGCAGACCGGTCCGGCGGTGTAACCTCCCACCCCCAGGATGACCTTAGGAGATACCCGTTTGATCACCCGTGCGGACTGGTAAAACCCCTTGGGCAGCCGTACCATAACCCCGGCACCTTTGAGCAATCCTCTGCCTTTAAGACCTTCCACGTCGATGGATTGTTTTTCATATCCGTATCGATCCAGGATACTCATTTCCATTTTCCGGTGACCGACGATAAAAATGACGCGCGTTTGATCAAACCGCTTCTCCATTTCCCTTGCCACCGCAATACCGGGGAAAAGATGTCCCCCTGTTCCGCCTCCCGCTATGATGGCGCTGAAAGCTCTCATTCATTCAGCCATACGCTGTTGTCCTAAAAGACGAACGTTCGATGTTCATTTTGTTTCTTTTTCTTCCCGTCCTTGCCATCGTGAATATCCCGTCTGGAAGAACCCCCATAAAATCAGCTTTGTGACGAGATGTTCAGGAGCACCCCTATGCTAAGAAACGTCATAATGAGCGATGACCCCCCGTAGCTGATCAGGGGCAGAGTCAACCCCTTCGTGGGCAACATCCCCATAACAACTCCCATGTTCACCAGGACCTGCAGCCCGATGAACGTGGTCAGGCCCAGTGCAAGATAACTGCTGTAAAGATCCCTCGCGTCCAGCGCAACCTTGATTCCGCGAGTGATCAAAATGCCAAAAAGGATAATCGTAACTCCGACACCGAAGAATCCCATTTCCTCTGCCAGGATGGAGAGCACAAAATCCGTATGCGGCTCGGGTAAATAAAAAAGTTTCTGTTTGCTGTTTCCGAGGCCCATCCCGAAAATACCGCCGGACCCGAATGCCAGAAAAGAGTGCACGATCTGAAATCCAATACCGGTAGGGTCTTTCCATGGGTGGAGAAACGCCCACCACCTCTTGAGCCGGTAATCGGCGTGCAAAACCAGCCAAAGCACCAGCGGTGCGAAAAGAGACAAGGCTCCCGCGAGCTGCAGTGGATTCACTCCCCCCACAAAAAGAAGGGTAACGAGCCAGCACCCGATGATGACTGCCGTGCCCAGATCCGGCTGGAGGATAATCAGGCACATGAACGCCCCTGCCACGAGCAGATGCGGAACCAGCCCCGTTGAAAAATGCCGCATATCGGGACCTTTTTTGGACATGGAATAGGCAAGGTACACCGCAAGTGCGAATTTCACGAATTCCGACGGCTGGACCGAGAAACTGCCCAGTCTGAACCAACGCATGGCACCACCCACCTTTGTGCCCATACCGGGAATCAGAACCATGCCCATGAGGCACGCCGTCCCGAACAGCAACGGATAGGTCAACCTGGAAAAAAGGCGACTGGGGATGTTCTTTGCGATGAGCATGATAACAATGCCCACGCAGGCAAAAAATGCCTGCCGTTTGAGGTAAAAATAGTTGTCACCGAGCCGATGGGCCGCCAGGTTTGTAGACGCACTGTAGACCATTACCAGCCCTATTCCCATAAGGCAGAGAACCGGGATGAGAATCCACAAATCATATTTTGCCCTTAGAGATCTGGCTTTACTCATAGATCAGCCGCTCCACGCTCGTCCGAAAAACATCTCCTCTATGCTTGTAGTCCTGAAACTGGTCAAAGCTTGAACATGCGGGGGATAACAGGACTGCCTCTCCTCCCTCGGCCAGGGAAAAGGCCAGACGAACCGCCTCTTCCAGCCCCTCGGCAAGATGGTAGGCCACGATTCCCTCAAATGCTTTTCCAAGCTGTTCTCTCGCCTCCCCAATGAAAATCGCTTCCTTGACCCTCCCGGCGGAAACGGCTGCGAGCTTTTCATACCTGAGCCCCTTGTGTTTTCCGCCCGCGATGAGCACAATTGGACACGACAGGGATTGAATAGCTTCGATCGCCGCTTCTCCATTTGTTGCCTTTGAGTCATTGTAAAAGATCACGCCGTCCTTTTCTCCCACCCGTTCCAGCCGGTGTGGCAACCCTTTGAATTTGTTGAGGGTTGCCTGAATGGTTGCTGTATCAATACTCAGAATATGGCCTGCCAGAATAACCGCCTGAAGATTCAAGATATTGTGATCCCCCGGCATCCCGAACGAGCCCGTGGGATAACGCACCATTTCCCCGGACTTCCCGGGGGCCATGATGACCCGATCCTGCAGGAACGTAGCCTGTCCTTCCCTTTTCTGAAACCCGTACCGGAGAACCGACACTCCTGTTTCGGGAGAAACGCCCGCCAGTATCTCGTCCTCGTTATTCACGATGAGATATTGGTCCGGGCCCTGGCGCGAAAAGATTTTTTTCTTCGATCGTGTGTACGCCTCAAAATCCTGGTAGCGATCCAGGTGATCAGGTGAAATATTCAGGATGATCGCGATGTACGGAGAAAAGGTTTCCGCAGTATCCAACTGAAAACTGCTCACCTCCACCACCACATATGTTGCACTCATTTCTCCGCAGGCATATGCCATCAAGGGCGTCCCAATGTTTCCACCCACATACACGGCCATCCCGGCGTTTTGCAAGAGTGAACCTAGGCAGGCGGTAACAGTGGACTTCCCATTGGTGCCGGTAACCGCGATCAGGGGAGTGGGGGTAATCCGGCTGGCCAGCTCCAGCTCTCCCATTATCGAAACGCCCCTCTCCCGTGCCTCTTGGAGCAAGGACAGAGTATGCGGAACGCCCGGGCTTATGATGATCATGTCCGCGTTCTGAAAGGATTTTCCCTGATGGCCGCCCAACTCGAATGTGATACCCTTTCCCGCCAGATCCTCATAAAATGCACTGCTTAATTTCTCCCGGCTACGGGTGTCCGTTACTGTCACCTTTGCCCCATGGGTCATGAGCCAGCGAGAGGCCCAATATCCCGAAACTCCCAGGCCTACGACCAGGGCTCTTTTCCCTTCAATGTCCAAGTGTTGAACCGCCACGGGATCTCCGCTCCTGCTCCCCCTGCTATCGCAGTTTCAGGGTGCTGATGGAAAGAAGCGCGAGGATAATGGCAATAATCCAGAACCTCACGATAACTTTTGGTTCAGCCCATCCTTTCAGCTCGAAATGGTGGTGAATGGGTGCCATGCGAAAAATCCGATGTCCCCCCGTTATCTTGAAATACGCCACTTGAAAAATGACGGACAGGGCTTCGAATACAAACAGCCCCCCCACCAGAACCAGGACAATTTCCTGTTTGGTAATGAGGGCCACCGTTCCCAGGATGGCACCAAGGGATAAAGAGCCCACATCGCCCATGAATACATCTGCGGGATAAGCATTATACCAGAGGAAGCCGAGTCCGGCCCCCACCACTGCTCCGCAGATCACCGATAATTCCCCTGCTCCCCCCACATAGGGGATCTGGAGATACGACGCTATTTTGGCGTGCCCGGCAAGATACGCAAAGGCCAGATAGCTGGCAAAAGCGATGGTAACCGGGCCGATGGCGAGGCCGTCCAGGCCGTCCGTCAAATTGACTGCGTTCGATGACCCCACGACGACCACCAGCGCGAATGGAATGTAACAAAGGCCGAGATCGGGATGGATGGTCTTAAAAAAAGGGAGGTTCAAGCGAGTGCTCAGCTCCGAGTCCTGGTAGAGGAAAATGGCGACAGCAAGGGCCGCCAAGGCCTGGAGGGAAAATTTTGTAACCATCCGCATTCCCTTGCTGTTCTTCCTGGAGACCTTCAGATAATCATCCGCAAAACCGATGACCCCGAACGAAAGGGCCACGAAAATCACCGTCCAGACATATCTATTTGCCGGCTCCGCCCAGAAAAGAGTGCCGAAAATCACCGCCGGTATGATGAGGCATCCTCCCATGGTCGGGGTCCCTTCCTTATTTTTGTGGTTGGGAGGGCCGTTATCCCTGATATACTGTTCCACCTGCAAAGCCCGCAGTCGTCTGATGGCCCATCCTCCGAAGACAAAACAGATCAAGAGGGCTGTCAGCGCGGACAGAATGGTCCTGAAGGTGATGTAGCGAAATACGTTCACCCAGGAGACATCCATGTGCAACATGTAGATCAGTTTATACAGCATCTGCTGCCCTTTCCCGTTCCATGGCGGCCTTGAATAATTCCACCACCCTCCCCAGTCCCATCAACCGTGAAGCCTTGAAAAGAACTATGTCACCTTCCCTTGCTTCCCGGGTCAGGATCTCCACCATATATTCATGACTTTCTGCCGCCGCGAGGTATTTCTCTGGAAATCCCGCCTCTTTCGCCCCCTCTGCCATGTCCTGGGCATATTCTCCCAGAACCACAAAAGCGGCGGCCCCCACATCCGTCACAAGGCGGCCCGCTGCCCTGTGCTCCATGATGGCGGCATCACCAAGTTCCAGCATATCACCGAGGGCAACAAGAAACCTGCCCCCCTTCGGGACAAGAGACTTTCCTGTTTCCAGCGCAACCCGCAGTGCCTCGGGATTGGCGTTATAGGTATCGTCTATCACCGTAATGCCGGATGACAGCCGCTCGATGGTGAACCTCCCCTCCATGCCCCGGAACTCTTCAAGACCCTTGACAATTTGATCTGGGCCCATGCCCACAGAAAACCCCACCGCCGCTGCCGCCAGTGCATTTTGCACATTGTGGTGTCCCGGGACCCTGAGATTCACGGGCCAAGATCCTTCCCCGTGATGCAGGACAAAAGAAATCCCCTCAATAGTGTTCTCCTGGATCTCCCCAGCGTACACATCATTCTGCGGTCTCATGCCGAAGGTAAAGAGATCCTGCCGGAGCCGCCGGGCTGCTTTCATCAATAACGGATCATCACCGTTCACGATCATATCAGCAGCCGGAGAGCTCTCTTCGATGAGTTCCGTTTTCGCCCTTGCCACCTGTTCAACACTCCCGATCCCCTCCAAATGCACCTTTCCCACATTCGTAATCACCCCAAGATCGGGATTGCCTATCTGTGTCAGGCGGGCGATCTCTCCTGCATGGTTCATGCCCATTTCCAGGACCACCCGTGATACACCAGGGGTCAGCCGAAGCAGGGTCAAAGGGACACCGATCAGGTTATTAAAATTCCCATGACTCTTGAGCACGCTGGCTCCCTGTTCCAGGATGCAGGTGCACATTTCTTTTGTGGTCGTCTTTCCTGTACTCCCGGTGACAGCCACCACGGAAACATCGTATTGGTTTCGCCACCACCGGGCCAACTCGCCAAGCGATTTCAGTGTATCCTCTACGGTTATAATGACCTGCAGGTCCTGTGTCAGGCCTGATTCCAGCTGGGCCTGGAGATGCGCAAGATATCTTTCACAAATAACAACGCCCGATGCCCCCGATTGCAGCGCTTTTTGTGCAAAATCGTGACCGTCGTACTTCTCTCCTTTGAGTGCCCAGAAAAGCTCTCCCCGGCCCGCTTTTCTGGAGTCGGTGGAAAGTTCCGCAAAAGGGATATCTTGCTGACCCGAAACCAGCTTTCCCTGGATCGGACCGATGAGCTCTGCAGTAGTTATTTTTCCCCATTCAGGTTGCATGCTGGTCTCTCAAGACAACGCCTTTGCCGCAATCTTGCGATCATCAAAATCTCTTCTCTCTTGTCCCACAATCTGGTATGTTTCGTGACCTTTCCCTGCAATGAGCACCAGGTCCCTGTCAGTCGCGAGGGTAACAGCCATCTGAATGGCTTCGGCCCGGTCCGGGACAATGCGGTAGGACTTGGAGGGGAAGTCTCCAGGCGGTGCTCCCGCCTGCATTGTGATACCCGCCAGCCGTGCCCCTTCTTCAATCTGAGTAATGATGGTTTCCGGGTCCTCACTCCTCGGATTATCCGAGGTAAGTATAACCAGGTCGCTCAGTTGCGCTGCTATCTGGCCCATCTCCTTCCTTTTCCCCCTATCCCGGTCTCCGCCGCATCCAAAAACACAGATTAATCGTTCCTTCGCATAGGGTCTGACCGCCCGAAGGGCCTTTGCCAACGCATCCGGGGTATGGGCATAGTCCACCACGATATTCTTCCCTGCACTGTTTTTCACGCGTTCCAGACGCCCGGGGATCCCGGGAAGCGCTTCGATGCCTGAGACAACCTCCCGGGCGCCCAACCCAATGGCCATGGCTGTTGCAGCCGCAGCCATCATGTTCTGCACGTTGAAATCCCCGATGAGTGCTGATCGAACAACCGCTTCCCCTTTGGGGGTCTTGAACACGACCGACGTACCGGTGTCGCTGGCCCGTACATCGACAGCCTGAACATCACATCCCTTTCCGAACCCATAGGTGATCACCTCCGCCGATGTCATCTCTTTCAATGGGGGCCCCCACGGGTCATCCATGTTGATGACGGCCATTGGCCGGCGGCCCGAATGATGCTTCTTGAGCGATGTAAACAACGCACTTTTTGCTTCGAAATAGGCATCTGTTGAACCGTGATAATCCAAATGGTCGCGGGAGAGATTCGTAAAAACCGCAACCCTGAACGGACAGGCCCTGGTGCGTCCCTGATCAAGGGCATGGGATGAGACCTCCAGCAAGACGTCACCCACTCCCGCATCTGCCATCTTCCGCATAATCCGCATGAGATCCAGCGATTCGGGAGTGGTCACGGGGGCCTTGTACTCCTCTCCCGGGAAGCGGTAGTTAACCGTTCCTATCACCCCCACTTTCCGCCCCGCATTTCTGAAAATTGATTCCAGAAGATACGTGACCGTTGTCTTGCCGTTTGTGCCGGTTACCCCGATGAGATTCATCTGTTCAAAGGGACGACGGTAGAAATGGACGGCCATCTGTGCAAGGGCCTCTTTGGTGTCAGCAACCTGAATACAGGGGACCTTTTCAGGGCACTTTCGTGAATCTGCCACCACCAGCGCTGCGGCACCCCTTGTGACCGCTTCTTCCAGAAAAAGATGCCCATCGGAGCTCGCCCCTTTGATGGCGACAAAAAGATCTCCCGGTTTCACTGCCCGCGAATCGTAGGTGATTTCCTTGAATGCCACTTCGGGATCCCCGGAAAAATGCTCGTATTGGATATGCTGCAGGATGTTTTCCAGTTTCATGGTTTTCTGTTTGCCCGTTGGCCGGTTTGCCGGTTAATTGCTTCAAGCCATCTCGGATAAAATGTCACTTTTCCTCTTTTGCCTTATGACTTATACCTTATGCCCTACGCCTGTCTTGTTGGTTCGCCTGCGTTACGCCGGCGGCTTGAATCGCACCTTTACAATGGAAACCTTCTTCAAGGTAATCCCGGGCCGGGGGAATTGCCTGTACGCCAGCCCCGTGCCTTTCAGAACGACTTTCAACCCGAGGGCCTTGCCGTTTCTCAACACTTCCCGCATGGTCTGGCCTTTGAAATCAGGAAGATGCCCGTTTCCATTTTGGGATACGATCGGCATTCGTATGCGCACCTTTTGATCAATCTTCTCCGGTTTTTGCGCCTCTGTTGTCGATGCCACCTCCACCTGCGGAGAGACCCTCATATAGTTCAAGGTCCACTGTGCGACCCCCTTGAACACCGGAGCCGCCACAATCCCGCCGTAGGGAACGCCCTCCGGTTCATCCACCATTACCACGATCACCAACCTCGGATCATCCACCGGCACAAAGCCGGCAAAAATGGCTTCGTACTTGTGGGAAGAGTATCTCCTGGTCTTGGGATCCACCTTCTGGGCGGTTCCCGTTTTCCCGGCAACCCTGAATCCTCGTATGGCCGCCTGTGACCCGGTTCCTTCCTTCTCCACCACCCCTTCGAGTATTCGGCGCACCCTTCCGCATGTCCTCTTCGTCAATACCCGCCTGACCACCTTTGGCCTCGTTACCTGTGTCACTTTTCCGGAGCTGTCCCTCACCTGACTGACGACGAAGGGCCGCATCAACTCGCCGCCGTTCGCAATAGCACCCATGGCCATGGCGAGTTGGAGGGTGGTCACACTCATGCCCTGCCCAAAGTAGGCAGTAATCTTCTCAATCTCTCTTGCTGTTTCTGGACTTCGGACAAAACCTTTCTGTTCACCCAAGAGTCCTATCCCCGTCTTAGCGCCGAAGCCAAATCGTTCCAGGTAACGGACAAATGTTTTGTATCCGAGTGTCCTGCCTATCTTTAGAGCACCTATATTGCTGGAATATTTAACAATATCCTGAACACTCAGGATGCTGTACTGATGGGTATCATGGACGGTTTTTCCTGCAACTCCGAATGATCCATCTTCACAGTTAAACCGGGTTTGGGGATTCACCACATGCTCCTCCAGGGCCGCTCCCAAAAGGAATGCCTTCATGGTGGATCCAGGTTCATAACAATCCGTTACAACCCTGTTCCGCCACTGCGCAGGACGGTACCGGGAAAAAATGTTCGGGTTGAATTCCGGCACAACTGCCAGGGCCAGAATCTCTCCTGTTCGGGGATTCACTACAAGGCACTGGCCACTTTTGGCCTTTGATTTGCGAACAGCCGTTTCCAGTGCCTGCTCCGCCTGGAACTGGATATCTTTGTCAATGGTTAATACGAGATCGTGGAGACCAAACCCTGATGGTTCGGTCCGTTGAATAAGAAAAGGCCTTCCAAGGGCATCCTGGAGTTGCAGGAGTCTCGTGGGAGGGCCTTTTAAGACCGAGTCATAGATTTTTTCCAGGCCTTCAAGACCCTGATTATCCGCACCCACAAATCCAATCAGGTGCGCGGCGGTTTCCCGTCCCGGATAATAACGCCTGCTTTCCGGGATCACACCCACCTCATCTATTCCAAGCGCTTTGATCTTCTCGATCATGGGTGGCGGGATTCTGCGTTTCACCCACACAAAGGAGCGCTTGCTCCGGAGAGACGACAAGACCTTGCGCCTTTGCATTCTCAGGACCGTTGCTACTTTCCGGGCAACGCTTCGCTTATATTTTATGCAGGAAGGGTGCGCATAAACTGACCCCACCTCCACCGTCAGGGCCAGTGCGTGCCCCTGCCGGTCATAAATGGTTCCTCGCTTTGACGGCAGTGTTATTCTGTCCCGGTAGTTTGCCTTTGCCAGAGCCGCCAGCCGATCTCTCTCCAATACCTGGAGCTGAAAGGCCCTGCCAAGCATCACCCCTAAACCCAAGACAAGAAGGACTGCAACAATGTATGTTCTGAATCGAATCCACTTTTTCTGCTGTACCTTCATGGAAGTACGATAATTTGTTCCGGCGCAGGCGGCTTGAGGCCAAACTTCTTTACTGCCTGCCGTGTAAGGTTCTCTGGTGACTTCAAATACGCCAACTCCAGCTCAAGCCTGCGATGGGTTTCTCTCAATTTCATCTCTTCCTTTTTCAACCGGCTCAAGTCATAGCCGATTTGCGTTTTTGCAAATGTCGACCAAACATAGGTGATACCGCTCCCCATAAACACGAAAAGCAATGCAATGATCAAAAAGACCTGCCTGGCTGACAGGAAGGGCCGCTTCTTTCTTGTCTTGGAATTTTTCACCCGCACTCCGGTCCTGGAATTTCGAGCTCCTACCATCTTTGTCACTCGTTCCGGTCGTGTCATTGCAAAACCCTTTCTGCCACCCGCATTACGGCACTTCTTGCTCTCGGATTTTTTGCCACCTCCCGGGAATCAGGCCTGACGGGTCGTTTTCCCACCCGCATAAAAAGGGGCCTATTTCCGCACACGCATTGAGGAAAATCAGGAGGACAGGTGCAGGGATGTTCCCATTTTTCCATCCGCTGTTTCACAATCCTGTCCTCCAGGGAATGATACGAGATAATGACGACTCTGCCCCCTTCCCGCACTACCGCCGGGAGTCTCTCCAGGAACGAGACCAGTTGTTCCAGTTCATGGTTCACCGCAATCCGAAAGGCCTGAAACGTTCTTGTCGCTGGGTGCCTGGCCTTCGTCCCGTGGCGAACAGGAGAAACTGCCTTGACCAGTTCAGCCAATTCAAGGGAAGTCTTGATGGGATTCCCTTCACGAACCCTGACGATTCTTTTCGCAATAATCCTGGCCCGCTTTTCTTCTCCATACTCCCTCAGGATGGATTCAAGTTCCTGCCTGGAAGCGTTATTCACCAGGTCGTAAGCGGTTTTTGGGAGATCCGGGTCCATCCTCATATCAAGTGGTTCTTCCCGACGGAAGCTGAATCCTCTCCCTGATTTTTCCAGTTGGTATGAAGACATCCCGAGATCCAGCAAGACGCCGTCTACCATCTTGATGCCCCTCTCCTGAAGAAAATCTGCCATATTCGCGAAGCTTGCCTGGCCGATAACAAGGCGATGTCCTAAGAATGCCAGCCTCTTTTTTGAAATGTGTACGGCGTCAGGGTCCCTGTCTAAACACACCAGCCTTCCTCCAGCTTCCAGCCTCCTCGCAATTGACTCGCTGTGTCCCCCGCTTCCAACCGTGCAGTCAATATAGGTTCCGCCGGAAACGATGGAAAGCATCCTTACCACCTCGTGGAGAAGAACCGGTTCGTGGGGATATCCCGTCATCATGCGTCCTGAGTCGTGAGTCATGAGCCGTGGTTCAGGATTTTGACCCTCGACTCACGACCCCAGACCCTCGACGCACATTTCATATTCCCATTTCCTTGAGGGCCTGGCTGGCCTTTGGAAAATGTTCCTTCGCCTCTCTGAAAGCCTTTTCCCATTCATTCCTATCCCAGATCTCAAACCGCTTGAGTTCTCCCACCAGGACAACCTCCTTGTTGAGACCGGCGAACTCGCGAAGATCCGGTGGTATAGTGATCCTGTTCTGCTTCAGCTGGCATTCCACAGCACCGGATATGAAATATCGCAGGTAGGCATTAACCGCCTCATCAAACTGGGGGAGATTTGCCGCCTTTTCTTCGATTACCTTCCAATCACTGCGGGTGTACGCCCAGAGACAGCTGTCATGATTTGTCACGACCAGGGTGGTTTCCCCTGCGATTTCCAGTGCCTCCCTGAACCGCGTCGGAATGGCTAACCTCCCCTTGCTGTCGAGTGTATGCCTGGAGCGTCCCCTGAACATAAAACACCTTTCTTTACCACTAAATGACACTTTATTCCACTTTGTGACACTTGTACGGAAAAAATTGCGGGATGTCAAGAAAAAAGAAGGAGAAAAATGACACAACAGACAAGAAAAGTTATGGAAGGAAATCTCCGGTTTTCATTGAGCCAGATGGTGCACACATCAGGATAAGAAAAAATAGATGGCGGAGGTGGAATAAATCATCAAGAAGAGAATATTCAGGGTCAACCCGGAATACGCATAGTCTTTATCGTCCAAATCCGGGATAAGGGGAATGGATCTAATGGAACAGACAAGGCCGCTAAGCAGCACCAATGGGACAATGCTGAAGTAGGGGATGAGAAATTTTGTCGATGTAAAATCCCTTTTCACTGCCAGGATAAGGCTCCCGGCGATTGCCGCCGCAGCGAAAGGAAACAGAAAGCCAAAAACCGCGAGGTTGTTCGATTTCTTCATAACGAAGGAAGGATAGCATGGGCTTCAGGTGTTGCAAAGGGAAAAACGGACGAGTGTTTAATGGGTCACCCGCTGGCTTTCCTCATGCAGGATAC